>Ga0214921_10004042_pt1 | contig 21989 bp, 10 predicted proteins | sample LL1505_MetaG_FD_177992 | JGI IMG/M metagenome (GOLD analysis project Ga0214921, IMG submission 177992) | Freshwater microbial communities from Lake Lanier, Atlanta, Georgia, United States - LL-1505 | ecosystem: Environmental > Aquatic > Freshwater > Lake | place: USA: Georgia | collected... | reverse complement strand
CGTCAAACAAGAGTTGTTTGGCTGCCATAATTCAATTCCTCCTTCAGCTCACCACGCCGAGGATGTCGTCCTCGCGCATGATCAGCATTTTTTCCCCATCCAGGGTGATTTCGGTTCCGCCGTATTTGCTGAAGAGGACCTTATCGCCCTTCTTCACTTCCATCGGAACCAGTTTGCCCGCCTCGTCCCGTTTTCCGGGTCCGACTTGGACGATTTTGCCCTCTTGGGGCTTTTCCTTGGCGGTATCAGGGATGATGATCCCGCCTTTTTTCACTTCCTGCTCTTCGAGCGGCTGCACCAGCACCCGGTCGCCGAGAGGACGGATATTCACGTTGGCCATAAGCTTCGTGAGCTCCTTTCTTTTTGGTTTGAGGTTTCGGTTTTTCTGAAGGATGGGTACGGTCACGATGGACCGTCGGTCAACTCGGCTTTGGGCCGCCCTTCTTGTTCTTGTCGACCATCTCGAATTCGGCATCAATCACGTCGTCCCCGCCCTTTTCTGGGCGGGCGGCGCGACCGGCCGACTCCGAGTTCCCCGTTTCCGAAGATTTTTCTTGGCTCCCGCCGGCCTTTTCCGAGGCCTGCCGGTAAAGGTCGGTACTGACCGCCTGAACCAAGGTATTTAATTTTTCCGATGTGCTGGCGATGGCGGCTTCGTCATCGTTCTTCACCGCCTCCTTCACCGCTGCCGCCGCATCCTCAATTTCTTTCTTCTTGGAAGCGTCCAGCTTGTCGCCCATCTCCCGGAGCATCTTTTCGGCGGCAAAGGCCGTGTTCTCGGCCATGTTCCGCTTCTCGATCTTCTCCTTGGCCTTCAGATCCTCGGCCTCGTGCTCCTTTGCCTCCCGGGTCAGCTTCTCCACCTCTTCCTTGGAGAGACCGCTCGAACCGGTGATGGAAATCTTCTGCTCTTTGCCCGATCCCAGATCCTTGGCGGAAACCTGCAGGATTCCGTTGGCATCGATATCGAAAGTCACTTCGACTTGGGGAACTCCCCGCGGGGCGGGTGGAATGCCGTCTAGGTGGAAAGTTCCCAAACGCTTATTGTCCCGGGAAAGCGGACGTTCTCCCTGTAGGATGACGATCTCCACCCCAGGTTGATTGTCCGAGTAGGTGCTGAAGATGTTTGTCTTCTTGGTGGGAACCGTGGTGTTCCTGGGGATCATCGGAGTCGCGACGCCGCCCGCTGTCTCGATCGCCAGCGTCAGCGGAGTCACATCAAGGAGAAGGACGTCCTGAACGTCACCCTTGAGCACCCCACCCTGAATCGCGGCACCCACCGCCACCACCTCGTCAGGATTCACGCCCTTGTGAGGCTCTTTCCCAATCAGCTTACGTGCCGTCTCGATAATCGAAGGCATACGGGTCATACCGCCGACCAAAACCAGTTCATCGATCTGTTTCGAGGCCAATCCAGCATCCTTAAGACAGGCGTTCACGGGACCCATGGTCCTTTCACGCAGTTTGTCCGTTAGCTGCTCGAGCTTGGCCCGGGTCAGCTTCTTCTGGATGTGCTTCGGTCCCGATGCATCAGCGGTGATAAAGGGCAGATTGATGTCGTACTCCTGCGACGAGGAGAGAGCGATCTTGGCCTTCTCCGCCTCTTCCTTGATGCGCTGCAAAGCGTCGGCTTGTCCGTGGAGGTCAATACCGGAGTCCGCCTTGAACTCAGCGATGATCCAATCCATCACCGCCATATCCCAATCGTCTCCCCCGAGATGGGTGTCACCATTGGTCGCTTTGACCTCAAAGAGTCCTTCACCAATATCCAAAACGGAGATATCAAAAGTTCCGCCACCCAAATCATAGACGGCTATCTTTTCGTCTTTTTTCTTATCCAAGCCGTACGCCAACGAGGCAGCCGTGGGCTCGTTGATGATCCGAAGAACTTCCAACCCGGCAATCTTGCCCGCGTCCTTGGTCGCCTGACGCTGGCTGTCATTGAAATAAGCAGGAACCGTGATCACTGCTTGGGTGATCTTCTCCCCCAGTTTGGCTTCCGCATCCGCCTTGAGCTTGGAGAGGATAAAGGAGGAAACCTCCTCAGGAGAGAATGTCTTCTTCTCCCCTTTCACCTCGACTTCGACGTGGGCATCACCGTTTTTGGCCTGCACCACCTTGTAGGGAAGTCTCTTCACTTCATCCTGAACTTCGGCGAATTTGCGGCCGATCATCCGTTTGACGGAAAAAACTGTGTTTTTGGGATTGGTCACCGCTTGACGTTTGGCCGCTTGACCCACCAGACGCTCCCCATTTTTGGTAAAAGCCACAATGGAGGGAGTCGTCCGCGCTCCTTCTGAATTCTCTAGAACCACTGGCTGGCCGGCTTCCATCACGGCCATGCAGGAGTTCGTTGTTCCTAAATCAATTCCTAATATTTTTGCCATATATACCTCTATTATTGCATCTTACGTGCCAACTTCATGTTTTTATAAGTCATTGATAAATAATGCTATTAATAATCAAATTTAATTCAAATGAGACAATTTGTCTCTTTTTTAATTTTACATAGAGCCATTATGACTCTCATAGATTCTTTTGTTTTTAGTGGTTTTAATCAAAGCGCGAAAGAAGAGCCTGTCGCCGAAGGCCATCCATTGCAACCCGCGCGCTAGAGAATTTTCTCAACCTTCGGACGATCTTACCCCACCTTTGCTGGATGGCACTAAAGGCCCTTGAACCGCTGGAGCAGTTTGCCACCGATGTGATCTTGGATCGCGCGGCTGGACGTCGCGCCTCCCTACTCAAACCCCTCCTCCTCTTCTTGGCCACGATCTATGCCGGCATCATGCGGATTCGAGCGAGGTTCTATCAGGACTCCATCTTCCGCCGCTACTCCGTCGGGGTCATGGTCATCAGCGTCGGCAACCTGACGGTCGGAGGCACAGGCAAAACTCCCGTCGTCGAGAAGCTTGCCCGCTCCCTACATGAGGCCGGTCGCCGTGTCGCCATTCTGAGCCGTGGTTACAAAAGCGTTCCCAAACCCCTTCTTACACGCCTGGCGGATAAATTCCTTCCCGGCCGCATTCCCTCACCTCCCCGGATTGTTTCGGACGGAAAATCGGTCCTTCTCGATTCAGCCCAGGCCGGAGACGAGCCTTTCATGCTCGCCCGCAACCTCCCTGGGGTGGCCGTCCTCGTGGATTCCGACCGCGTCAAAAGCGCGCGCCATGCCATCCGCCATTACCGCGCCGACACCCTGCTCCTCGACGACGGTTACCAATACCTCAGGCTTGGAGACCGCTTTAATCTACTACTCGTCGATCGTCAGAATCCCTTCGGAAATCGACACGTTCTCCCGCGCGGAGTTCTCCGCGAACCCCCGGATGCCCTACGCCGGGCCGATCTGATTCTCCTCACCAAATGCCAAGGCAAAGAACACGCGGAACTGGAAAAGCTAATCCGTAAAAACAACCGCCATGCGGCCATTCTTCCCTGCAGCCACCACCCCCTTCATCTGGAAGATCTGATCACCGGAGAAAAGAAACCCCTTTCCTATCTTCGGGGCCTTCGGGTGGGAGCGGTGGCTGGCATTGCGGTTCCCGAAAGTTTTCTCGAAGGACTCGTCAAACTGGGAGCCGAAATCGTCTATCAACGCTCCTTTGCCGACCACCACCGATTCAGCGCTCCCGAGGTAGAAAACGCCCTCACCCGGACCCGGGCCAGACGAGGTCTTGCCCTCATTACCACCGAGAAGGATTCCGTCCGTTTCCCGCCTTTTACTCCCCGGGATATCCCGGTTCTATTCCTAAGAGTGGAAATCTCCCTACTCGACGAAACGAAAACTTTCGAGACTGAGGTCCGCCACGCTTTGGGGTTAAGCGGCTCGCAGAAATAATCCGGACAAAAAAAAAGGGGGCTAGAAAGCCCCCTTTTTTGCACGAAATACAAAAGATTCGTTACTCGGTTGCCTCAGGCTTTGCATCCTTCTTAACAGGAGCCTCTGCCTTGGTAATTTCAATGGTTGCTGCGGTAGTAACGTCCGTAGCCTTGGGAGTCACCTTCGCTGTCCATCCTCTCTTCAGGTCAGCCGCTGTCTTGGTCTCGCCGTTCAAGCTAACCTTGGTCTCGGCATCCAAATTGAAAGCGGTGGATGCTTCAGCACCTTTGGCTTTCACCGTAATTTTCTTGTCCGAAATATAACCCAGTTTTCCTTCGGTCGGACTGGTCGATGTATTGAGAGCCGCAGGTTTTTTCGCTGGCTTGGGAGCTTCTTGGGCGGTTAGCGGGAGGGCCAACACCGTCAGTGCGCTTAGGACGATTACGATTTTCTTCATGATTTTATGTTCCTTTCTTTGGTTTGATTTGGTGATCAGACGTTGTAAGTGGAGGAGGCCGTTGTTCCTCCGTGGCCAGTCCAATTCGTATGGAAAAATTCTCCGCGAGGTTTATCCACACGCTCGTAGGTGTGCGCTCCGAAGTAATCCCTCTGGGCCTGTAGCAGATTCGCAGGCAGCACCGCGTTTCGGTAGCTATCGAAGAAGGCCAGCGCCGTACTGAAAGCCGGAACGGGGATACCCCGCTTGGCCGCCGCCGCCACCACATTCCTCCAACCCTTCTGAGACTTCTTCACTTCGCCACGGAAGTAATCGTCGAGGAGCAGATTGTTCAATTTAGGATTCTTATCATACGCATCTTTGATCTTTCCAAGGAAACGCGACCGAATGATGCATCCACCCCGCCACATCAGGGCAATGCCTCCGTAATTGAGGTTCCACTTGTACTCCTTGGCCGCCGCACGCATTAGCATGTAGCCCTGGGCATAGCTGATGATCTTCGAGGCATAGAGCGCATCGCGAATCTCGGCGACAAAAGCCTTCTTCTTTTCGGGATCCTTTGCTGCGGGCAGAAGAGGCTTGGGTCCCTTCAGTTTCCTTGCGGCCGCCACACGTTCATCCTTCAAGGCGGAAACACAGCGGGCATAAACCGCCTCAGCCATCAGGGTGATCGGAATGCCCAACTCCTGCGAGTTGATCACGGTCCACTTTCCTGTTCCCTTTTGACCGGCGGTATCGAGGATTTTGTCCACCAAGGGCAAACCATCCGCATCCTTCTTCGCGAGAATGTCCCGCGTGATTTCGATCAGATAGCTGTCTAACTCACCCTTGTTCCATTCGGCGAAAACCTTGTGCATTTCATCGGGCGACATCCCCAGCCCATTCTTCATCAGGTTGTAGGCCTCGCAGATCAACTGCATGTCCCCGTACTCAATCCCGTTGTGCACCATCTTCACATAATGGCCTGCACCTTGTTCTCCGACCCAATCGCAACAGGGAACCCCGCCATCAACCTTCGCCGAGATGTCCTGGAAAATCTTTTTCACATGGGGCCAAGCCGCAGGCGATCCCCCCGGCATGATGCTGGGGCCTCGCCGAGCTCCCTCTTCACCCCCAGACACTCCGGTTCCAATATAAAGCAATCCCTTCGCTTCGACCTCTTTTTGCCGGCGGTTGGTGTCGTCAAAAAGGGAATTCCCTCCGTCAATGATGATGTCTCCCTTCTCCAGAACAGGCAGAAGTTCCTGAATGAAATCGTCGACAGGCTTACCGGCCTTAACCAAAAGCATCACCCGCCGGGGCTTCTTGAGTTTAGCCACCATCTCGGCGATCGAATGAGCACCCTGCACCTTGGTTCCCTTGGCTTCCTTGGCCAGAAAGTCGTCCACTTTTGAAACGGTTCGATTGAACGCAACAATCGTGTAGCCGTGGTCGTTCATGTTAAGGATGAGGTTCTGCCCCATCACAGCCAGCCCGATCAGGGCCAGATCCCCTTGCGGTTCGTTTGCCATAAATTAACGCTGAATCCGGGCGGAACCGCCCTGCGCGAAAGCCTTCACCTGATCCACCGTCGCCATGGTCGTGTCCCCCGGGAAGGTCGTGAGCAAGGCGCCGTGCGCCCAGCCCAACTTGACCGCTTCGTCCGGTGCCGCCCCAGAAAGGAGCCCGTAAATGAATCCGCCGGCAAAGCCATCCCCGCCGCCCACACGGTCGATGACCTGGAGTTCGCAGGTCGGGGCCTGATGAGTGGTTCCATTGATCCAAGCCACCGCGCTCCAGCTGTGGTGATTGGTGGAATGCACCTCCCGCAACGTCGTCGCAACGACTTTCACATGCGGATGCTTCTTCGTGACATTCTTCATCATGCTTAGGAAGGCGCTCGGATCGAGTTTTGACTTGGAATGCACGTCTGGCCCGGGAATTCCCAGCCCCATCTGCAAATCTTCCTCGTTTCCAACCAGGACATCAACGTTCTTCACGATCTTGTCGAGGACCGCCACCGCTCGGTCGTGCCCACCCTGGATGTTCCAGAGTTTGGCCCGATAGTTCAGGTCAAAGGAGGTCACCGCACCAGCCGCCTTCGCCGCCTGCATGGCCTCCACGATCAGCTCCGGGGTGGTCTGGGAAAGTGCGGCAAAAATTCCTCCGCTGTGAAACCAACGAACTCCTTCGCCGAAAATCTTCTTCCAGTCAAAATCACTCGGCTTCAAAAGCGCCGCCGCTTCGTTGCAACGGTTGTAGAACACCACAGGAGCCCGGACTCCATGCCCTTGATCGCTGTAAACCGCCGCCATGTTCGGTCCATTGACCCCGTCATGTTTGAATTTCTTGTAGAAAGGTCGTACACCCATCGCCCGCACGCGTTCCGCAATGAGATCTCCAATCGGATACTCCACCATCGCCGAGGCAATCCCTGTCTTCATTCCAAAACAGTCAGACAAGTTAGCCGCCACATTGAACTCACCGCCGCTGACGTGAATTTTACATTCGGTCGCTTTGCGAAAAGGGATGATTCCTGGATCCAAGCGATGAATCAGGGCTCCAAGAGAAAGAAAATCCAATCCACCTTCCGATTTAATCTTTAATCCGGTACTCATATAATAAGTCGATCAGCGTATCGATGCTTCCCCTTGATGGGAAGCGAATTATCACTCCTCAAGCCGATACAGCATCTCGCCCGCCTTGGGAACCAATAGAACCCCTTCTTCTTCCCGGCTCGCAAAATCCTCTTTCCGGATCGTTTTGGGGTCCCGGTACCCAAGGTTGATTTCACGGCATACCGCCTCCGGAATCCCTGTCGCCAGAATCACCCGTGCCCTCGGTTTCTCTACCCCGTTTTCATACGTCCCACCCCCATGGACGTGGGTGGAATGAGCCAGCACACCCCAGGACTCATCTTTAAACTTGTCCCACTGCTTAAGGAAGTAGTCCCGACAGTGATAGCCGATCCGGCGGATCAACTTCCCGTGGGTGATTGAAACTTCGGTAAGGTGGGGTGCGTAAATAATCAGTTCCCCGCCATCCGCCAGCACCGGCTCGAGTTTATACATGCACTTCCCCGCCACCCACAGCTCATCATACATCTCAGGCGCACAGGAGAGAATCTGCCGGAAAGGTTTCTTTTTTCGGACAATGTGCAGCTTCTCGGATAAGTCGGCCGCTTTTTCCCAAGCAGACTCGGGCGTTCCGACATACAGTCCCGCCAAAGAAGCATCCGGCCAAACCACCATCGAGGCACACCATTTGCGTGTCTTAACCAACGCCGCCGCCCGATCCACCACCTTCCTCACCGGAGTCCATTTTTTTCCAATGATTCCGGGATTCGTCACCACGGCTCCGAGCCAATGGAAAAAGTTTAGAACTTCCGGACCGCTGATTCCCGGAAATAGATATTTGTTCCCTCCGGAAAATCCGACCACCTCATGAGGAAAGGTAGGCCCCAGAATCACAAGATCGTCATACTCCAATGCAGCCCGGTTGATCCGGACCTTCACCTCCATCTCAAATAGGCCTCCAGTCAGATCCCGGATCTCACTCGAGGGGATCTTCCCAATCTCCACCAAGGTCCGGTCATCATCCCATGCGTGGTTGAGCAGTTGAACTTTCGGATAGGACGTCCTCTTTTCCTCCACCGTCAGATCGAGCCTCTTGCAAATCGCCTCCTCGCTCATCGGCGGATGGGTGCCCAGAGCGACCATCACATCGATCTGTTTGGCCAAAGGGCCAATCCAGTCATGCGTTTCCTTGAAAAGTTGCCCGACTGGAGCCGTCCGCGTGTGGTCGGGAACGATCAGTAGAACTTTGCGATTCTTAAATTCAGCCTGAGGCAGGCCAGCCTGCAGGATTTTTTTAACCTCGGCGGGAGAAAGAGACTTCTCGGCCATTAGATCGTCTGGGAAAGGAAGCCGCCGTCGACACGCAAATCGATTCCGGTGACAAAACCGCTGGCCTTCGGGCTGGCGAGGAATACAGCAGCGCCGACCAGTTCGCTCGGCTCTCCAAACCGTCCCATCGGGGTGTGACCCATGATCGATTTAGCCCGATCGGTCGGTGTGCCATCTTCCTTGAAGAGAAGTTTCCGGTTCTGGTCCGCTGGGAAGAACCCGGGAGTGATGGTGTTGACCCGGATTCCATACGGGGCCCACTCCCGTGCGAGGAACTGGGTCAGACTGATCACTGCCGCCTTGGCCGCGGAATAGGCCACCACCTTCGAGAGAGGAATATGGGCAGAGACACTGGCAATATTTATGATGCTACCCTTTTTCCGTTTCAGCATTCCTTGGCCAAAGATTTGGCATGGCAAAAGGGCTCCTCCCACCAGATTGAGGTCGAAGTTCTCCTTCCAAGCTGACAAAGCCAGCTTGGTGACGGGATTGTCAGGTGTAACCACAGCTGCTGGTTGGTTTCCTCCAGCCGCGTTTACCAAAATTGTGATTGGCCCCAGCTCTTTTTCGATTTTCTGCTCCGCCTGTTCGAGGCTTTTGGCATCCAAGGCATCGGCCGAAATAAAAATGGCTTTGCCCGATTTGGAAATCTCCTTGGCTCGGGCTTCTCCCCTCTCCTGATTACGCCCCAAAATCGCCACCTTGGCTCCTGCTGCGGCCAAACCCTCGGCCATGGCTCCACCCAGTCCGCCTGTGCCGCCCAAAACAACGGCGACTTCTCCGGATAGGTCGAATCGGTTTTCAGAAGGCATAAAAAGATCGTAATCCAAAACCGCGAAAACGCACGGCGATTTCCAGCCGCTTGTTAAACCTTCCCAGCCTCCATGCCAAAGTAGGCCTCGGCGTTCCGGTAGGAGATATCCCGGACCATTCCCTCTAGCAGCTTCATATCCTTGGGTAAGGTTCCGTTCTCCACCTCTTCTCCCAAGATCTGGCAGAGCAACCGGCGGAAATACTCATGCCGAGGATAGGAAAGGAAGCTCCTGGAATCCGTTAACATGCCCACAAAGTTTGCCAACAGACCTAGACTAGACAGAGCGTTGATCTGCCACTTCATACCCTCGAGTTGGTCGAGGAACCACCAACCACTCCCGAACTGGATCTTCCCCCTCGCTCCCTCCCCCTGAAAACTACCGCAAAGGGTCGCTACCGCGTAGTTGTCAGAAGGGTTGAGGTTGTAGAGAACCATTTTGGGCAAGCTTCCCCGTCCGGCTAACTCGTCCATATAGGCGGCCAAACGGTCAATCTGAGGCCAATCCCCGATGGAATCAAAACCGGTGTCGGGCCCCAAATCACGAAACCCCTTGGAATTGCCGTTTCGGAGAGCACCGAAATGTATCTGCTTGGTCCATCCACGTTTGGCATCCAACTCTCCGAAATAGACCATGAGAAAACCTTTATAGGCTTCCGCTTCCTCCGGGGTCGGCTTTTCCCCTTTGCGGGCGGCCGTATAGACTCTGGTGGCCAACTCGCGGTTTCCGCCGCGGCCAAAAGTCTGGTTCATTCCGTGATCGGAAATCCGGCTACCGAACTGGTGGAAGAACTCATGCCTTTGATCCAGGGCCTTCAGGAATCCATGGAAAGCCGAACAGTCGACGCCGGATGTCTTCTCCAACCGCTGGACCCAAGGTAAAAAAACTTCAGGCTGATCCACCACTAACGATTTATCAGGACGGAACGTTGGGTAGACCCGCGTCCCGATTCCGCTCTTACGGATTTTTTGATGATCCACCAGGTCGTCACAAGGATCGTCCGTTGTCCCCACCACCCGTACCCGGAATTGTTTCAGAATCTTTTGGGCCGAAAGAGTCTTCAGCTTGTCGTTGGCTTTAGCCCAGATTTTGGGGGCGCTCGTCTCGTTCAGGATTTCCTTGATGCCAAAGACCCGATCCAGCTCCAGGTGAGTCCAGTGCCATAAGGGATTGCGAATGAGCCGGGGCATTGTTTTGGCGTAGGCCAGAAATTTCTCGTAAGGCTTGGCCTTGCCCGTGATGTGACTTTCCGGAACCCCATTGGATCGCATCGCCCTCCATTTGTAATGGTCCCCGCCCAGCCAGATCTCCGCCAGATCGGCCCACTTTTTATCTTCGGCGATCTCCTTAGGGGAAAGGTGGCAGTGATAGTCGTAAATAGGCTCTTGTACAGCGGCCGCGTACAGCTTCTGCGCTGTCTTGGTGGTTAGAAGAAATCGGGGATCCGTGACAGGATTCTTGACCGTACTTTTTGCCGAACGTGCACTCTTCATGAAGGCACTCTAATCCAATTTCACCAACTGGAACAGCCTTACTGATTCAATGTAATCGTGATACGCATAAACCTCGCACCACTACTCGTAACACTGATCGTGGCTTTCCTTCTTTCGAATGTGGTGCCGTTGATGTCCACCGTTCCTAGAGACGTAACTGTAATACCATTCCTGACCCAACCACTGTTCGATGACAAATCGGTGTTCACCTCAGGCAAAATAGAAAGATTGGAATCATCCGTCCGAGCCAGATAGGTCAGGGAAAGTTCGTTGTTACTAAAACTGGGTACGGGTAACCGATCCTGATCATTCCGGTTCGTCGCACCACCCAAAGCATACTCCATCAGGGCATTCACCCCATCGTTATCCAGATCGCTCATCGGACTAACTCCCCCCATTACACCCGCAAAGGTAGAACTGGCAGGACTGACGGTTAGGGTTTGTATCACAGGCAAAGCAGCCGTGAAGTTACTGTTTCCAGCCTGATTCGCCGTAAGAGTCGTCGTACCAGCCCCCACGATGCTCAAAGTATATCCGTTCACCACGGCAACGTTGGGATTCGAACTGCTTAGAGATACAGGCAAATCCGCATCTGAAGTGGCGATTAGAAGACGACTGGGATCCCCCACTTTGGCGGCCGCAGGATTTAAAACAAAGGTGATCGTTTGGGAAGCCGGGTTGACCACCACGGTCTTCTGGACCGGAGGTGCCGCCGCCCATGTTCCATCCCCCCCTTGGTTGGCCGTCAGCGTGGCGGTTCCCGCACCAATGACACTTAGAACATTATTCGGCCCGACAGACACGACTCCGGGCGCCGAACTAGTGACTGTGACAGGAAGAGCCGACGTGGCTAAGGCAGTCACCACGGGAGCCGAATCCCCATAGGCCAGAGTATTTTTCGATAGATCAAAACTAATGGTTTGCGGGTTGTTGACCAAAACCATGCTGTTGATCGTCAGATCATCAATACCCATCGCCAAAGGCTCGGAGGAAGTGGAGGAAACGGCCCACCGCAACCAAAGATCCTCATTCGGTCCGATGCTCAGACCGCTCAATACCACGGTCTGGGTTGTACGATTCGCGCTGGAGGCCCCGTTGAGATTGGCATAGGAAGCACTGGTAATCGACGGCGAATACACCCCTCGGGAAACCCACGTACCCGTCTTGAGGGACGCGGCATTGACCTGCGTCGCAAACGTCACCGAGGTGTCACTCTTGCCAGAAGCGGTGGATGAAAATTGCTCCACGGCGAAGGAGACCGTACAGCCGTTGAGAACTTTGCCGGTTCCATTTTTCAGACGCATCCCCATGTACACCTTGTTGTTGGCCCAAGGAAGCCCACCCAAAGATCGATCCGTGCTGCTGCTGGCTGATCCCATGCTCAGTAGGCCAATTTGGGCTTCCGGTGGAGGCGCGCTGAGATTCGAAGTGCTGGAATTATTCAGCGACCGATATCCAAGAAAACTCTGATCCATCGTACAAGACCAACCCTCAAACGAGGTGGTCCCGTTGACCCCTCCATCCACCCATGTTGCATAGGTGCTCCCACGAATATTATAACTCGAGCTCTTTTCTAGTCCGTCAAAGTTCTGTGTGTAGGTAAAGCTCGCACTGGAGATATTTTTAAAACTGGTCGGCAAAGCATTCACCGTGACCGTGGAGGAAGAAGAAAGCGATCCATAGGTATTCAGAGCGGTCACGGTATAGGTCCCGCTTTCCGTGGTGGCCGCCGGAATGAAGGTATAAGTGGAGTCCGTGGCTCCCGGGATCGGTAATCCGTTTTTCGTCCATGAGTAGGTCGGGGCAGGCGATCCGGTAAATGCCGCCGAGAGTGTCACCGTATCCCCGACATACACGGTGGTATTCTTCAGTCCCGTTGCCAGAACTGGAGCGGCACTGACTGCCACTGTGGCTGCTGCACTGGTACTGGTTCCGTACGAATTCGTCACACTGCAGGTATAGGTTCCCGCATCGGTCAATCCTGCCGCCGTAATAATCAAAGTGGGCCCGGTGGCACCAGCAATATCCACCCCGTCCTTTTTCCATTGGTAGGTAACTGAGGTGGAGCCATCGGTACTCACCGATAGGCTGATCGTCGCACCCAGATTCAAGGATTGATCCTGCGGTTGATTAAAGATGACCGGCACAGTCGAGACTGAACCGGTCTGCACAGCCAGAAGCCTGGCACCAGCCCCTGTTTTCTCCTTCGATGTGATGATCACGCCGGCGGACTGCGTATCACCCGTGGTCCGAACAGTCGTCAGATCCGCCGAATAGTTCCAGCGATGTTCCTGCACCACCAAAAAGGAGGCGTATCCTCCCGTCTTGGATTTCACAAAGTCTGTCACATCCAACATCCGCCGTGAGGAGGTTGTGGAATTCACCCAGATCTGACCCAACATCTTGGCCGATGGAGCTGTTCCCGTGTTCAAGGCTACGTTTTGGGCAATCTGGTTCCCTGCCGAAGTCCCCTGCTTCAAGACGGTCCCCAAGGAGGACCAGGTGGAAGATCCCTCCGTCCAACTGTCCGTGTTCAAGCCGTATACATGAGCTTGCACCGCAGCAGAACCCGCACTGGTGGCCGTCCCCAGATCCAGCAGAACGGATTTCAAACTCGAAGAAGATGCAGTGGGCGTTGGTATTTTAAGTAGGACAGCCTTTCGTCCATCGATGGTGCCATCCGCCCGAGCCTGCATGGAGGTCAAAGCTCCACCGGTGTTGCCTAAATTCGTCCCATCGCCGACCTGCGTATCTTCCGTTGCAGTGGTTGAGGTCAACGCGGCGGCCTGATTGGGAATTGTCACCAACCAAACCGATTGGGCCGGAATCGTCCCCAAGTAAGCCTGCCCACTCTTCACATTGCCGACTTGGGATACCCCTCCGCTGCACGTGGAACTCACCTCCTCCACCACTACCGGAGTCCCATCCGGAATCGACCAGGCGGCAACATTCAGGCTGAAGGTGATTCCGCTCGATTTCTTGTTGGCCAGATAAACGTAGTAGTTCCCGGTTACGGGATCCTGAGTGACCAACCTCCAAAGACCCGAACCCCCGGAAGAGGAGGACATCGCCGCCCCGTTCGAGGCATTGGCGAGAAAACGGGAACGTCCGCCTTGAGCTGCCTTGTTGAAGAGGCGATAGACCTCGGCCGCCTTAGTTGAGCCACCGTAGTTGCATGCGCTATTGATATTATCCACATAGTGCGTGCCGTTCTTGGCCAATCCGTAGGGGGAGGTGGTGTCTTCCGTCTGGCCGAATTTAAAGAGGAATAACTGATTGGCTGAGTGACGAGTCAAAGCAATACAGTTGGCGCCCAAGGCCGAATAATCTTCCGGTGAGTCCTGATTGTTCGAAGTACCGTCATAACTGGACCCCGTACGGACGTTGAACTCGGAGAGGACCAGCGGGAATGGCGTCTCTCCCGGCATGTCGGCCACAATGTAGCCCGCCAAGGCGTCGATATCCTGAATGTAACCCGTCAAACTTCCCGTATCGTCAGTGTACATGGAGTACTTCTGATAGTTGTAAAAGTTCATCAGCAGCCAACTGGAAGTCGTCGTTCCGTCCAATTTAAGATGCCGGTTCGCGACGGCATCATGACCCCAGGTATCTGTTCCTGTGCTGTATTTTCCCTCTCCATTGGCAGTATTGGGCGCGTAAATCAAAGGATTAATACTCTTTCCGTTGGCGGCATTCATGTCAGCCACACCGGCTTGGATCGCGTCCGAGCAGATCCGCAAACGCAGCAACCAGTCTGACTCGGTCATCCCACTCCAATTGTTCGGTTCGTTGAACATAGAGAAGCGTCGGATCCCGTAGTCCCGGGAAAGAAGATAGGCCTGCGCATAGTAGTGCTGCCAGATTTCCCACCATCCGGCGTAATCGGTGGCACTCGTCAGAGGAAAGGTCCCCGGACTGCAGGTGATGTTGACGAGAATATCGACACCCAACCCTGTCAGCGCAGTAAAGGCGTTCTTGTAGTTGATGTCATTACTGCCGGCGGTGGAGTCATAGTTGTAGTTGTAATCCGACCACTTGATGTACGTGCTGCTAGCCGTCCCTGCGCTTCGCGCTGCCGAGACGTTGCTGTTGAAGGTTGCCAGAGTACTGACCTTGGATCGTCCGGGAGAGGTGGAACCCTGCAGATCGGAGGCACTGATGAAGACACGGGCAGCCTTCACTCCTGAATACCGGAACCAGTCGGCCGCATCGCCCGAGGTCATGAAGTGACCCAGATTATAGCCGAGCAGGCTGGGAGTGGTTCCCTCCGAAGTGGTGGTGACGGTAATCGATTCGGTCGAGATCAGATTCAAAGTACTGCTGGCGGTTCCGTAAGGCCCCGTGGCCGTGATGGTCACCGCGGTGCTACCTAGGCTGCTCGGTAAGGTTCCACTGATGAGTCCAGTGGCGCTGTCCAGGCTCAGGGTGGAAGGCAGGCCCGTCTGAGAAAAACTCGTGGGCGAATTGTTCGCCGCAATCTGATAACTGACGGTTGTCCCGGCGGCTCCGCTCAAACTCGAAGTGCTGGTGATGGCCGGAGTAAACGGTAGAAGATATTTATCAAAGAATCCCATGGTGCTGGCACGTACATCGGTGATCTGGCTGGTGTTGAGGTTATGGGACCCAGTGTCGTAAAGGTAATAGGAGTGAAGGCCGCCGGGCACTAACTGCACCCCTTGCACCGTGGCTCCAGCGTTCAGCAGAGCCGCCTTGAGGGCAAAGTTTTGGCTGGGCATGACCTCCAGATCCGCATCACCGTGACTGAGCAACATTGGTGCAGCCGAACTCGAAGCGCGGGAAGCCGGCGAGGCTGAGAGGTAGTTGTTGGGGGTTCCCGTGTAATCCATCGTACCGGCACTGCCCGGAACGCCGTTGCCCGAGAATTGGTTCATGTTGTGGTAGTCGGGAATCTGGACAGCTCCGTAGAAGTTGGCGGCACAGGCCACCTTGGTGGAATAAACACCCAAGCCGTCCTCGGAAGCAGGGTCGAGCGCTGCATCCCCATCAGTCAAAGCCAACATGGCGGCCTCGTTGCCACCCCATGAAAAACCGATGGCGCCGATCCGGTTCGGATCAATCCCATAGGTGGCCGCATTTTTTCGGAGCCAGCGGACGGCAGTTTTTGCGTCCTTAATATTTTGCGGCCAGGCGGCCGACCAGCTCCCGGAGGAGGTTGTCCGGTAAGATTTTTTGTAGTTCAGGCTGAGAGCCACGTAACCGTGACTGGCGAACTCGATACAAGCCTGCACCTCGCGGGTATCCTGCTTATCCCCGTCGTTCCCACCCCCTCCGTGGATGACAATGATCGCAGGACGGGAGTTCGCCTTCACGGGGCTGTTCGGCAGATAGAGGTCGAATTTATTGCTATAGGCTGAGCTGTTGACGACCGTGATGTCCCCCAGCGACGCATCCTGAGTATAGGAAGCGGCGGGAACCGAGACGGCACTGGCATCCGCGACCGGCCCTTTCACAGCCATTCGGTTGTAAGCCTGCAAAGGAACGGCTGTGCTGATGACAGAGTTACCACTTGCCGTCACCACCACATCGTAACTCGCGACATCGGCGGGTTGGACGGAGGCAATCATGTAAGAGGCGCCTGTGGCACCCGAAATGGAGGATCCATTTTTGCGCCACTGATAGGTGGGGGTCGAACTGCCTGATGCCACGACACTGAAGGTGACGCTGTTACCGATGATCGCCGTCTGGGCGACCGGCTGGGTCAGGATAGCGGGGTCGTTTTTCGCGAAGTCATAAACGCGGACATTATCGATGGACATCGCCGAGGAACTCGTTGTCCCTTCCTTTTTGAACTGCCAATTCAGCCAAAGTTCCTGGCCGGGTGCGAGATTGATGTTGGTGACGGTTTGCGTCACATAGTTCCAGTCGTCCGGCACCGAGCTGGACGTGGTGTTTTTATTGATGGAGGAATTCACCGTGGTCCATCCCCCCGTCGTGGCGTTGGCCAGAGTACCCGAGCCGGTTCCAAAGGTTTTTACATTCAAAGTGACGGAGTTGGAGCTCGTCACCAACTTCATGATCGCCCGGGCCAAGGCGTTGCTTCCCCCTCCCCCAGTGAAGGTGACATCAGGCGTGTTGGTATATCCACTGCCCGAAGCGGTTTTGGTGATGCCGTTCACGTTCCCGCTGGAATTGGTCGTCGCCACGCCAGAGGCATTGTTAGTGCCTCCCAACGGACTGGGCGTCACATTAACCGTGGGAATCGAGGTGTACCCACTGCCGCCGGCAATTACGTCAAAGGCATCGACTCCGTCATCCTGAGAATAGCCCCAACGGATTTCATAAGTGACAGTAAACCCGGTGATGGTGGTGCCGGTGTTATTAACGAAACGAAGTCCGGTGTACCCTTGAACACCGCCGCTGGGCGCGAAACCCAGCGCACGATAGGTCGAGGTGCTGGTGTTGTTTTCGAAATGTTGCGGAAGGCTGTAGAGAACATTGTTGGTGAAATTCGTTCGGTACATGGGGGAGGCAGAGACCAAGCTCGCGTAACTGTTCGTTGGATCGGTTGTTCCGTAAGCGGCGTACCATCCAGGTAGTGTGATGTTATCCGTCCAAGCGTTCGTGCCCGTCGTGGGTAGAGTGTTAAAATTCTGAATGTAAGCTCCGTTGACATTGACCGCGTTGGATCCCGCACCGGAATTAACAATGGAAATCTGCGCTTCGCTTAATGAGCAAAAAACAAAAAGAGTACCCAACCCTAAAAGCGGACAGAACTGATTAAGGCCTCTCAAAAAATACATAAGTTACTTATAGAAAAATAATAGCATCTTTCTTTGACATGTTTAGTGCCAAAATATTCAATCCGTTTTATTAATGCATATCATTAACTGTGAGTATTTTATGCCTTCTTAATAACATAAAATTATGTGCACTCTTGTGCATTTTTAAGAAGCATAAAGAAATTCGTTAAACTGAATTTCCTTTAGCTGTCCGCTGGGTCTAGCGAGTCAGGTTTAGCTTCTGCCGGGAGCGCCGCGTAGCCAATGCCCCCAAGAGACCAACCAATACGAGCGAACCTGTCGTGGGTTCGGGTATGGCGCGGGCATAGTTCAAGAAGATTGTATTTCCCGAGAGGGATACATTGAAGCTGCCTGGAGCATAATTCCGATGTCCGCTCCAAGCCGCATACTCCCTTGAGTTGGTAAACCCGCTTGTATCAACGCCGAAGTAGTTGCTGTCAAAGTTGAGAACCCCACCCGCTGCCGTGGCGATAGCAATCGAACGATCCCAGTTCGGGAGGAAGCCCGATGCATTTCCTGCGGTGTTGTTCGAAGCCAACAAGGATACGACATCGATGATGAACTTATTACCCGAAGTGGCGTTGATGCTCAGCGTGCCGGCAACGTTCAGCAAATCCCAATCATTGCCCTGAGAACCAAGGAAATTCCGGACTTCAACCTGATAGTGTCCGCCCCCGTCCCAGGTCGAACTGGAAGCGTTCATGACTCCCGGGCTGTTTCCCACGGCCAAAGTACCGCCCGAAGCGATCTCCAAGGCCCCGACCGTTCCGGAACCCTTGAGTTTTCCACCACTGTTGATAGTGGTGCTGCCAGCTGTGCCGTTGACCGTTGAAGTTCCACCATTGATCACGAGGGCTCCACCGGTGGCTCCGGTCTGAATCGAGGTTGTTCCTGTGCTAATGATGTCACCCGCCGTTCCTGAGATGGTCGAAGTGCCCGCATTATTCAGCGAGCCCACCCGTCCGCCACTGGCCACTGTCAAAGCCGATCCGGAGGCAACACTCGAATTTCCTGCCGTACCACTGACGCTGGAAGTCCCCGCATTGACGGCCAAAGCACCTGCCGTGCCGCCCGAATTAATCGTGGTTGTTCCTGTGCTAATGATGTCACCCGCCGTTCCTGAGATGGTCGAAGTGCCCGCATTATTCAGCGAGCCCACCCGTCCGCCACTGGCCACTGTCAAAGCCGATCCGGAATTCACGGTCGTTCCAGAGCTTGAGGAGATATTTCCGGAGACATTCAATGCTCCACCCTGAACAAGCGTCGATCCAGTATAGCTGTTCTGCCCACTCAATGTCAGAGATCCACTGCTCGCCTTAGTAAGCGAACCACTACCGCTTACGATGCCCGAATACGTACCGTCTGTGGTCTGATCAAATTTGATCGCAGCGTTGTTGGTGATCGCTCCCTGCAAACTAGCAGTAGTCCCCGCTAGAGTTCCGGCAGAGATAGTTGTCCCACCTGAGTAACTATTATTACCCAAAAGAGTAAGGGTATTGCTGTTGGTTTTCGTCAAGCCACCTGATCCGGTGATGTCTCCCGAAAGGGTGGTATTCAAAGCCACCGAAGTAGACGCTCCAACCGAATCCTGCGCGCTTGATACTGTATCCACCGTCACATTTATTCCCTGTGCCAGTTGCATGTTGTTGGCAATCGTGCGCAGTTGATTGGCATTGGTCGACAAGGTCGAGGCCCGCAAGGTCGCGCTTCCGCTACCCGTCGTATTGGTGAAGGTAAGATCCCCAGTACCCAACGCCTTGTCGTTGCCGACCGCTAGGATTGCATTGGTTCGTACCACCGTACCACCGCTGTAATTATTGCTGGCAAACAGCCCAAAAGTGCGACTTCCCGCCACGGTTCCGTTATCGATCACCAAACCTCCATTGGTCACTGCCCCATACTGGTAGGTGGTGTTGCCCAAGGTGATGGTTCGGTTGGCGCCGGTGAGATCCATCGCACCGCCCAAATGATTGGCCGTGCCTCCCAAACCAAAGGTGACGTTTCCATTCAGTTGGATGCTGTTGGCAACGGAGCGATCGGTCTGGTCGTTGCCCGTCAAATTTGGGTTATTGATAATTCCGTCCTGCCCAACCACCACCCCGTCGGCCAGAATCAGTGTTCCCGTGCCGAACGCATTCCGGTTCTTGTAACCCAAGATACCGGAATTGACCGTCACCCCGGCGATATTATTGGAGTTCCGCAAACTGAGATAATTGTTGGCCAAGGCGACATCACCCGTTCCGGCTTTGGTCAGACGAAAATTTCCACTCATGGCTTGATCCCACTGCACATACCCAAGCGTGTTGAGCGTAGAATTTCCCGCCAAAGTTGTGGTATTTCCCACATTGGTCGATGCCGTAAACAGGGCTGTCCCGCTGTTCATCACCCCGCTGGCGTTGCTCCAGGAGTTCATTCCAAACTGAATATTCCCGTTCAACGCGATGTTGTTATACACGGTCCGACCCGAGCTTCCCGCGGCGCTGCTGCTGCTGATGGTGCCGCCGTTTAACGTCAGGGTTCCCAAGCCGAACACAGAACTCTGCAAGGCCCCGCCACTTTGGCTTCCGCTCGTGCTGAACTGCACCTCACCGTTATTGAGCGTGAATCCACCGGAATAAGTATTTGCACCGTTATTGAGATAGATCTGGCCCGCACCATTTTTGACGATACCCCCGGTTCCCGTTGTTGTGGCGGTGTTCGTAAAGCTGAGGCCCGTGCCACCCACCGTTAGGGTATTCCCCTGAAGGTTCAGGGTCGCCGCATTGGTGGTGCTGACCACGGAAGCCACCGCGTCATTACCGCCAAGCTTGAAGGTTGCGCCGTTACCGATGGAGACGGCCCCGTCGTCGGCCAAAACATTGTTACCGGAGGTGGCCAAGGTGCCGCCGTTGATCGTGGTCCCACCCGTGTAGGTGTTGGCTCCCGAGAGCGTCCACGTACCACTTCCCGACTTGGTCAGGGAGGTCACGTTGCCACCCAAATCAGAAATGGCCCCCGCCAACTCTCCACTCCCGGCACTAGAACCCTGTAAGGCGATCTTTTTGTCACCTACTCCTGAACCGGTCAAAGCACTGGTGAATTTGAGGTTGCCCGTGCCCGACTGATCCAACGTTGCCACGGTCGTCGTGCCCGCGAGGTTAAGAACCTTGTCGGATGTTTCCCCAGCGCCGGTGTACTTTAGGACTGTGGCCGCTGAACTGTTGGTGCTACCAAAACTGATGGTGCTCCCTTTGCCCAAATAACTGTTTACCCCCGTATTCCCGATGCCAGCGGCTTCCAGCCATGTCGTTTGCCCTCCGGTCGCATTCGTGATTGTGATGCCACCAGAAAAACTATTACCAGAATTGCCCAACACAACCCTACCGGAACTGGAGGCCCCCACTACCAGACTGTTGGTGTAACCAGCCGTCTCATTGATCGTACCGTTCATGAAAAGGGTATTGGTGTTATAACCAGCAAGCGTGATGACCTTGTTGTTAATGCCCGTGCTGTTGATATTTCCGTTAAGCGTCAGGGTGGCATTCGTAGCACCCGTTGCAAAAATCTTTACCCCCGCACTTGCTGCCGTACTGGCTGTGGTCAGGGCAAAGTTCTTGTCGGAGGTTTCATCGGCGGATCCCTGCCAACGAACCTCATTCGCCCCACTGGTGCCAGAGGAAGAACTAATCGTGATGGTTCCATTGGTCCCGATCGAACTATTGGCTCCAGCCATTCCGAGCTTGTTCACATACAAGGAGCCGGAGCTTGAGACATTCACCCCACCACCAAAGGAACTGTTGGTTCCCGTAAGATAAAGCCCGCTATCGCTGTAGTCATATTTGATTCCACCTGCACCGCTGATGACTCCAGACCAGGTGGACTTCCATCCGCTGTTGGTGGCGGCAAGCTGGAGAGTAGCTCCACTACCAATGCTTATGGCATTGGCCACATCTAATGAATTCGCTGCAGTACGCAGGTACGCGGTGGATCCCGTAGAGATGCTGACCGTACCCGTTCCAAGGGCAGAAGCGGTGCCTAAATTGACCTGTCCAGTACCGGTTCCATTCACGGTCGTCCCACCCGCGTATGTGTTGGCTCCGTTGAGTACGATTTTCCCGTTTCCGGAATTATCCAATACCAAACCGTTGGCTCCACTGATCACCCCGTTCAAATTGAGCACCCCGGAGGTATTGGTGATGTTTAAAGCAACACCACTGGCATTGGTATTCAGGGCAATATTAGCACTGACTGTGGAGGTGGCTCCACTCTGGGATCCAAAGAAAACCTTACTGCCCGTTCCAATATCCACATTGATTGCAATGTTGCTGGAGATCGTTCCGCCGCTCAAATAAACGCCAAAGGAGTTTGAAGCTGAATCAGCGTAAAGGTTCCTGAGAGTCAGAGTGGATCCGTTTGTTCCCGTAATACCCACCGCGGTTGCAGTCGTATTTCCGGCGAAAGTGAATGAATTTAAACCCCGGGATCCATTCGCAAGGGTCAGTGAGTTAGCCCCCAAACCGACACCATTGGTCGTGGTGATCGTTCGGCTGTTGGTGCCGGTTCCGTCAATATTCCAAGTATAACCAGTAGTCAGAAAGTTCACGCCCCAAGCTTGATAGGCACCCCCTTGAGTTACAGTTCCAGCCGTACCACCGAAATTGAAAATATAATTTCCCGAATTGGTGGCAACGGCACCAGCTGCACCGTTTGCCACGGCAAAAAGTCCACCGCCCGTGGGTCCACCACTGTTCGTAGTGGCATTGACACTATTGGTTGTCCAATT
>Ga0214921_10004041_pt1 | contig 21996 bp, 22 predicted proteins | sample LL1505_MetaG_FD_177992 | JGI IMG/M metagenome (GOLD analysis project Ga0214921, IMG submission 177992) | Freshwater microbial communities from Lake Lanier, Atlanta, Georgia, United States - LL-1505 | ecosystem: Environmental > Aquatic > Freshwater > Lake | place: USA: Georgia | collected... | reverse complement strand
CAACAAAAAATAATACAATTTGGTTTTTCCTATTGTCTTTTCAAGTGTTTTTTCTTTCATTAAATATTCTATTTTATTTGTTCCATTTGTTCCATTTGTTCCATTTGTTCCATTTGTTCCATTTGTAAAATCACCGTCATCCAACATCATATTTACTACCAATAAACCTAAACTATAATAAATTGTTTTATAATGTATTCTTTCTGGAATCGTATTTATATTCAATAACTCTGGTGATACGTATATGTAGTCCGTATTGTTTTTTAAAAAGGGCAACATTATACATAACTCGTTGTTTTCTCTCTTTACTAAATCTTCGTTGGATAAATACAAAAATATATAGTCATCTATTACTATTATGTTGTCGGAGTCATACTTTAAAAAGCTCACATTTGTTTTTGTTAAAAAGTATTTTAATTGTGTCGATAACGAATAAACCATGTTAAGAGACAACTCGTGTGGAAATGTCTTGATTCCATTTCTCTCTATAAGTGACTTTTGTACTTCTTTAAGTGTTTGAATTGTTGTTGCTTTAAAGGTGAGTGTTTTGTAATTGTCTGTGATTGTTCCGCCTTGTATCAGGCCTGTTTTTGTTATGGAGTATATTAAAGCTCTACTTGGATGTTCAAATTCTATACTGTATGAGTATTTTTCTTCATTTTTTATAATTTGTAATTCATTTGTAGAGAGAAAAAGGGACATTCTTTTTATTTATTTTTATTAATATTTTAAATAATAGTTTTAAATTATTAATATTTTTACATATTTTTACACATTTTTATATTTAAAACACTGGTTTATATTTACACCTTTTAACATTTCAAATGCCGATTTTATAATAAAAATGAAATATAAATAATAAACAAAATAGTATTTATATTTTAACATGAGTTCAGTTACTGAAGAAATACAACAATTACAAGTAAGAATATTAGAATTGGAAAAACAAAAAAAAGAAAAAGATGAAAGTGATAAAAAAACATCAATAGACCATAATTTTAAGGTGATAAATAATCTATTAACTGAAAAGAAAACTGATATTATTAATAATAGATATTCTAAATCAGTTCCATTAGCAAGATATTATGACCAAGAACTTGTTACACATTTAGAAGCAATTTATAATATTCTACAAATTGTAGATGAAAGATTAAAAAAATTAGAAGATAAATAATCGGCGTTTGAAATGTAAAAAGGTGTAAAACACTGGTTTATATTTATAGATAATAAAAATAATAAAAAATAATAAAAATAATAAAAAATAAAAAATAATCGTTTTTGATTTATATCTTCATGAAGTGTGTAAATATTTATGTTCATTTCCATTCTTCATCTATGCTGCGACGCTGCCATTTTTTTGGTTCGTTATTGTTTGTGTTTGTGTTTGTGTATGCTGATACCTTCCAATACCATGGTTCGTCATATATGACTTTTATATCCTTCCCTTCTAATAGCCTCTTAAGCGCGTGAGTTGCGTTTTCGTTTATAAACCATTTGTTTAAATGTACGAATACTCGATTCATTATTTCTCCATTTTTTCCTTTTTTTGGAACAATATCAATCTTTTTTATTTCGCCTATCTTTAAACTATCAAAAATAGTTCGGATTTTTTGTTCTGATATATTTGAAAATACACGAGGAATGCACAATGTTCTTAATTCGGTTGCGATATTGGTTGTTGATGTAGTCATGTTTCTTTGTTGTATGTATATTTATATTTTTAGTTGAAATAATTCAATTTTTTATGAAAACGGAAACGGAAACGGAACCGAAAACGGATAAAAAAAACAATATTTTTATTAATTAATTTATAGAATGTAAAATATACTAAATGTAAAATATACTAAATGTAAAATATACTAAATGTAAAATATACTAAATGTAAAATGTACTATGTTTTATTCAAAAATTTCTCCTTCTTCATGATCATAGTTTCCAAACATAAATTGTTGCTTTCTGCTTTGGTCAAGTGCTCGTAAAGCATTTTGCTCTTCTTCTTCTTCTTCTTGATCCTCTAATTCCCATTGAACTTCTGCCCAGCTTTTACCTTTAAACAATTCGGTAATTTCTCTTGCAAATATTTCGTATGCAATAAACGCCTTTGACTTGCGATAACTTGTATCGCGACCAAAATCATCAATTTGATTAATTTGGTTGGTTGTGTAACTACTTACACTCATGTTAGTAGTACATCCTTTATTGAACTGGTCAATAAAATCATAGGTCTGGTTCATTTGTGCCATATTTGTTTAATTCGGTGTCTATTATTTAGATTTAATTATATCATTTAACATAAGTATTGTTACAAATATTTATTTCACTTTTTTATTTTATTGACTCGTTTTGTTATTTACTAAAAAAATAAAATTGAAATATTTATACTACTCATTACAAAAAATATAAATGAAATTTTACAAATGTCTTCTTTACAAAAGCGCACATACAATGAGGCCTTTGGCCAAAGAAATTATGAGACGGAGAGATATGATGAATCCATAGATGAGGATTATTTTAAAAATGGTGGAGTAGGTCATAGTGTTTATAATGAAAGCCCTGTATTATTCTTTGTTAAACCAATCTTTAAAAATGTATTGGAGAGAGAAAATAGTAAAACCCATGATTGTAAAATGAGTTCAAAATAAAATTGAAATATATTTGATATTAGCTTTTGAAACTATAATCTAATATAATCTAACGCAATCTAAATATAATAAATAATTGTTAAAAGAATGTCCTACCAAAATATGTTTGATAAAACGAGTCAGAATCACTTGTATTTTCAAGATAATAATGTTTATAGCACAATTGTTTTGAAAAAAGAAGTCATTAATCTTATCTTTATGGATATAATGAATTTTTGTATAAAAATATATAGGTTTTGGTCTAAATTGGGTAAAAAAAGTGTGCAACTTATGCGAAATATATATCAACTATTTTATGATTCATTACAGGATAGTGATGGAAAAATGATCGTTGTCTTGTCTATTGTAATGTGTTTTATTAGTATAATTCTCACCAACTTATTATTTTACCTTGTTAAAAGAAACAACCGATTTATTGTATTTGAGAGAAATAGATAGAAAGAAGAATATGTATATAGAGGGAAAAAAGTTATTGACCAAGTGGCCTCACTTTTAAAAATTATTAATAAATATTAGTAGTGTAAAATATATTTTTTTTATACATTATTGTGTAAATTTTCAATCAATGTGGCGTTCATCTTGGTTAAAGTCATTATGTTAAGAGTACCGTTAGGTAGGAAATCATCACGAATAATCTCAATGCGTCTTCCTACTGGTCTGAAAGGTAAGGTTCCATGTTCTGCGATTGCGATGGTATTTTCGTGTTCTGTCCAAAATAATCCTGTATCAATTGAGTATTCCACACCAGAAGTAATGCGAGCGACTATACATCCTCGTTTTTTAGCAAAAGGAATCAGAATAATATCTCCTATTTTCATTTCTTCAACGAATCTTTTATCTTGGTTGTTTGATGTTCTTCCTCCAGGTCTAACAACTTGTTTGTTATATATTCCATCTATGACATTTTGTCTTTCTGGTCCCCAGCCACCCCAAGGGCAAGCAACGAACTTTTGTCTTAAAATTAACTCTTTCATTTGTTCTTGGTTTGTTTTTTCACCATAATTTTGGCGAAGAACCCAGAAGTTAGTTTGTAAGCTCATTGTAGTGTAGTAGTTGAGTATATTGAATAACAATTGAAATTTATATTAGTTACTCTTGGTTTGTATATTGTAAAGTATTTCACTTTTTTTTAATTACAAGTTATTTCTAATTTTGCTAAAAAATTATTTTCATATAGTCGCACTGTCGCACTGTGGTAGTAAGACCCTATACCATACCCAATTTCACTATATATTGCGTAATTTAACAATTTGGCTAAAAATATGCGTCTAATTGTGTTTTACGTTATAATACCGTATTCGGCGTTGAGAAATGAGTGACAAAACAAGAAATGAGTGACAAAATGAAGAAATGAGTGACAAAAAAATACAGGGAAAAAAGAGTATTAGCCAACTGGCTTCATCTTTTAATTAATTATATTTTAAATGTGTAGCATATAATATACAAAATATAGTGTTTATTTTACCAATCTTCGTCATCACTGGCAAGCATAGCCCAGTCGAGTTCGGATGCTTTTAGTGTTTTTTTAACTTGTTCTTTTTCTTTGGCTTCAATTTGTTTGATAGCGTATTCCATTTCGTCTTCTTCGGGATCCATTTCAGCCCAAAATTCGTCAATCGGTTCTTGGATTTGCTCTCTAATGGTTTCGCTTCTTGTCAAAGTTGGCATCTGTACTCTCTTTGTCATTTTGGCCTTGAGGAACTGTTCGTCTTCATATTCTGCCTTAGATTTAGCGGCCATTTCAGCGAAAGATCTTGCCGGCTGTTGAGGCATCGCGACGGTTTTCTTTGTTGTCAAAGCAGGGAAATCGCGCATGAAATCGTTCTTTTTGTCCGTCGTAGTTGTAGTAACTACTTTTGTTGTAGTGGTTACATTTTGTTGAGGTGTTTGTTCCTCGTCTTCGCTATCAGAATCTAAAGCAGCGAATCTGGTAGTAGGAACTTGTTTTTTATTGGGCGTTTTTTTTACTTCTTCTTGATACTTTACCTTCTTTTCATTTTTCTTTTGTGAGGCTAAAACTGGACATTTAGTGACAGTATGTCCAGTTTTAAAACAATATTTACACTCAGTCGCAAGCAATTCAGGACATACTACTGTACTATTCGGATCAGCAGTTGCTCTAATATAATGACTTCGGTATTTCGTTTCTGGCATTCCAAGGTTAAAGCAATGAGCGCAATATTTTGCCTCTGGTGCTACCTTAGAGGTTTTCTTGTTATTCATTTGTCTGGACATGATTGTAATAGTTGGGTATTTGCGTTAAACTTTAAAGATTTGAAGATTGATATTATTTAGCTATCTTTCATTGTAGAGAGAAAAAGCAATTCATTTTTTTTTTAAGAAAGCAATTTCTCTCGCCACTAAAAATCTATTAATAATTTATTTTTGATAAAATTATTATTTATTTGTCTATAATATAATGGCAAGTAGAAAAAGATTTGGAGGTAAATGGAGTATAAAATATAAGAAAAGTATTAATTGCAATCATCCAAAAGGGTTTTCTCAAAAACAACATTGTAAATATGGGAGAAAATACAAAAAAAATAAAATCACGAAAAAAAGAAAACCAAATGGTCCTTTTTAATTATTAATTATTCATTTTACAGTTCAATTCATACATGGTTTATAAAGTATAAAGTATAAAGTATAACATATAATATAAGTATTTGTATTTTTTGTATTATACGTTAAAAGTCTCATCGTCGCATCTGGCTTTCTTCATTGGCATAATTTGACTGTCTTGTTCTTCGTTGTATGTACGCTTCCCTTGGCGCTCACGCCAGTGCTTGATACGATATTCTTGTTCATCTGTATTCTCTTGGGACCAACATACACTAAAGAAATCTATGTTTTCCTCTACTTGTTCGTCGTCTTCATATACACTGTCCTCCAATTCTTTAATGACAATCGCAAATGAATCTTTGTTTGTCTGCGTAATTTCCATGTCATCAAATAAGTTCTGAAATCTGGATTCTTCGTGTTTGCTTTGTTCGTAAAGGAAATCTGGATGTTGAAGAGTGAGTGTGATATGGGTCACGGGTTCATAAAACTCATCCTCCGGATCAGTGCTTCCTAATGAAACCTCGGATAGGCTTTCATAATGTTCTTCTTCGCGCATACAATCGCAAAACTTGGTATTTACAATTGACGCATCATAAGTAGCCCCATGGTGACCATATTTGTCACCCAAGAAGTTCGCATAGTGTATGTTTGCAAGCTTTTCGTCTTCTTCATTAGGCATATCTTCTCTTCTCCAAGTATCATATCTTACCTTTTCTTGCTTACGGCGAACATAATTGGACTTTTTTAGTCCATATTCTTCACAACGTCTGCGTTTATCGCCATTAATAGGCTTCTTTCCTCCAAATCTATATCTTCCAGAGGACTCAGACTCTTGGAACATTCTGTAAATAATAGAGACGTTCATTGTTATAGTAGTTTGCAAATGGTAGATAACACTTTAAAGTTGATATTCTTAATTATTATCTTTCATTGTAGAGAGAAATCGTATTTCATTTTTTTTAGAATCACTTGTGATTCTCTCTTTACTAAAAAAATATAAATAAAAATATAAATCAATCCTCAAAAATACAATATTTTTTTAGTAAAGAGAGAAATAGTTATATTTACAAAAAATTGAAATACTTTTCTCTTTTTTAATCCATTGGTAGATACATCAAAAATACCGCATATTTTTAAAAATGACAGACAAATTTATAACAGATATTCAAGACCGGATTGACACATTTAATGCGTTATTGGATAGAAGTGGGTTAGATAAGAAAAAGTATCAAGAAGATGGAGTACGATGGTGTTTGACGAATGAGTTACGACCTAATCCACCTGCTAACATTCGCGGCGGATTTATCGCTGATGAAATGGGACTTGGCAAAACAATTCTTATGATCGGGACTTTCGTAGCTAATATGATGACTAAAACCCTCATCATATTACCGCCTGTATTAGTTGAACAATGGGCTCAACAAATTCGCAAACTTACTGGACATAATCCAATTATCTTTCACGGAAAAACCAAAAAAAATATCACTCTTGAAAATCTACAAAAATCTATTATTGTTCTCTCTACTTATAATACTATTTCTGTGACAGATAAACAAATCAAAGCAAAAAATGTATCTCTTCTTCATCAGATTAAATGGAACAGAATTGTCTTTGATGAGGGGCACCATTTACGCAACAAAAATACCGCACGATTAAACGGAACTATTTTGTTGAAAGGTAAAATCCGTTGGATTGTTTCTGGCACACCCATCCAAAACAAAATCAGCGATTTGTATAACTTGTGTAAGGCTCTTAAAATGCCTCACAGCTTTTACTCCAACCCTGACAATCTCATTGTTATCGCGAAGAATTTTGTCCTTAAACGCACCAAACATCAAGCCGGTATTCTGCTACCAAGTGTCACTATTTCAACCGAAACGGTCGAGTGGAAAAGCACAAAAGAAAAAGAACTCTCTGAAGGCATTCATGCTGTGTTACAAATGGCTTCTCAAAATAAAATGGGGGCCATCGGCGAACTTATTAGCAACCAACCCGGCTCTGTTCTTCGGGCTATTTTGCGCGCAAGACAAAGCTGTATTTTGCCTAAAATGATGGAAAATATGTTTGCGGATTTCATTAAAGATGGCAGCATTACTAATTACGAAAACTACAAAGATGGACTTAGCTTCTCCAGCAAACTTGACATGGTTGCTGATACGATATTACGAAACAAGGGAAATGGATGTGGAAAACTGGTGTTCTGTCATTTTCGCGAGGAAATCGACGAACTTAAACGAAAACTTCAACTTGGAGGCATCATTAAAATCGCTACCTTTGATGGCAGGCTCAATCAACTTTTTAGGCAGGCTACTTTAGACGACAACAATGAAGTACTTCTCTTACAAATACAGACTGGTTGTGAAGGGTTAAATCTTCAAGAAAACTACAGCGAAATTTACTTTGTTAGCCCTCATTGGAATCCTTCAGTGGAAGATCAAGCTATTGCCAGATGTCATCGCATTGGACAAGTGAAAGAGGTTAAAGTATATAGATTTCACATGGGAAACTTTACTGAAGAGAGAAATGACGAAGGGCAACTAATGGAAAAAACGATTGAAACACATGTTTCCAAAGTTCAAGACGACAAGAGAACAATTGCTTCTACATTCATGAGCCAATAATACACTATATACTCTTAAATCATAGACTATATAATTTTAACACTGTATATATTACGACACCATACATACTATATTATATTTTGTAATACATAAATTAACTATACTATTTTACACCCTTTTTTCCTTTTTTCCTTTTTTACCGTATTCGGCGTCGTGAAATGAGTGACAAAACGAGAAATGAGTGACAAAATGAAGAAATGAGTGACGAAAAAAAACATATAGTTAATTAGGTTTTACAATATACAATATACAATATACAATATATATGTGCGCTTTTTTATTAAATATTTATGCCTCGTATTCCTCTTCTTCCTCTTCATCACTGTCTTCATCATCTTCTGATTCCACATAGTCTTCATTAAATACTATGCGTGATTCTTCTTTTGACCATTTGCCTATTACTGACTGAGTTGTGAAGCTTAGCACTTCTCCGGTTAAACTACCTCTTAAGAATTTCTTCTCTCCATCTTGTAATCCTGTTTTCTTTGTTTGCCCTTTCGCATTAATGATGACATACTTCTCTTTTACTTCCTCTTCTTCTTTTGCGACTGCGACTGGTGCTACTTCTTTGACAGGCTTCACCTCTTTCTTCTTCTTTTCGGCTTCCTTAGCAGCCTTCTCTTCATCCTTCTTCTTCTTTTCGGCTTCCTTAGCAGCCTTCTCTTCATCCCTCTTCTTCTTTTCGGCTTCCTTGAGAGCAGCATTTTCTTCATCCTTCTTCTTCTTTTCGGCTTCTTTAGCAGCCTTCTCTTCATCCTTCTTCTTCTTATCGGCTTCCTTAGCGGACGCTTTTTCTTCATCCTTCTTCTTCTTCTCAGCTTCCTTATCAGCATCATTAGCTTTCGCTTTCGGCTTCTTTGTTACTACTACTTCCTCCACTTCCTCCACTTCCTCTTCTTCTTGAGATTCTTCTTGCTCATTTGTTGCAGCTATTAACGACGCAAATATATCATTTGTTTCTATTTCTAATACTTTTTTTGATTTTTTGGGGCGACCCTTTTTCTTTTCGCTTACTTCTTCCTTAGAAGATTCTGACTTCGGACGACCTTTTTTGCTTTCAGGTAACACAAAATGATCTTCATTTATCACGATGTTTTGCTTACCTGCTTCTTCCAATACCTGTTCTTTGCTAAGCTTCAATTTCTTCATCACTTTCACATAGGGAGTTGGAGCATTCCCTTTTTTGTCACGGAACTCAAAGATACCCACTGTTAAACGATCCTCAATTCTTCCATTATCTGGCTTACCTGTCTCATTCTTTTTCGCTTCCGAATCGCACATCTTACAGTAGTCGCCTTCCACCTTTACACTTGTACATTGCGTGTAAAGACCATGGTTTTGACGCAAACCGCAGCACTTTGACATCTCTTGCGTACCGTTGAAAGGAAACGGGAAAGACTTCTTCGCTTTCTCATTGACTACCTTCTCCTTCACTACTTTCTCTCTTTGCAAACCACCACGCTTCTTTATTGGCTCAGATACGATTGATACTGAACCTAAGTTCAATAACTCGATCGCCTCTGCGCTGTTGAAGTTATACAGTGCGCTGCATTCTTCCACCACTTGCAATGCTAAATCCAGAGCTATGTTCGCCATCATGCGATCCATATTTCTAGATATTTGCAAACGAGGCTCAAATCTCGCGCGCGTCACGAACTCTTCTTTTGACATTTGCATTTGGATTGTTGACATTTTCAGACTTTTTACTTTCAATTTATATTGATGATTATATTACTTTGCTACTACTTTCTTATTTTATCTTTTGCATTTCATTTTTTTTTACATTTCACTCTTTTTCACTTTTACTATAAATATATTCTTTTACTACCCTTTTTTAGAATAAATCTATTTGTGCAGTAATATCATGTGCGACATTACTTACACCTGTTGTATATGATATATATAAATGAATTCTATCGCCGGTATTTAAAGAAGTAGAAGCATTATAGAATGTTTTTAAAATGTCGGTCGGTCCAAATGTAACCGTAAATGGAGTACTTTGAATCCCATTAGTTTTTAATGTTGTAATCGCTACATTCTGTGAAATACTAACTATCCAAACGTTTGGATTTGCTGTAGAATTTGTAATATATGTACCAGCAGTAACCCCTGCTCCAGCTATATACTGTCCTATAGCAATTGATCCTGTAATAGCGGATGTTATGGTAAGTTGAGTTCCAGCCCCTACCCCACCATTATTAATAGTACCCGTAAAACTACTTGATTGATTTCCGTTTGCAATAGCAATTGGAGTACCCACACTCCCTACATTTTGAGAAGGATAAACAGTCCAATTTGGCCCGCTTGCTGATACTATATATGTATTTAGAGCAATACCTGGACCAGTTACAGTCTGTCCTACTGATATAATTCCAACCAGACCACTTGTAACTGTTAAAGTAGTTCCTGTAATGTATCCATTATAGGTTGAAACCGTATTAGCTAATGTTAGCAATGGTGTATAGTATATTGACATTGTGATACTACTCGTCCCACCAGGTGCTGCAATTAGAGATGCGGATAATCCTGATATTATCGTTGGTTGTTGTGCTCGGAAATATGCTTGTGGAATACCAGGGTCAGGATATTGTCCAGCTGATACGGATTGCGTACCAGGCCACATATATCCACCTGAAGGAGCACTTGTAATATTTCCTTTGAGACCATAATATATTACAGTTGGATATAAATATGTAGTAAAACCTTTTCCCCCAGCAGTCTTTGTTACCAAATCTGTACCAGGTCCAATTTGAATTCCAGAAGATGCTAAGTATGATGGATTTAAAATAACAGCTGGCGTTGTTTGAAGAATATCTGAGGCACTATATAATTGGCCTACAGTTGGTATTTGTGTCCCTATCGTAGTACAACGCATTTGGATTGATCCTGTATTATTAGGATCATTTGTTTCTACCCCGACATAGGATCCTAAAGAATTAGTATTAGAAGGTTGGGCTACAAATATATTTAAGTCTCTGGTACTGGCTTGATTTGAATTTGATATCAAAACACCCCGCTTATTGCCTGCTCCGTTTGAATATACATTAATCGTACTTCCTTTGAGGCTGTTAAATGAAAAAGATGATGAATTTAATACTCCTGTTCCCAAGAATTCAACTCCAGTAACAGTAGATGTTAATGTTTGTGACATTGTTGAGTTTCGTACAGTAAGAACTGATGTTCGGAGTTTTGATGTTTGTGATGAAGTTCCTCCAAATACTATCCCTTTTAATACAACGTTATTCGTATTCCCTGTACAAGTAAGATTTATTGTCAAATCTTCTACACGACAGTTTTCACCCATTGTAATCATTGTGGTAGAATTTGTTACATTCATTTGAAGAGTTGTAGTTTGCAAACTTAAACCACGAATAGAAGTGCCGTTAGTAAGTGTAATACCCGAAGAAAGTGTATATGTACCTGGAAGTATCCATACTGTCTGTCCAGATGATACTGCAGCAACTGCTGCTTGTACAGTAAAATATGGTAACCCACCAACTGAAGCGGTAGAATCATTTCCATATACAGCATCTACAACAGCAGTATTTCCTAATTCTGCTAAACCAGGCGGACCAATCGGACCAGGTGGCCCAGGCGGACCAATCGGACCAGGTGGCCCAGGCGGACCAATAGGTCCATATAAAGGCATAATACAAGCATGACCTACTCCTAGAAAGGAGGTACCTCTTTTTGGAAATCTTGACATTTTATATAATAAATAATAATAATATTATTTATTAACAACACTAATTTCGTTTATTAAAATAGTTTTATTAAATAATATAGTTTTTATTTTAATTTTATATATCATTGAACATTTACACATTTTATGATACTTTTAGAAATTTAAAAATGAAATGAAATTATACAATTATTATAAATTCATTATTTATAACATGACAGATCCACATAAAAAATCAAAAGATGAAACTATTCTTGTTGAATTACTTCACAAAGAAATCGATAATAACACATCTTCTGGTATAAAAATAAAAGATTCTTATAACACAACTTTTCCAGGTTATAAAATAGTTTCTACCATTGTTTCAGGAGCAAACCGAAGCACACATCATGATATGCAAATACAAACAATCAACTCTACTGGTGATGAAATAATACAAAATGTAGAATTAAAATCCAGCAAATATTTTAGAACTATTGATACTACAAAACATCCTTGGGTAACAGGGATACAATTTTATAATGGTTCAGGCGATAAATTTAGTATTGGTAAAAAATATGCGCGTGATTTTTATGATACTATTCTGGATGAAATAATCCTACATTTAGAGATTCAAACACCAAAACCTACATTTGAAGAATGGTCCAAAGATGCATTTAAACAAGGAAAACCATCAACCCCATTTGTTCGCGAACTTAGAGAAAAGGGATATAAATCCAAATATTTGTCAGATTGTAGAAAAAAATTTAATAAAATTTTTACAGTTGATCCAAGTGAATTGGAGATTTTAATGAAAGAAGTTCAACAAATAGCTCACGATGCACTAAATTGTAAAGATTATTGGCTACAAATTCATGGAAATATTGAAAATCCTGAAAGTTTTCATGTGAGATGGACAGGTAAAATAGAAATGCCACAAATACAAAGTGTCGAACAAATTAAATCAAAATCAGATTGCGATATTAATTTTAAATTTATATGTGTTGATCAAACAGAATTTACTGCTAAGATGCGTTGGGGGTATGGTCAATGTATTTCAAATATTAGAATTGATATAAAATAATAATTTTTCGTATTTTATTTTTAATTTATTACACCTTTTTACATTTCAAACGCCGAATAAAAAAGAGATTTCACTCATTTTTATTTTTTATATTTTTATATAAAGTTTTTCTCATTTTTTCTTTTTGGTATGTGTAATTTTACAATCTATTTATATTTCTAACTTTAAATATTCTTCGTGATGGTTTTAATAAACATTTTGTAGTAGAATTTTGTTTCCTATTTATATATAAATTGACTCCATCAATAGTATTTTCACAAAATAAATCAACTACTTGTATCATAGTAGTTGTTGTTCCAATAACCACTGAAAATACCCAGTATCCTTTTACTCTGTAAGTGATTACGTCATCTAAATTTACATTAAGGATATTAGCACGTTCGCCATATTCAGGGAGTCCAGTCATTACAGCAAATTTATTAGCAGTTGTCATTTTTTTGTCAAGCAGGTCAAATTGAAATATTTATAACTTACAATATAAAATAAAAAGTATTTCAAATTTTTTTATTTGTATGTAAAAATAAAATAACTAAAAATTTATAATCGGTCGGAATTTGAAATGTAAAAGGTGTAAAATAAAAAATTGATTTGGTTTATTTTTTCATTAATTAATCATAAACAATACAATACAATACAATGAGCAATAAATCAGTACAATACAAAGCCATTAGTTTATTTTCAGGATTAGGTGGAGATAGTTTAGGTATATCTCAATCAGGGTGTAAAGTTGTCGCATATAACGAATTAAAGCCTGCTTTTTGTAAATCACACGAAGCAAACTTAAGTGATTGTGAATTAATATGTGATGGAAAAGTAACAGATATTTCAAAATTGAAAGACTCTTGTTTTGAAAAATACAAAAACAATGTTGATATTGTCTTCGCAGGCTTTCCATGTCAAGGATTTAGCACCGCTGGTAAAAAAAAAGACGATGACCCACGTAATACTTTATTTCTTGAATTTTTAAGAGTTGCGAAACTGGTAAGCCCATCTATGATTATAGGCGAAAATGTCAAAGGACTATTAAGTAGAAAAACATCAAACGACGAACTTTATATCGACGTAATTGCGAGCGAATTTGAAAAAATCGGTTATGATGTAATTTATCAAGTGTTTAAAACAGAACAATTTAATGTTCCCCAAAAGCGCGAAAGATTAATTATAATTGGCGTTAAAAAAGACAACCCATATGGTTGGACTCCCTCATTTCCAAAGCCTTTATCATCAAAACCCAATTTAACAAACATTGTTAAATACAGTATGACTGGTGCTATTAAAGTGAATCCAGAATATTTTAAAGATATTCCTCAGGATTGTCTTGTAACAAACATGGATGATGTAACGCAATACCCAGATAATAATGGGGCGCATCCTTATTTACTAAGCAAACTCACAGCAGATCAAGACAGTAGGTCTTATAATGGAAAACAGTATGATGAATTGTTTTCATTCGGTAAAAGAGATAGTCCCATTCATTGCGAAATTATAGATATTCGTAATCCTTCTAAAACGATTATATGTACTTATGACCATCAACCGCGTTTATTCGTGCCTATTAAAAATCCATCTGGATGTTATTTGAGAATGTTGTTGCCAGATGAACTAAAACAAATCCAAGGATTTCCAGCGGATTATATTGTGTGCGGAACTATGAAAGACCAAATCGTTCAAATTGGTAACGCGGTTCCTCCTCCTCTAATAAAAGCTATTGTTGAACATATTGTAAAAAAATAATGTAAAATTAACAAATGATAAAATGATTCATAACAAAGTATAAAATACATTTTTAAAAAAATTGATTTTTTTTACTTAAAGATATAATAAGTTATATAATTAATTTACAATTTAAAATGAGTAAAACTTCTTTAAAAAATACCGGATTAAAGGTTTCACTTGTCCAGTCATTATATTTTTCAACAAGTTTAACTAAAAATACTATTGATGAGTATATTTCTATTTTAATGTCTGAAATAGGAGTAAATGTATTTGGGTATAACAGACAAAAAGACGAATATTGGGGGACATTAAAAATAAAAAAAATAAATAAAAAAGATAACATTCATTTTACTATGATTATAAACAAATCAAATTATGAGAATACACTTGTTACTATTTGTATTTTCAACACTACACTTCAAGAAAGTAACCAAGTATCTTTAAAATTCGGGGAAACTCTACATGTTTTTGAAAATTCGCAATCTATATATAAAAAAAAATATAACTTGTAAATGATTAATATTTTAAAAATATTATATTTAATAAAAAATTGATTTCCCTTTCATTTTTTATATTTTTATTAACCAATATAAAGTGAAATTATAATATAATATAAAGTGAAATTATAATATAATATAATATATAATATTATGAAGTATAGACAAGAAGCGATTAGTTGGATGTTGCATTCTTTAAAAATCCTATTGGGTGACGAAAGTATTCGTCGTTACATTATTCTAAAATATAATCCAGATATCACAAACCAATCAAAAAAAAGTATCCGAACATTTGACGCTTTCGTTCAAAAAGGTAAAACTCGCGAGGATAAGGCTAAAAAAATCATCGAATATTGCGACGATATGAGTAAAAGAAAAGGGATTGTTGTTTTTACAGCAACAAATATCCAACAAGATCCGTTGGATAATGAAACACATTTTCAAAGTTATATTTTAGACAATAATACTAAAACAATTTATATAATTGATCCTGCTTATGATAGAAACAAACCTGGGAATGCTGGCATATATATGGCCGAAGTTTCGAATGAAGTTATTATTCCGTTTTTTAAAAAAAGGGGTTATGAAACAGTCTTTATAGATCTTACCAGACCAGCACAAGTTAGTGAAGGGGATGTATTTTGCCAATCATGGTCTCTATATATCTTACTCCAAATGTTGTTGAAAAAAGGTCACTACCATGATAATGTATCATTCCAAATTCCCAAATCACAAATTGATAAATACGATTTACTTCTCCATTTTTACAAACAACTCTTCATTGATATGCCTGAACTTGGCGCAAATTTAAAAACAGAATATGATGCTGAAATATTGGAGGCGCGCGGACCAAACTCACCCACAAAAGCTCAAAAAGAAGAATTTATACATATCAATCCAGTAGAACTTCTGCTAAGCATGACAAAGAATGAAATGAGATGAAAAATATAATAAAAATAATAAAACACACATATAAAAAGAAGAATACAATTTTTCTTTTTATAAAATCTTAAACACTTGTAGAGTGTTGTTTATCAAATTCGTTTGAGTATAATAATAAACTTTTTTCTAAACCCAATAAATTAATATTTAACTGTTTTAATAATGAATTGTCTCCAGAATAATTATTTGTTATATTACTATCAATAATATTTATTTTATCCTTATTTTCCAATATAAGATACGCAATATCACTTAATTTATATTTTTCTTCATAACAAATATTAATTGTTTTTATTAAATCTGTTTGGTTTTCTACATTACTAAAATAATGGTTTATTATTTCTAAAAAGTCTGTTTCATAGACAAAATCAAAATACTTATCTTGAAAAATATTTATTTCTGTATTATTTTTTTTTGATAAAAAACATGATTTAATAAAGCGGTCAGTTTCTTCATTCGCATGAAATATATTAAAAATTCTTAAATTGTAAAATTTATTATATTGTTCAGAACGTTTATAAATCATATACTTAGAGAACCCATAATAATCTATAGGTATCGTAAAAAGATCAGTTTCTTTTCTATTTAATATATCCGTATTTCGGTCGTATATTGCTGCAGAATCAAAATTAATTATCATTTTAAATTTATCTTGAAATCTTAATAAATTTTCAAGCATTAATAAGTTGTTATGCGTAACATCTCCATTTTCATCTTTTGTACGACGTCCTCCCAATATTGCCGTATGAACAAGTATATCAAAATTATTTTCATTCAAAAACTTTGTAACAATTTCTAAATTTAATATATCTAATTCAGAGTGAGATGGATTTACTATTTCATATTGTGTAGATAAACTTTTTTTAATCATTTTCGCAATATTTCCATTACCACCAGTTATAAGTATTCTCATTTTAATTTTATAATTTATAACATTTATATTGTTATATATAATTATAATATAAATGGCAATTCAAAATTTTATTATACACACACACATGGGACCATTTAATTTTAAAGACGGTGGAACTGTTGTACAATATTTACTATGTAAAATCTTAGAAGACTATGGCAAAACCGCAAGAATTTATAGTAATGTTAAAATAGCAAATTCTATATTTAGTAAATATTACGAAAATGATTTTCCTATAGATGACAATTGTATAGTAATATATTGCGAAGGCATACAAGGTAATCCATTAAACGCACCAAAAGTAGTAAGATGGATGTTAAGTGAGTTAGGACAAAATGTTCCAAAAGAGTTTGTTAATACATGGAGTAAAAACGAATTGGTTTATTACTTTAATTCAGAGTTGAAATTTTATCAAGAACCAGAAAAACTAAACAATATATTTAAATTATTAAACGTTCTGTATATTAATCCTTATGCTAAAAATATAAACCCGAATGTTAGAAAAGGGTTTTGTCACACTTTCAGAAAAGCTTTGCAAATTCATGGAGAAATAACACATATTCACCCAAAAAACTCATTTGAAATCACAAGAGAACATACTCAAATGCAATGTATTGCTTTATTTAATAAATATAAGTATTTTATAACCTATGATCCATTAACATTTTTAAGTGTTATTGCAGCATTATGTGGTTGTATTTCTATTGTTTATAAAGTAAAAGGTCTCTCTAAGCAAGATTGGATAAAAACAACAGTAGCTAAAGAATTTTTAGATTATAGAGGTTATAATAATTTATTTGGAATAGCTTATGGATTAGAAGATATCCCTTTTGCGGAGAGTACTTTACATTTAGCACCACAACAATGGAGAAATATACTTAATTACTGTAAAGAAAAAACAGTATTGCCATTTATTAACGACATGGAAAACTTTGGAAATATGGTAAATACTATTCAAAATAATTATTTTTAACGGTGTTAATAAGGTTTTCGTAATTTTCCATATCCTCAATAAACGGTTTAATATTTTTGTTAATTATAAAATCTATAATATCGTCCCATTGTTCTTTAGCTAAATGTAAAGTACTCTCCGCAAAAGGGATATCTTCTAATCCATAAGCTATTCCATATAATGTGTTTATTTTTTTCTCTTTTATATATTCTGAAATTCCTGTGTTACTTAACCATTCTTCTTTGCTGATTCCATCTACTTTATAAACAATAGAAATACAACCACATAATGCTGCAATAACACTTAAAAATGTTAATGGATCATAGGTTATAAAATACTTATATTTATTAAAATGTGATATTAACTCTTCTTGTGTTAATTCTGAAGTAAGTTCAAACGAGTCAGAAGGATGGAAATATGTAAAACTTTTATGATAATATGATTTTCTAAAAGTATGACAGTAACCTTCTCTAAGGGTTGGATTTATATTTGTAGCCAATGGATTTAGATAAATTGTAGTTAATAATTTATAAACATTTCCTATTTTTTCTGGATTGGTATTAAATTTACTTTCAGAATTAAAATAATAAACTAAATCTTCTGATCCCCAGGTTTGATAAATGTTTTTTTGTGAGACAAGACCTAACGGTGCCAAAATCCACCTGACAACATATTTCGCATTTAATGGATTACCTTGAATGGTTTCACCATAAATAACAATTGTATTTTCAATATCTATTGTAGTATCCAATAAAAAATTGTTAAATATACTATTTTTTACATTGGTTGGACTTATCATTTGAATATTATAATTTAATTCACTTATTTGTTTTGATAAATAATATTGGACAACAATACCTCCACATTTTATGTCAAAATCATTAACCATAAATATTACTATATTTTTCATATAATATTTATTAGATATTTTGTTTAGAGATTTATACCTTATATATTTAGACATTTAAACATTTAGACATTTATACTAATTTTTTAGAATGATATTATATATTTTTCTAAAAATATAATTCTAAAAATATAATTCTAAAAATATAATAATTTTAAATAATATATTATGGAACATAATAAAAAAATATGGTACGCTCCTAATAAAAAAGAAGCCTATGGTGAAAGAGAAATACAAGCTGTTATTGATTGTTTAAATGATGGATGGTTAGCAGGCTTTGGTCCAAGAACTATTGAATTTGAAAAAAAAGTCTCTGAATTATTTGGAAAAAAATATGGTCTCTTTGTAAATAGTGGTTCATCTGCTATTTTGTTAGGATTAAATGCACTTAATTTATCTCCAGGCGATGAAGTTATTACTCCTGCTTGTACATTTTCTACAACATTAGCACCCATTTTACAATGTGGTTTAAAACCAGTGTTTTGTGATGTAGAAATAGGAACCTATGTTCCCACACCAGAACAAGTTTGCGAAAAAATTACTGAAAAAACCAAAGTGATTTTAATACCAAATTTAATCGGTTCTAAGCCTGATTGGGCAGAAATTCGCAAAAGGACTGATTTGATTTTGTTTGAGGATTCGGCAGATACAATTACATTAACACCAGAGACAGATATTTCTATTACCAGTTTTTATTCAAGTCATTTAATTACAGCAGCAGGATCAGGAGGTATGGTAATGTTTAACGAAGAAAAATTCTTAAAACGAGCTACTATGTTCCGTGACTGGGGTAGAATTGGTGATAATTCAGAAGATGTGAAAACAAGGTTTGAATTTAGTATTGATGGAATTCCATATGATTATAAATTTTTATACGGAGCGGTTGGTTACAATATGAAATCTTCTGAATTGAATGCTGCTTTTGGGTTAGTTCAAATAGATAGACTAGATGAAATTAGAGAGAAAAGACAAACAGTGTTTAATAGATATTTAGAAAATCTAAAAGATGTTCCTGAATTAGTGTTACCGAATAACAAATTTAATAGTGATTGGTTAGCAATCCCATTTATGACACCGCGTAGATTGGAATTGCTAACATTTTTGGAGGAAAATAATATACAAACAAGAGTATGTTTTGCTGGAAACGTCACAAGACATCCTGTTTATAGGGAATATTTGGAAGTATTTCCAAATGCTGATCGCATAATGGCAGAAGGATTTTTATTAGGGGCTCATCATGGAATGGTTGTTGAAGATGTTGATTATGTTTGCTCAAAGATTAGAGAGTTTTTTGGAAAATAAATATTTATAACCCAAGTGACTTTATTGTATCCAATAAAAATGGAAGAAATTTTTCCCCATAAACATAAAAATTACCATTATCACTATCTTTGATATATTCAATTGGTGGAAGTATTACATTATAATTTTGTAAACAATCGTATTGTATATCTTGAACAAGAGTGTAAAACGAAGTGTTACATAAACCTATAGTATTTTTTTTATATATCCAATTCCTTAAATTTGAAATAGTTGTGCCTCCAACACATATAAATAAATCAGCATTCATTAATTTATTAAATATTACTGAAAAATCATATCCTATTAAATTATTGTATGTTATATCATTATTATTTACTTCATTAATTATTTTAAAAACCAACTTATTTTGATTAATACATTCAATATCTGTATTAATATCAATATTATTTACGTTCGTCGAAAACCTACCTAAAAAATTAATTTTTATTTTATATTTAGCTTTATAATTATTATAGATAACATTTATAATATTTACATATAAAGGAATTATATTCAATAATTTTCGATTACACGTTCTTATATCTAATGCGAATTCAATTGCAGTTGTGTCTTTTTGAATATTATTATAACTAATTATTTTATTAAATATTTTAGGTATATTTTCATCTAATATAAAAGAGTTTAAAAATATTGGAAAGATTTTAAGCTGTGCTATTGATAAATTATTATATTTAATTATTTTAAAATTATAATTTTTTTGTAAATATTTTTCTATATTAAAATAATCATATGGTCCTATACATATTCCATCTATTTTATTAAACAAATCGGAGGGTTGTTGTAAAAAAATATTTAATCCAGAAATTTCATTAAATAGATGATGTCCTACATTACCACAAAAACCAAAAAAAATAAACTGTTTGTATAATAAATTACTTTCAGAAAGACTTATTTTAGAAATAAATGGAATATATTCTTCAATCACTGATAGTTGCATATCAGCTCCTGAGGTTGATTGATTTATTTGTATGATTAATTTTTCTTTTATGTAACCAATATAGTAAATTTCCATATAACAAAAATTTTGTACTATAAATGTTGGGTTTTCTTTATTAATTATAAATATAGCGATACAATCGTTAATAAATATTACATTATATACATCAAAACTTTTTTTTCTTAAAACATCATAAAATTTCCATTTTTTATCGTGACTTTTTATATTATTATAAATAATTTCATTTGTTTTTAAAATATATGATACATTTGTAAAAACTCCACCTGGTTGTTTAATATTTTTTACATATTTTCGACTTTCTATTAACTCATCATTTGGAGTATAATTATTAAAAAACAAATTACTGTTTTCAATCGTAGATTTATACAAAGTCCAATTATCTCTTAATTTTTTCACAAAAGGCATAATATATATATATAGTAATTTAAAATTACTATATATATATAAATGTTTAGTAAAATTTGTTTTTTTCATAATCATGTAAATGGTGATTGTTTTTTAAGTAGAATTTTAGTAAAACAAATAATAGATGCAACTAAAAATAAAAATATTATGTATTTTTATACCGCACCAAGAGCATTAGTTTCACATTGTTTAGATTTAGGTATTTCAGATGACCATTTTAATATAATTAGCGTTCCATATCCAGAAAAAATATTTTTTATTACACATGATATCTTATTTGTAAATATATGGATAGGAATACATACAATGTTACCTTCATCTGTAATAAATGATGTTTGTGGATTATGTTTAAAAAATGTTATTCCAAATTACAATAATTTAATAACATTATTAAATAATACTTATTCTTTGAATATTAATTTTATTAACGATGAGTTTAATGTATCCCCGTATTTACCAATAGATCATAAATATTATAATGGTGATTTTATACATAAATTTATATCTGAAAATAAAAAAACATATGAAAAAATTGTTTTAATAAGCAATAATAACCCAACAACATTCATAACACTTAATAACATAACAAAACGTTATTTATTACCTATAATAAATAAATTTCCAAATTATTTATTTATAACATTTGAAGATACAATAAAACAATCTGATAACTTAATATCAATAAAAAAAATATATCAAAAAACTGAAACTCCAATAAATCAAAATTATGGTCTTATCTTTTCATTATTATCTAAATTAAGTGATAAGGTTATTTTAATACCATCAGGTGCTTCTCTTACATGTTTCAACAAT
>Ga0214921_10004040_pt1 | contig 21997 bp, 15 predicted proteins | sample LL1505_MetaG_FD_177992 | JGI IMG/M metagenome (GOLD analysis project Ga0214921, IMG submission 177992) | Freshwater microbial communities from Lake Lanier, Atlanta, Georgia, United States - LL-1505 | ecosystem: Environmental > Aquatic > Freshwater > Lake | place: USA: Georgia | collected... | reverse complement strand
ATCTAAATGAAATAAAATTAAAATATATTTTAAATAAATCTATTATAAATAAAAATATACTTTTTTTATGAAATTCGATTGACTTTCATAAAAATCACTGTATACAATAACTATAAATAATAATAATTTAATGTTTCCATTAGAAAATAAATTATTTTGTGATTTATGCCTAAATTTTGAAATTAATCATTTTAATTGTATATATTTTAATTCAGGAAATGATATACCTGATAATTGGATTTATTTTAATCAAAAATATTATGAATTATTTGAAACTAATAAGAGTTTTCTACAAGATAATTTACCTAATATTAAATATTTAAATTATCAAATTAAGAGAAATATAGAATTTTCTAAAGAAGATCTTAGTAATAATTTAGGAGATGAAATATCTTTTAGAAAACTTTTATTTAAAATTAGTAAATGTATTATTGATGATAGTAAAAAACTTTCTAAATATAAAAATGATTTAATATTAGAATTAGAACGTTATAAAATAATTATAAATAAATTCTCATCTAATTTTAATTTATTTACTATTAATGATTTATTAGGTGATCAATATCATTTATTATATTATTATTTATTAGCAATAAAAATATGTAATATTGCTAAAATATTAATAAAATATATTACAGAAAATGATTTAATCAATTTATGTAATTCAATAAAGATTTATAGTGATTATTTAAATGTAAAAAAATATAGATTTTTATACAAATTTGAAGCATTATTTGAATTAATATCAGGTGTTGAATTATTAGAAGAACAAATGGAAAAATATACAGATATAGTTAATAAATATATAGAATATAAAAATATAAGATATGATAAAATAGATAAACAATATTCATATGATTTAAAACATGAGATTAAAGGTGTAAATTATCCACTACATCACTTTATGATGGGAAAAGGGAAAACAGCTGTAATAACACCAATATTAATGTTATATTTTTCTATTATTCATAAACAAAATGTTATTATTATTGTTCCTACACATTTAGTTCCTCAAACTACAAAAATTATTGATAAATATAAAATTATATTTGATGTAAATCCAACAATTATTTCTGACTATGAAATTAAGAAAAAATTTTTACAAGGGGAACAATTTAGTAATTCTATAATGATAATTGATGAATTTGATTCTATTTTAGATCCACTAAAAAGTAATTTTAATTTAATACTATATAAAGATGTTAATATAATTGAATTATATAAAATCATTAAAGAAATAACTATTAATTTTAATTTATATAGTGATTTTATATATGAAAAAGTTTCAACTTTAAATATAAAATTATTACTTGATGATATTAAAAATATTCATACATTAATAACAACAAATAAATTAATTGAAAATATAAATTGGGGTATTCACCCTAAAGAATTATATGCTATTCCATATAGGAGTAAAGGTTCACCTTTGGAAAATTCAGAGTTTTCTTCTCCTGTTATTACAATATATTTAACATTATATTATTATTTAATTTATAATAATGAAATAACTGAAAATATTTTTAAGTTTATATTAAATAATAATTTATATGAAACTTATTTGAAAATAAAATATAAAATTGATGTTAATTTAGAAAAATTTAAAGAATTAATAACAGATAAAAATAATTTTTTTAACTTTCTCTTAGAATTTATTTTTAAAAAATTCATGTTACCATCTGAACAATATAATACTTCATTTGTAGATATAATCAATATTGATAAAGTATTTAAAATAGGTTACTCTGGAACAATGAATATAATATTACCAGAAATATGTGCAGTGAATAATTTTATGAATCCAATTGAAGATTATGATGAAAAAACAAATGTTATTTATGCACTTTCAAAATCTAAAATTATTAATTATGAAAAAAGTGATCTAGGAAATTTTATAATAGATAATTTATGTGATTATGATGTTCTTATAGATATTATAGGATTATTTAAAAATATTAATAATGAAGAAGTTGCATATAAAATATTTCATTTCTTTGGTAATAGGAATGTTATTTTTTTAGATGAAAATGATAATAAATTAGTAATTATTAATAATATTGTAGTAAAATACGATGAAAATAATAAATATTATAATCCATTTTTATATTATAGTCAATCACATATTGTAGGTGTTGATATAAATCAAAATAATTATCCATCATTAAAAGGATTATGTATTATTGATAATAGTGTTGTTTATACAACTATAGCTCAGGCAATATACAGATTAAGGAAAATAAATATGGGACATTCTGTTGATTTTTTAAATATTAATAAAGATAAAATTGAAGATTTATATAAATTAATTACTGATAATGAAAAAACATTAAATGAATATAAAAAACCATTAATAATTCTACAAACAATTAAATCTGAAATTAGGAAAAATAGGAAAGAGTTAGACTTTAAAGATAATTATAAAGAAGATATTAAATATTATTATGAATACAGCGAATTGCCATTAGTTGATAGTGATATATTAAAAGGTATATTTAATTTAGATGAAATAACAACTATATGTAAAAAAAGTAATAATTATGATAAAATAAATAAAATAGGAATTCTTCATAATTTAATTTTTAATTTAAACTCAAATACTCCAATATTACAACAGCAAGAACAACAACAACAGCAACAACAACAGCAACAACAGCAACAACAACAGAATTATAATAATTTAGATATGTTAGGTGAACCAATAAATTTTTACTTGAAAACGTATGATTGTTTAATTAATAATTTAAGAGAAAATATAATATTAGTTAGCAATAATTTATATTGTTTAAAAAATATATTTTCAAAACATGAATTATTTATGTATTATAATATTAAAAATATATTTTATGTTTATATTAATGATTATTATTTACTAATACCAGATTATTTAGTAGGTTATTTTATTAATTATCCAATATATAACTATCAATTATTAAAAATTAATGAAATACGTTCTATTAACAATATTGAATTATTAAAAATGAATAATATTTATAAAATTATTTTTTCAGAAGATATTGATTATAATAATGCTTCTTATATTGAAAAGTTAATAGCTTTATTTATTATAATAATAAAAGATATTAAAAATGATGTATTTATTAATTATATGAAAGATAAAACTGAAAATTATAAAGATCAATTTTATATGAAAATAAATGATGATAAACATTTAAAAACTGATTCTAGAATATTAGATTTTAGGAATAAGCATCTTAAATTACCTAAAAGATTTTCAACAACTAAAAGAAATATGATGTTAGCATGTGGATATGGAATTAAAGATGTAAAAAATAATATAACTGATATTGAGTTTTATACAAAAGAATCCTCAATAAATATATTTTGTTGTAGTTATGATTATAATCCAGAACAATTGAAAATGAATATTGACTATATGGAATGTAATCCAGATCTTAATATAGTTTTATGTTTATTTAATAATGAAAATAAACAAGAAATATCAATGTTTAGATCAATATTTAAAAATACAATTGATTATATTGGAACTGATGATATGAGAATTTTCATACCTGCTAATATTGCATATGATATAATTAAAAATACAGGTACTATTATTATTGATATTAGAGAATTTCATCAAGATTATAAATATTCAGGATTATTTTATACTGATGAAGATGAAATTGATGATGAATTACCAGCTGATATTAGACAAACTTATTTAAAATCATTTTTCCATAATAAATCTATATTACGTAAAAAAATTAATAAAACTTTAACAATGATTTATGATAATAAGAAAGAATCCGCAAAACAAAAATATTTATTGTATAAAAAAAAATATTTAGAATTAAAAAAAATTGATAATCAAAAATTTTAATGTAAAATTTGGTAAAATAATGGATCATCAAACACTAGTAAATATGTATTATTCACGCGATGTAGAAATGAATATTAATAATTCAAATACTATTCATAAAGCACTTATAAAATTAAAATATTATAATATTAATATTGAAGATGAAATTAATAAATTTAAACTTGAGAAACTTTTAAATAAAATTAGAAACGAACTTGAAAGTAACTGGGACTCATCTATTAAAAATAAAACATTAAATGAAATTTTCACAAATGAAACAAGTCCAGAATTAATTCATCGTATTGAACGGGCTGATGCATTATCTACATATTTAACAAAGGAAGATACATTTGATTTTTATAATAGTTTATCTATTGATGAACTAATTTATTTAGGATATTAAAAAAAATTAAAAATTTTATTTAATATTTGTTCTATTATATCTAAATTTACTCTGAGTCGTAAGGAAATGTCGACTCGTTACACTAATGAACGGAACTGGGGATGGTTGTTAATCATCCTTTGTTACATCATGTATGGATTGGTATATTGCGGTTGCTGAATTGTTCATCACGTTTGCAGGTTTAACAACCTGTATGGTTTTCTCGGCAGTTTACGTTGCCTGCACGCAGACTTATTAGATTTCCAGGTTATATTATGACTTTATTCGTATTATTATAATATAAAATTTTTTATATTTTTTTTACTTTAGAATTACGAGATCTTAATTCTAGCGTCTCTCTTGTTTCATTCTCTAAATCATGATCTAATTTAAAAACAATATTAAATTTGTTATATGTAGCTCTTAAAATATTTATTAACATTTCTAAATAAATTCTAATATCAATAATTTGATCAATATCCATATTATTTAATATAATTTCAAATCGTAAAATATATTCATCCATAGTATTTAATATTTTAAAACAATGATAATATTTGGTTTGAGATATATTTATATTAGGGTGATCGCAATTTTCATTATAAAATAAAAAATAAAATTGAGATTGATTATAATTAACTACAAATTTATTTTCAACACCTCTATAATTTTCTATTTCAATCCATTCATTATTATTTTTTTTTATAATTTCTTTAAAAAATATAGATTCTGATGAATAATAATTACGATAATTTATATCTTTCAAATATTTTATTAAATATACAGGATCAATTTGTTTATTTACTGGTATATCAATTTGATAATAGTTTAAGTTATTAATATTTCTTGCTATTTTTATTGGGACACCATGTATTTTTTTATAGAAAACAAATAATTTTGATTCATTTTTTTCAAAAAATATATATGAATTATAAACATTAAGTGGTAAACTTATTTGGTTATTCATTATAATAAAATATAAATTTTTTAAAATTATTTTTATATTAATATATATAATGTCTGAATTATGTACAATTTATGAAGATGAAGAATGTATTTTTGATCAATCTATAAATTTATTAAGAAAAATATATTTAATTGAAAATCAAATTGATGGTAAATATAATGAAAATATCTATAATTTAGTTATTAATATAAAAGAGTGGAAAGAAATTTATGTTAATGACTTTTTTTATGATTTATCTGGAGAAAATCAAGTAATATTTTTAAAACAAATGAAAAATTATTTCTTAAGTATTTTTGATTGTTCGTTAGGCGGTGATTTATTTCATTTTAAATTAATGAAAATATTTGATAAAGATAATTATAATTATAAACAAATTATGGAAGATATTGTTGATAGATTAGAGAAAATTTTAGGTATTGTTGGTGTTAAAATTTTTGAACATCTTGAAATACCTTTAATAAAATATAGTCAGTTATTTATATTAAATCATAATCAAATCATTAAATATTTAAGTACTATATTTATTAAAATAAATGAATTATTAGAAAGAACAATTCAATTATTTGAAGAATTTAATGAAGTTTGCAAAGAATTAATTATCTAAAAAATTTAATCTATTTTAAATTATAAAAAAATTGAAATTTTAATTGTATACTAGTTCCTTATTTTTTTAACCTTTCGGAGAAGAATCCACGAAACAGTGAATGAGTCGTTAGACCACACTGTAAGGATCCCACCGGTCTAGACTCGTAGCGTACAATTAGTACGGACCTGTATGAGCATATTCCGTCGTGCATATATGCAGACGTGTAAGAGTATGGCTCGCCTGTGTTCCTTTTGCCAAAAGGTTTCTCCCCATGTTTAGTAACATGGTATAGGTTTAAGCAAAACCTCTGGGATTACATAGTTCCAGTTTCTCGCGTGATATAAGAAAAAACCCAAACCAAATTTTTTAAAATTTTAATTTTTTAAATTTGATATATTAGGAAAGAGTACTTTATTAATTAGTCTTTTAATTAAAAAATTTGTTTTTTATATATATTAAAAAAATTGAAAATTTTAATGGTTGGTATTGTAATTTAAAATTTTAATTATAAATTATTATGATAACATAATAATAAATTCTGATTTTAATCTAAAACACTATCTCCTACGGGGTGGAGAGTAAAAGATGATCTTAAAAAAAGGTCCTTTATGAAGGAAACTTTAACTCATCTTTTATATGAAAGTTACGGCTTTAGTGATTTAAGAAGGTGTATTTTTGTAGGAATTAACCCATCATACTAATACTATTCTGCGCGATATCCATGACGCGATTAAATCAGATTTAGGGTCTAAAGGTCTTGGCCACAAACCTCTGGCAGATGTACATACATCTGTTAGTTTCTAGAGTGATATAGGAAAGCAACACTAAAGCTTTTGAAAATTTTAATTTTCTTTACTTTAGTTTTAACAACTATATTTAGTCTAAATATATTAGAAACTTAATTTATATTAATTATATAATGAATAATGCACACTCTATAATTATAGATTATCCAATTGATTATAATAAATTTCCACTTGCACAAACAGAAAAAATATATAAAGTTGAATTAAATAAAAATGAATATTTAATTATACCTAAATTTTGGTTTCATTGGGTATATACTGAAGCATCTACAATATCTGTAAATTATGAAATAGCTTTTGTTAATTTTAAAGAATATGACAATCCTTTTTATACTAGTATTTATTCTAGTATTCCATACAAAGGTATTAACCATAATTTTGATATTAAATATAATCAATTTATAGATTTATCAATGAATCATAATTTTCGATCAATCATTAGTGAAACAAGTGATTGTAGTCCTGTTTATAAAAATAATAATTATAAATATTATTATAATAATACTTTATCAAATATTATAGAAAAAAATAAAGAAAACTATATTTATATTGGACATAATAATATTCATGAAAATAGTTTATTATATCCAATATCACATATTAATTCATTAATAGATAAACAACTATATTTTAATATATATTTTAAAAGCACTGTTTGGTTTACTTTAAATAAATTAATTAATTCTGGTTTACACCATGATGATACTAATAATATAATTTACGTTTTAGATGGGAAGAAAACTATATATTTATTACATCCTAATTCTAAACCTAATATTTACATAATTGATCAAAAAAATATTTAAAATTAAAATATATTAATTATTAATATGAACAAAAATATCAACATTAATATATGTCATTCTATTATAATTGATTATCCAATTAATTATAATAATTTTCCTCTCGCAAAAAATGAGGAAATATTTAAGGTTGAGTTAAATAAAAATGATTTTTTAACAATACCAGAAGGATGGTTTCATTGGGTTTATACTGATCCAAATACAGTTTCAATAAGTTATCAAATACCATATATAGATTTTAAAGATTTTGATAATCCTTTTTATAACAGCTTTAAATTTAGTAATCCTTATAAGGGAACTAAAATTATTGATATTAATTATAATGATTTTATAAATTCAACACAAAATGATTATTATTTTTCAGTTATAAGTGAAACTAATGATTGTAGTCCTGTTGTAAAAAATGATAAACTTAAATTTGTATATGAAAATACACTTTCAAATATTATTGAAAATTATAAAAATAATTATATGTACATAGGAAATAATAAACTTAAGACTGAATCAATTGTATTTAAATACAAAAAAATAAATACTTTAATTGATGAAAAATTTTATAATAATGTTATGTATAAAACAAGTGTTTGGTTTTCATTTGATAAAACTATAAATTCAGGATTACACTTTGATGATACTAATAATATAATATTTGTTTTAGATGGTAGGAAAACTGTTTATTTGTTAAATCCAAAATCAAAACCAAATTTATATGTTAAAGATATGTTTGAAATAAATGATTTATAAATAAAAATATATAGATAATTAATATGATTAATAATGCTCATTCTTTAATAATTGATTATCCGATTGATTATGATCAATTTCCACTTGCTAAAAATAATCAAATATTTAAAGTTGAATTAAATAAAAATGAGTTTTTAACAATACCTTTAGGTTGGTTTCATTGGATATATACTGAACCAAATACAATTGCTGTAAGTTATGAAATAGCTAATGTTAATTTTAAAGTTTTAGAGAATAATCATTTTTATAATAGTTTTAAATTCAGTAATCCATATAAAGGTACTAATAATATTAATATTGATATAAATTATAATGAATTTATTAATTCTACATTAAATCATACTTATAGAGCAATTATTAGCGATAATAGTGATTGTAGTCCTGTAATTAAAAACAATCAGTTTAAATTTTTCTATGAAAATACTTTAGAAAATATTATATCTATTCATTACAATAAATTTAAATATATTGGAATGAATACTATTAAAAATAATACATATGTAGATAAATATAAGCATATAAATACAATTATTGAAAAAGAATTATATTATGATATTTATTATAAAAGTAATCTTTGGTTTTCATTAGATAAAATTATTAATTCAGGATTACATAGTGATCCTTATAATAATATTATGTTTGTTTTAACTGGGAAAAAAACAATTTATTTATTAAATCCTAATGCAAAACCTAATTTATATATTAGAGATATGTATTTAATAAATTATTTATAAAATTTAAGTAAAAAGTAGGTTAGCAGAACCCTTATTTACTACAAATAAATCATATGATTTTGAAATAAATCTTAATATAATATTTGTATTACGATTTATATTCATTGATGAATTATTTAAATTTAAAACAAAACTATTTATTTCTTTTACAAAATTCTCATCAAATTGAATTCTATATTGTTTTCCTTTCATAACTGTTAAATTTATAGTTCCAGAAGGTTGTGTTTCTTCTGGATATAAACAAAATGAATTATAATAAATTCCTTCTGGTAATGTATTATTTAAATATTTATAAGATAATAAATATGTATAATAATTTAAATCAACTTTAGGTATTAAAACATCTAAATGATTAAATGTTAAACTTTGTGATAATATTGGATTATTTCTAAAATATAAATTATTATCAAATAATAAACTGGTATTTTGACCATATGATGTTAATCCATCATAAAAAATTTGTGGTTGTAAATACCATAATAATTCTTTACATGGTTTAATAAAAGATAATTCACAATCAAAATAATTTAATGAGGATATTGTATAAACATCTTCATTAAATGTTTCAATTACATATTCTAATTTTGAATCAGCAAATTTTCCTCTTTCAATATCATCTAAATAAATTACTTCAGTGATTAAACTTAAAGATGGTTGAGGAACTAATGAATAATACATATTAAAATTAACATATGGATAATATGATCCTACTTTAACTGCTAAAGTATTATATAAAGGATTTTTAATATTAATCATAAAATGAACCCACTGCATCTGATTAATAATATATTGAGTATTATTTCCATTACTACCATTTTTAATTAAAATTTCTGAATTATTCATATTTGGATATAATAATTTAGTTATTTGATTTAATGTATATTGTGTTCCATTATTAGATAAAATTATTAATATTTCACTATCAGATAAATCAGGGAACTTATTTTTAAGTAATTCATCATTAATATAAATACAATTATATGTAATACTTTTATCTGATATATTATAATTATGTGTTTTATAAATTAATTTTTTATTAAGAATAAATGTTGTTATATTATCTATTGTTATTGTTAATAAATCTATAAACATTTGTTCATAATTTTCAAAACAAATAAATCTATTAATGTCTTTCAATTTAACATTAACTACAATTGTTGAATATTGTAATCCAACTAGAGGTAAACTAGAACCAGTATCTTTATTAAACCAAAAAATTAACGGAATTAAAATTTTACGATTTCCTTTTGCATCAGAATTAAAAGTATATAATTCTGGAGTATGACCTATCATTTCTAAATAGTTATCCATATTATCACTTGTAGTATTATGCATTTGATTTATATGTAATACATTATTTGAATATCTAATATACTCTTGTCCTCCAATTTCTAAACTAATATAATCAAAAATATTATGTCCAAGATATTGTGAATAATTAAAATTAATATTTGTTCCACTTAATTTTTTAGTATATTGTTGATAATAAAATATGTATTTGGAATGATAATAATTTAAATAATTATTCATATTTTTATATAAATTATTAATATTATTTAAAATAGATAAACTATTAATATATTTTGTTGTATCAAAGTCGGAACTACTTGTGATTAATAAATTAATACTATTTATATATCCTGAAATATCTATTAATGTAAAAACTGATTGTTCTATCTTATTTATATATTGATCTTTATCATTTTTATTAACAAAATTAAATTGAGATACTTGATTTTGTAATGTATTAATTGTAATATTATCAGTTTGTAAAAAATTATATAGAATTCTATAAAGATTAACTTCAATATTAACATATCCTAATAAATTTGTATAATAATTCAACCAATTATTATAATTTAATTTTAAATTACTTATATCTGCTGATTTTTTATTTATATAATCAATATTTGTAATAAAAGTATCTGGGAAAACTAAATTAGGTAATTCTAATTCTAAATAACATTTATTAATTGCATCACCATTATTTATGATAAACGATGTAATGTTATTAAATTCAGAAGCATTTTCTGAATTAACTTTAATTAATTCTATTGCAAAATTAGTATGTCTTCTATAAACTTTTTTAAAAAAAGTAATTTCAGGATTAATAGTTAAATATATATCTTGTTTACCAGATGTAATGATTTGTAATAATCCTCCAGTCATATTAGTTTAATATTATATAGGTTTTAAATATTTTTTAATTTTAATTTTTATAATAAAATGGAAGGTATAAACTTTATAACAATTAAATAATAAAATATAAATGATATTATAACACTTAAAGATGAATGGAAAAAATCTAAATGAACATTACCATAAGTTAAAAAGTAACCAATAAATATTCCAACTGAAGATTTAAATATATCAATTCCAAATTCAGGATTTCCTTTAGCTAATTTATATATTTCAACAACAAATAATAAATTAAATAATATATAACCTAAAATAATTCCTCCATATAATTTAAACCATTCTAAATTATAAATAATTTGTTTATGTTTTAAATAAGTAAATAACATATTATTAAATATATAAACAGTTGTCCACTTGATAGTATCAACTAATGCTATTTTAATTCTATAATCTTTTATATTAAATTTTTTTATTATAAAAAGAGTGATTTTACTAGTTACTACACTATGAATTGATAAACCTAATAAACCACCTATAGAATAATATAACCAATCATTATCAAATGGAACTTTTTTTTTAAAATTACAAAGTACTAAATTAGATATTATAACAACAGTAATCCAAATTGTTAAATTATGTTTAACAAGTTCTTCATCATTATTTTTTGATATTTTATCTTTATTCATTAAAAATATTAAGAAAAAAAATTATTTATTAATTAATAATTTATACTAAAATATATAAAAATAAGTGAGTTTATTAATATATAAAATCTTTAATTATAATAATATGAATTTTTTTAATGTACAATTCTTAATATTAATTGCCATAATAATTGTTATTTATTTTCTATATAAAGAAATAAATTTCCTCCATAAAAAAATGAATAAATTACAAGAATTAATTGAAAATAAAGATAATAAAAATATAAAGAAATTAGATAGTATAATTGATAATAAATGTTTTGATATTATTACTTCTTCTGAATCATCAAGTCATATAGCTATTTATTCAAATGATAATGAAAATACTACTACTTCTAAGATTAATATAAATTTATCAAATAATGAACAAATAATTAACGAACCAATAATTAAAACATTTGATGAATCAATTAATGTAGTAATTAATGAAGTAATAAAAATATCAAATGAAGAAATTAATGAACCAGTTAATGAATCAATGGAAATATTAAATGAGACAGTTAATGAAACTGTTAATGAGACAGTTAATGAAACAGTTAATGAAACAGTTAATGAAACAGTTAATCAAACAGAACAAGAAACAGAACAAGAAACTGAACAAGAAAAAAAATTAGAAGATATTAAAGTAAAAATTAAATCACTAGATAAGGAAAGCTTAGAAAAATTAAAACTATCTGAATTAAAAAAAATAGCGGAAGAACATCGTGTTACATTAAGTAAAAAAATTAATGGAGTACAAAAAAATAAAAATAAAAAAGAATTAATTGATAATATTTTAAATAAATTATAAAAAAAATATCTAATAATATATATATAAATGAGTGATAACCGTTATTTTTCATATGATTGCCCTGCATTAATGCAAGATGCAAGATTTGTTACTAATTATGCACAAAGACGAACTGTTGATCAATATATTAGAATTATTAATAAAATTGAATCTGCTCAAGATTATAAAGATTTCTTACAAAAAAATGGTGATGATCTTATAAATAAAGAAAGGGCATATAATGAAGATAATTATATATGTAAGATAGATGGTAAATGTATGCCAATTAGCAAATACCTTCCAAATTTACCACAACCTTTATCTCCTCCACAATGTCAACAAAACTTTTAAATAATTAGTTTTTAAAAAATTTTTATAATTTAGTTTATTAATTATAAAAATTTATAACGTTTAATAATATGAATAAATTTGATAGACCATATAGATATTTACCAACACATGATCAAAAGAAAGTTTTAGAATTATTTAATCTTGTTGAAAATTTAGATACAAGTGAATTATTACACTATTCTTTATCAAATCAAATTCCATTTGATGTAATTTACGAAGATAATGGTAATAGTTTAATACATATTGTTATTAAAATGGATAAAAGAAAAACAAATGAAATATCTAAATTAAATGTTATTAAATTTTTATTTCAAAATGGTGCTAACCCAGATACACCAAATAAAATGAATCAAACACCTTTACATTTAGCATGTCAATATCAATTACCAATAATAGTTAAATATTTATTAGAAATAAATGTTAATCCAAATTATACTGATAATTTAGGATTATATCCATTCCATTATTTATTTTTTGGAGAAATAAAACCAGTTGTTAATACTAAAGTTTTAGATTTTGTTCAACCACCTAAAGAAGGTAAAGTAGATTTTATTGATAATCAAACAATTATTGATATTAAAAGAGAATTATATAATTTAATAAAAAAGGATGAATCATTAAAAATTATAAAAGATTCAATAGGTGAGTTAATTAAATTTACTAAACCACTTGAAGATAAATATGGAAAAGTAATGGAATTATATAATACATTAAAAGATCCATCAAAAGTAAAATCTAGAGATATTTTAGATGCAATTAAATTATATAATAATCAAATTTATCAAAAAATAAGAGAGAGATTTAATAATTTTAAAGATTTAAGTGAATTAAATATACATAAAGGATCTAAACCAGAATCATGGAACCCTAATGGAATCACAGATGAAGATTATTTTTTAATTAAAAATTATGATTTTAAGAAACAAATTAAAAAAGATCTTTTATTATTAATTGATGGTATTAAATCAGGATATGCTAATTATAATGAACAATTAGATACTATTAAAAGCGATGACGATGAAAAATTACATTCACTAGCAATAGATGAAGCATCTTCTATAATTGACTTTGATAATAATTTTTATTTAGGCGGTGCTAGGAATATTTATATAAATGAAATCCTTAATAATAATAATATATGTGTAGATTATACATATTTAAATCAAATTAATTATATTTTAAAAAATTATAGTTCAAAAATTAATATTGATAAAATATATGAATTATTAATAAAAAAACAAGAGGGACTTTTAAAAATAGCAACTGATGATAATGACGATCCAAGTAAAAAAATTCATGAAGAACATTTAGAAAATATAAAAACATTATATAAAACAAATTTAAAACAATTATTTAAAAATAAAAAAAATATAGAAGATACTATTAATATTGTGTATTATAACAGTAACACTGATATATATTATAATGACTTAAATAATATTTTAAAAATAAATGATAAAAAAAAACAAATATTATATTTATTATTTAAATTTGATGATATAAAATTGGTTAATTTTGCAAATTTTTTCGAGAAAATTACTGAAAATAATAAAGTGGATGATATAATAAAAGAAATGTTCAAGTTATTTGTGATAAATATAAATGATCCAAAATCTAAAGAAATATCAGAAGATGATGATTATATAGCATTAAAAGATTTAATAAATAATTTTAAAAAAGGGGACCCTGTTGATAATACTTTTTTTGAAAAAGACGTTATTAAAGCAATTGGCGCAGGTGATGGTAATGAAAGATTTAAAAATATTAATATAGATGAAAATAATGAAAATGACTTTAATAAAGATTTAGGAATATTAACTGATTCTCAATATATAAAATACGATAAGAAACATATATTTATATTAAATTTATCAATTTACATTATATTTTCATATTGTGCAATATACAAAATAAATATATCTGATAATATTAAAAAGCAAATATTAAATTATGATAAAGAAAATATTTTTTATAATAAATGGTATAGAAAACTATTCAAAGATCAGAAAGATATTGGTTTATGCATTTATGGAATGTATTGTGATTTAGATTTGTTTTTATACTCTAGTGATAATATTAATAAATGTATTGTCCCATTTAGACTTTTAGCTTTAATTATTGGTCTAAAAAGTAATGATTTAATTCAAGGTGTTATAAATATGTATAAACCACATATTATATATCAAAAAAATGATAATACAAAAGATAATAAAAAAGATAACTTAATTAGAAGTTTATTATTTTTTTTAAATGATAATATAAGTAATACGAATCTAAATAAATTTTTTGATCAAACAAAAAATATTGATGATGATTTCTATCCAATTAATCAAAAAACTGAGACTGAAACCTTTATAAAAGCATTTAATAATTATTTAAATGATAAAAAAATAGATGATTTTGAAATATATAAATCTAAATATCAAATAAAATATAATAATTTTCAAAATATTAATATTTTACAAGAATTATTTCTATCAATATATAAAAATTTAATTGATAAACCACTAATACAGAATGTTAATGATTTATTATATTTATTTAATGATATTAAAAAAAATTTAGAATCAATTAAATATATTAGTGTTTTACATTTTTTTAAAAATGATGGCAAAGATACTATTGAAATCATTGATGAAAAAATACCAAGCTGTTATAATATATCTAATAAAGATAACCATTTTATTATATCACATTTAATGGGATTATATTATTTAGGAAATATTACAAAATCAAAATTTAATAAAAAAAAATTAGATGAAGATATAGATATGAATGGAAAATTTAATTATATAAATGAACCAGGAATATCTTTACCTGATTTATATCTATTAAATAATGTATATAACTTTGATGATAACTTTATTTTATCTGATATAGATTCTTATAATAAAAGTATAATTTATAAGGTAAATAACTTAAAAAATAATATCAATAATGAATTAAATAATATAAATTATGAATTAGATAAATTAAAATCAGGAAAAATTAAAAAGTATGAAAAAATATTTACTGAATATTATATTAATATAATAAAAAATTCAAAAATAGTTGATAATTTATTAGAAATTATAAAAAATCGTAATAAGGACAATTTTAATTTATTAAGAGATAATTTAAATAAGATTAATTCATTATTCTATATATATTATTTTTTAAAAAATAAGAATGATAAAAAAAAAGATACAGATAAATTATCATATTTTAATCAATATTTATTTAATGAAAATTATGATTATGAATTTAATATAGTATCTACAACGAAAGATAAAGGTACTGAAATTATGAAAGGAGGTAAACCATTATATGATTTTAAAAATATTTATATGGGATATAGAAATAAAGTAGAAACATTCGATTTGTTACCAAATTCATTATACAATAATTTGGATGAATTTTATAAATATTCATTAATTGATTTAATATATAACTTTTTAGATAATTCGCCTGCGATTGCATCATTGCTAAAAAAAATTAAAAAGACCTTACCAAATATTTATATTAAAAAATATGATTTAGTTGTTTATAATATTTTATCTAAATTAATTGAAGAAATTTATAAACAGGAACTAGATGTATTTATTTATAATTATGTAAGAAAAGATGCACCTGATGATAAACTTGTACCTAATTTTAAAACAAAAGATATGACAATAGATTTGACAACAACAGAAATTAATGATAAATTAAAAAATGTAATTAATATTTATCCAATAATTAGAAAAATAGAAGAAAATAATAAATTTATATTATATCAAAATGATTTTAGTAATACTAATCGTTTTAAAATAAGTAATGAATTCTTTATTGATGAAAAAATTATAAAAATATTATTAGAATATAATTCAAATATATTTAATCCAAATATTGAAGGAATAACACCTATTTATTCATTACTTAAACTCAATAATAATAAGGTTATCAATAAATTATTTGAATTAGGAGAAATATATAAAATTAATATTAAAAATTATATTGGACCTCAATCAATTGAGTTTATTAAAAAGGAATGTGAAAATAATTTGAATAAATTTTTAAATAATTATGATGTATCAAAAAATCCTATAAGTTACATATTTAAAAATATTAATGGTTATTTATATGATGATATTAAATTATTAATCACTTCAAATGAAAGTTTTGGTAATAATGTTTTATCATATTTAGAAGAATCATTTAGTATTTGTTCATATATTACTTTACAATTTTTAGGTAAATATTTAACTAGTTATAATTTAGAATATGATGATTCTAATTCTAAAGAAATATTTAATTTAGTTAATTTAATTAATATGAATGATATTTATTTATTTAATACTATTAAACAATTGTCAATACCAAATGATTATAAAAAGTTTTTAGCAAAACAATTACGTGATGAAAAACAAGCAGAGAAAGATAATTATGATAAAGAAAAAAGTAAAATAGATGAAAAAATTAAAAAATATCCATCACAACAAGATTCAATTAAGAAAACTACTAATTATGCAGATATAGAAACAAATATAAATAGTTTGAATAATGAAATTGGAAAATTAAATGAATTCCTTAAAGAACAAAAAAATAGAAATAATATAATTATTAATTATAATATAGAAGAAACTGTAAAAAAATATGAAGAATATTTAAAATCTAATAATAATATGATTATGAATTATATCTGGCAAAAAATATTTGAAACAAAATTAGAAAAAAATCATGATTTAATCTTAATTAATTTAATAAATAGACAAAGTATATGTTTATCAGATACCAAGAATTTAAAAATTATAAATAATGGTTTAAAACATATTTCTAATTTATGTGAAAATTATTTTGAAAAAGATAAATACACAGATGATAATGATTTATTAAATTTTATTAATGAATTATTAATATATTTAACTAAAATAATAATTTGTAATGGTATCGAACAAATGATGAGAAAAATATTATTTAGTTATCTCTCAAAATCATCCATTGAAGTAGTTTTTGATACTATTGATAACAAGATTGAATTTATATTAAATACACCAAATAATGATTTAAATAACAAAACTTTATTAAATATATTATTTGAAGACATATCTATAAGATTAGTTCAAAGTTCTGTCAATATATTTGAAAATAAATCAAAAGAAAATTTATATTCTAATGAAACAGTTAGAGATATATTAACTGAATATTTTGAACATTTAAAAATATATGAAATATATTTATCGGAAAGTATATTAAATGTATTCACATCAAATGTTGTTACTTATTTTGATACTTTTATAAGTAGAACAATATTATTATGGTTAGTTAATATTGAAAATATATTTAAATTTTTTATTAATAATTATAGATCAACTGACATTTTGTTATCATTATCAGAAGATGAAATTAATCCTGAAATAGCATTAGCAAATTTAATTATGAAAATAAAAGAAAATTATGGTAAAATTATTGATATAATAAAAAATTTTAATTATTTAAGTGATTTTATATGGTATATATTTCCTACTGATAAAATTAGTAAGCTTGAACCTGAACCAAAATCATATATTAAAAAAGAAACAATTGATAAATTATTTGAGGATGATAATTGGATAAATATACATAAGGAAATTAATAAATTAACTGATGATAATTTGAAAAAATTATTTAATATAAAAGATATTGATAGAATCAGATTTTTTATTGAACTTTTCAAAAATAAATCATTTAAAAAAGATACTATTATTTGGTCTGATTATATAACAAAATTAAAAAGAGTATTTAGTCTTTAAGCTTAGCTCTTGTAAACTCTTCTAATACAGATATATTTTGTGAATTTAATAATGTATCATCATTCAAATATTGTTCTTCAATAATTTGTAATGTAAAACTATGATTTATATTTCTAAAATTTACACTTGAACCATCAGAATATGCAAAATTAATTGTTAACTGTGTTAAATCTGATATGGGAAAACATTTTGAATAGGTTGATAAAGGGTTTGAAACAAAAGTATTAAATAATATATCTCCTGGATTTCCAGTTAATAATATTTTAGCGAATGCAGATTTTTGACTATTAGGCATATTTATATAATCAATATCATTTAAATACATTAAAAAATAATTATTAACTCCAACAAATCCTAAAAAACCACTTGAATATGGTACTATATTACCAACTGGATCTAGATTATTTGAATTTATATAAATATCCTGATTTGATATTTTCGAACTATAATCAAGAATAGAATATGAATATCCAACATCTTTAAAACCAAGAATATTACCAATTGTGTCTTTATAATTAAATAAAAAACTTACTTGTGTAGGACTTTTTACTACTATATTACTACCACCATTTGATTGTACATTTACAATTGTTGTATTAATTATTTCACTTCTACCTAAAATAATATCATAACTATTATTTAAATTAGTAGAATAAATTTGAAATGTATTATTAATATAAGATTTATCAATTAATAAATAACTATCACTTTGTTGAATATTATTAACCGTAACACTTTCAGAGCCTGAAATAGTTACTAAATCATTTACCTGTAAAAAATTATTTGAATGTTTTATATTTATAATATAATAAATTATAGAATCAATAACTTGTTCTTTACAAGAAATACTATTTGGTAGTTTTGTTAAATTATATGGTTTAAAAGTTATTTTTTGTATATTTGATTCTAGAGTTATATCAAAATTATTATAACTTTGATTTAAACTATTATAATCAAATTTAGGAACAAGATTCATTAAAGATTTTAATTTGTTCAGAAAAGTTTCTGATGAATAAAATCCTTCATCCATTACTATATTATATATATGTTGACCATCTTTAATATTTTTCCAATATAATTTATCGTTAACATTCTTTTGAATAACTATATCAACATATGGAAATTCAGTACTAATTAATTGTATATTTGTTACATTGTTAAAAGTTTTTTTTAAATTTATAACATAGTAATTAGCATTTGGATAACCTGTTATTGAATTAACTATTTTCATAATTTGAACATTTTTACCACCACCAACATATGATTGTCCGTATGCAGAATATTTTAATTGAATTTGAAAAGTATTTTCATCAATAATATTAGTAATCATTTGACTTGATTGAAAATTGTCATTATTAATAGGATAATTTGAATTTAAATATCCAATATTAATCCCGCCAATATGTAAATAACTAATTTTAAATATTTGATTAACTACTACATAATTATTATTCGTATTAATATATAAATTTGGTAACTCAATAAATAAACAATTTTGATTTAATATATTAACATCAAAACTACCAAATATATCAATTGCAAATTGTTTTAAATTTGTTAGACTTGAAGCTGGGATTTCATTTGCTAAATATATTTGTTTTATTCCAAATAAACTATTAAAACAAATATTATTAATAATATTACTTGATAATTGAGATCCAATTAATTGCATATTAATGTATAAAGAATTTACATATTCTTTATAATTAACATTTATATTATTATTACCATAATTAATTACTAAATAATTAAAATTATTTATTAAATAATAAGAATCGATTAATGTTTTAGATTCACCCTCAACATTTTGAATAACAATATTATCACCTAATGATAAATTATGATTTGGGTAATTTATGGTTACCAAATTATATGATATTGTTAAAGGATTTACAGGTAATACTTTTCCATCAGAAGAACAAATATTTTTTGCATATATTTCGCGATAAGAACTATCAATATTAAGAAGTGTAGATTTAACAACTTTACTTTTTGTCATTAATCATTAATTCATTTTATTTTTAAATATTTAAAAAATATATAGAATTTATTTTATTTTAAATTATAATGAATAATCAAAATAATTTTAATTTATTACAAGGAATAATAAATTTTTTTACACCATTACCTCATAAAATTGAAAAAAATATAATTGCAATTGCATGTTTTAATAATGATTTAACATCTAAATTTCAAATCTCTGGAACTGTTAAATTCACTGAAGAAAAAAATAAAGTGAAAATAGAAATTAATTTAACTGGATTAACACCTAATCACAAACATGGATTTCATATTCACGAATCTGGTGATTTAACTCAAAAATGTAAAAGTATGTGTGATCACTTCAATCCTGATAATAAAAATCATGGTTGTCCTGGCAAATTAGAAAGACATGTTGGAGATCTTGGAAACTTATATACAGATGAAAATGGTAATGCTAATTATATTATGTATGATGATGTTATAAGATTAAGTGATTTTAAATTAAGTATTATAGGTCGTGGATTAATTATTCACAAAGATACAGATGATTGTGGTGATTATCAAGGTGATGATAAAGAGAAAATGAAAGCATCTTTAGCTAATGGAAATGCAGGTGAACGGATAGCATGTGCTATAATTGGTTATGCTAAAGATAATTTTATATGAAACTAAATATTTAAAAAATTGATATTATTTTATTTTAATGTAGATTTAAAAATTATTAAATCAAAAAATGAATATTTTTAATGCAATCTTAAATGGCGATTTACATATTGTTAAAAAATTATTAGATAATGGAATTAATGTAAATTCAATTAATGATGATAACTATCCTTATGGCTATTCATTAATAATGTATTCTATATTATATTATCAAAATGATATTTTTTTTGAATTAGTAAATAGAGGTGCTAATATTAATTATTGTTTAAATTTTAATAAAAATGCTATCTCTTTATGCGTACAATATCATAATATTAATAAATCTTTTGATGTTTTATGTAAATTATTAGAATTAAAAGCAGACATTGATATTAGATTTTTTATATTAGATATTGAATATTCGTGTATTTCTTATCTTACAAAAGTGAAAGATAGTAATAATAATTCATTAAAAATGTATAATTTATTAATGTTTGCGAATAGAGCTAATAATAATGATTTGATTTTTATTAAAAATCAAATCATTAATAAAAATTTTATATCATTCAAAACATGGATTCCATATCTTTCAAAAGAATCATGTTTAGAATTATTGAAATGGTTAAACATGCGTACAAGTATAAAATGTTTATTAGGTAAAAATAAACATAATAATAAGATAAAACAATATATTAGAGAACAAATTTGTCAAGAAGGATTACCAGCACAAAATATAATGAGTTATCTTGAACCACAATATATTAAAGATTTACGCTATGCTTTATCAATTATACTTTCATAATCTAATATTAATACA
>Ga0214921_10004039_pt1 | contig 21997 bp, 21 predicted proteins | sample LL1505_MetaG_FD_177992 | JGI IMG/M metagenome (GOLD analysis project Ga0214921, IMG submission 177992) | Freshwater microbial communities from Lake Lanier, Atlanta, Georgia, United States - LL-1505 | ecosystem: Environmental > Aquatic > Freshwater > Lake | place: USA: Georgia | collected... | reverse complement strand
AATTTGTCCATGCGCGTCGCGGTCGTGGGGCCCGCGGGACCGACGACTTCGTCGCGGACCGGATCGACGGGGCCGACGTAATAGATCACGCGATTTTTGAAGTCCACGCCGTCGGGCAGACCTTGGCCGCTCGCCAGCAGATCGGCGATGCGCTTGTGAGCAGCGTCACGACCCGTGAGCATCTTGCCGTTGAGCAGCAGGCGATCGCCCGGTTTCCATGCCGCGACGTCCGCCGGCGTGAGCGCATCGAGATTCACGCGCTTCGATTCGGCCGACGGTTTCCAGTCGATCTTCGGCCAGCGCGAGAGATCCGGCGGGTCGAGTTGCGCGGCGCCGGTGCCGTCGAGCGAGAAGTGCAGATGCCGCGTCGCGGCGCAGTTCGGGATCATCGCCACCGGCTTGGATGCCGCATGCGTCGGGTAGTCGAGAATTTTGACGTCGAGCACGGTCGACAGACCGCCCAAGCCCTGCGCACCGATGCCGAGCGCGTTGACCTTGTCGTGCAACTCGATGCGCAATTCCTCGATCGCATTGCGCGCGCCGCGCGCCTTCAGTTCGGCCATGTCGATCGGTTCCATCAGCGATTCTTTGGCAAGCAGCATGGCCTTTTCGGCCGAACCGCCGATGCCGATGCCGAGCATGCCGGGCGGACACCAGCCTGCGCCCATGGTCGGCACGGTTTTGAGCACCCAGTCGACGATCGAGTCGCTCGGGTTCAGCATCACGAATTTGGCTTTGTTCTCCGAGCCGCCGCCCTTGGCCGACACGGTGATGTCCACGCGATCGCCCGGCACCATTTCGACGTGGACGACGGCAGGCGTGTTGTCGCGCGTGTTCTTGCGCGTGTAGGCCGGGTCCGACACGATGGAAGCGCGCAGTTTGTTCTCGGGCAGCAGATACGCTTTGCGCACGCCTTCGTCGATCATCTGCTGCAGCGTGAGGGTCGCCTCGAAGCGCACGTTCATGCCGATCTTCACGAACACGACGACGATGCCGGTGTCCTGGCAGATCGGTCGATGACCCTCGGCACACAGGCGCGAATTGCTGAGGATTTGCGCGATCGCGTCTTTGGCCGCCGGCGACTGTTCGAGTTCGTAGGCGCGCCCCAGCGACTCGATGTAATCCATCGGGTGGTAGTACGAGATGTACTGCAGGGCGTCGGCGACGCTGTCGATGAGGTGCTGTTGCTGGATGACGGTCATGAGGGCGGCTCCGACGAAACGCCCGACGTCGGGCGATGCGCCATTCTACCGCCCGCTGCGAAGGTTCAGTCGCCGCCCGGCGCCTGATAGCCGCGGCACGGCACGGCGTGCAACACGGCGGCATCGGGGGCGTCGTCCTCCGCATCGAGATCGGCGGCGGTGAGTGCGCCGCCCCACACGCAGCCCGAATCGAGCGCGAGCAGGTTCGGCCTGCGCAGCACGCCCAGGGTCGACCAATGACCGAAGATGACGCGAGCGGTGGCGCTCGCGCGCTGCGGGACTTCGAACCACGGCAGCATGCCGCGCGCTTGCGAGCCGGGTGCGCCTTTGGCGCGCAGCTCGATGCGTCCGTCACGATCGCAATACCGCAAGCGCGTCAGCACGTTGATCGTGAACCGCGCCCGCTCTTGGCCTGCGAGCTTGGTGCTCCAGCGCGAAGGTTCATCGCCATACATGTGTTCGAACACGGTCTCGGGTGCGTTCGCCAACGCGTGCTCGACGTCGCGCGCGACCTGCATCACCGCGTCGCTGTTCCATTGCGGCACGACGCCGGCATGCACCAGCAAATCGTCGCGACCGGCATGCCGTGCGCGCACGGCGAGCGGTCGAGTACGCAACCAGTCGAGCAGTTGGTCGCGGTCCGGTGCGCCGAGCACGTCTTGCACCGTATCGTCGCGCCGCAAGCGGCGCTGCGTGCTGCCATAGGCCACGGCCAGCAGATGCAGATCGTGATTGCCGAGCACCACGGTCGCGTTGGCGGCGAGATCGCGCACGAAGCGCAACACCCCGAGCGAGTCGGGCCCGCGGTTGACGAGATCACCGACGAACCAAAGTTCGTCGCGGTCGGCGGAAAATCTCAGTTGGGCGAGCAGGGCTCGCAATTCGTCGCGGCAACCTTGGACGTCGCCGATCGCGTAACGGGCCACGTCAGTGCAGCACGCCCGGGATGGCCAGACGAAATGGCGCGATCGGAGCATCGAACTTCGTGCCGTCGTCGGCTTCCATCTGATAGCTGCCCTGCATCGAACCGAGCGCCGTCTCGAGGACCGCGCCGCTCGAATAGCGGAAGGCCGCGCCGGGTTGCAGCTGCGGTTGCTCGCCGACCACGCCTTTGCCGCGCACTTCCTGCACTTTGCCGTCGGCGTCGGTGATCACCCAGTGGCGCGAGATCAGGCGTGCACCGACCGAGCCGGTATTGCGGATGGTGATGGTGTACGCAAACACGTAGCGCCGTTCCTCGGGATCGGATTGCGATTCGAGGTATTGGGTTTCGACTTCGACGTCGACGCGATGTACGGCAGTGGTCACGGTGCGCACGCTAGCCGGTGCCGGCGGCGGCCGCAAGTCGTGCGAATTGCGCGGGTGACAATGTCTCGGGGCGGGCGCCGGGATCGATGTCGCAGGCGGTGATGGTCGGCGCATCGAGCAGCGCACGCAGGGCGTTGCGCAAGGTTTTGCGCCGCTGCGAAAACGCGGCCGCGACGACTTTTCCGTAGAGGGGTCCGATCTCGAACGCCGGCGTCTCGCGCACCGTCAGGCGCGCGACCGCCGACCACACTTTCGGCGGCGGGCGAAATGCGCCCGGTCCGACATCGAACAGATGTTCGGTCTCGACCCAGGGCGCGAGCATCACGGTCAATCGGCCGTAGGCGTCGCTGCCGGGCGCGGCGCAGATGCGCTCGATGACTTCGCGTTGCAACATGATGTGCAGATCGCGGATCGCCGCCGGCGTCGCGAGCAGATGAAACAGCAACGGCGTCGAGACGTTGTAGGGCAGGTTGCCGACGATGCGCAGTCGCTGGCCGTGCTGCGCGGCGAGTGCGGCAAAATCGAATCGCAGCGCATCGCCCTCGTGCAAGGTGAGGCCTTTGGGCACGAGATCGGCGCGCAATTCGGCAGCGAGATCACGATCGATCTCGATCGCCTCGAGCTTGCCCGCCGCCGCGAGCAGCGGTCGCGTGAGCACGCCGTGTCCGGGTCCGATTTCGACGAGTGGCTCGTCCGCGCGCGGCGCGATGGCATCGACGATGCGCGCGATCACCGCCCCATCGTGCAGAAAATGTTGGCCGAAACGTTTGCGCGCGAACACCACGCGATCAGCCGGCGCGACGTCGCACGAGATCGACGGCGAGTTTCACGGCCGCGGCGAGACTGCCCGAGTCGGCGCGTCCGGTGCCGGCAAGATCGAGCGCCGTGCCGTGATCGACCGAGGTGCGCAGGATCGGCAGACCGAGCGTGACGTTGACGGCGGCGCCGAAGCCCGCGTGCTTGAGCGTCGGCAAACCCTGGTCGTGATACATCGCGAGCACCGCGTCGTAGTGCGCGAGTTCGCGCGGCACGAACGCCGTATCGGCCGGCAAAGGTCCCGCTGCGTCGATGCCTGCGGCGCGTGCGGCCGCGATCGCCGGCGCGATGATGCGTATTTCTTCGTCGCCGAGGTGGCCGTTCTCGCCGGCGTGCGGGTTGAGCCCGAGTACGGCGATGCGCGGCGTCGCAATGCCGAACTTTTGACGCAGGTCGGCATGCAGGATGTCGAGCACGGTACGCAAACCGTCCTGACTCAGCGCATCGGCGACGCGCCGCAGCGGCAAATGGGTGGTGGCGAGCGCGACGCGCAGCCGATCGGCGACGAGCAGCATCACCGGGCGACCCGCATGCAGGCGCTCGGCCAGATATTCCGTATGGCCCGTGAACGGCAGACCCGACTCGGCGATCACGCCTTTGTGCACGGGTGCCGTGACCATCGCGTCGTAGCGACCGGCGGCGATCCCGGCGAGCGCCGCATCGAGCAAAGAAATCACGTAGGGCGCATTGGCGACATCGAGTCGCCCCGGCAGCGACGGGACGCGCAAGGCGTGATGATCGATCGACGCATCGCAGCGCAGACCGATGGCGCGGGCGCGACTCTGCAGCAGTTCACGGTCACCGAGGATGCAAAGGTCGGCGCCGAAATCACCGTGCGCGGCAAGCTGTGCGCACAACTCCGGCCCTATGCCCGCAGGCTCGCCGGAGGTGATGGCGATGCGCGGTCGATCAGCTCTTGATGTCGACATACGCCTCATCACGCAGGCGGCGCAGCCAGAGCTCGGTCTCTTCGTCGGACTTGCTCTCGCGCAACTGCATGAAGGCGCGCTGGCGGCGCAATTCGTCGGTGCTGTCGAACTGGCGACGACCGAGAACCTGCACGATGTGCCAGCCGAATTGCGTGCGGAAGGGCACGCTGATTTCCTTTTCGGCGAGCGCATCCATCACTTTGTCGAATTCGGGCACGAAGGTGCCGGGTGACGTCCAGCCGAGATCGCCGCCTTCGCTGCCCGAGCCCGGGTCTTCCGAGAGGGTCTTGGCGAGACCGGCGAAATCTTCGCCCTTCAAAATTCGTTCGCGCACCGTGCGCAGACGCTGTTCGATCGTGGCGTCGTCCTGGATTTCCGTCGGCTTGAGCAGGATGTGACGCGCGTGCGTCTGCTGCACCACGACCTGCTGATCGTTGCCGCGCACCTCGTTGAGTCGCACGATGTGATAGCCCGACGGCGTGCGCAGCGGCGCGCTCGATTCACCGGGCTTCAGTTGCACGACGAGATCGGCGAGCACGGTCGGGATTTCGGGGCCCTTGCGCCAGCCGAGTTTGCCGCCTTCGAGCGCCGTCTGGCTGTTCGAGTAGGCGACGGCGAGCTTGGCGAAATCCTCGCCGCGACGCGCGCGGTCGCTCACGTCCTGTGCGCGCTTGGCCGCTTCTTCGAGTTGTTGCGGCGTCGGGTCCTGCGGTACGGCGATCAGGATGTGCGAAATGTCGTATTCGTTGAGTTCCGACGGGCGATTTTTTTGACGCTCGAGGAATTGCTCGAGTTCGCGCGGCGCGACGTTGATGCGCTGGATGACGTCGCGCTGCCGCAAGACCTGCAGGGTCATCTCGCGACGCACGTTCTCGCGATAGCCCGCATATTCAACACCTTGCTGCGCGAGCACGGCGGGCAACTGGTTGAGCGGCAGGTTGTTGCGCGCGGCGACGTCGGCGAGCGCCTGGTTCAGTTGCTCGTCGTTCACGCGGATGCCGGCGCGCGTCGCACGCTGCATCTGGATCTCTTGCAGGATCAGTCGTTCGAGCACCTGCGTACGCAGCACCGATTGCGGCGGCAGTTCCTGGCCGGCCTGCTTCAGGCGTTGCATCACGGCGGCCATCTGCTCGTCGAGTTCGCTCGCGAGCACCACGCCTTCGTTGACCACGGCGGCGACGCGATCGAGCATTTCGCCCTTGTCCGAGAGGGTGCGCGTCTGCGCCTGCGCGCTTCCTGCGCAGGTGGCGACGAGGAGGGTCAGCAGGGCTGCGAAATGCTTCATGGGTGTCTCGAAGGGTCGGAAAATCAGCGGCTTGCGCCGGCACGCGAGTATCCACGAATCGCCTGTTCGAGGAAAGCGTCGGCCGGACTTCCGACACTCGCGAGGCCGTTGAGTTCCAACTGCAGGAAGATGCCCGTATCGCGCGTGCCCGTGCGGGTCGAGACGTTGCGACGCCCGACGAGGCGCAGGCGCCAACAGCAGGCCTTGAATTCGAGCCCTGCATAACGATCCAGCGCGTTCTTTTCCTGCAGGTCGTAGACCACGCGCGCAAAGGCATTGACGCGCGCGCCGAGCGGCCAGACGCCCGACAACTCGCCCTGTTCGAGCCGGCCACGTTGTTGCCGATAGGCGAAGTTCAAGGCGCGATCGGCATCAGGTCGGTAGCGCACGCGCACGTGGGTGCGCTCGGATTCGCGATCTTGCGGATTCCATTGCAGCCCGAAGTCGACGTTCCAGTCGGCCCATGCCGATACGCCGAGTTGCGCGACCAGGTCGGACTTGGTGCGTCGTGCCGCCGGCTCGTCGGGCAGGCGCACGCGCGGCGTTTCGAAGTAGACGGTTTGTCCCAAGGTCGCGCTCAACAATCTGCGACCGCTGTCGCGCGCGAAGACCTGCGAGGTGAAGCCGATGCTCGCCTGGTTCGCGTCGGAGACGCGATCGGCGCCGACATAGCGATTGCTGCGGAACAGTTGCACGAAATCGAGGTCGGGTATCGCCGTATCGAACACCGGCAACGCGTTCTGGTCGCGATATGGTGTCCAAAGATAGAGCAGGCGCGGCTCCAGCGTCACGCGCAAGGCCGAGGCGCGATTCGTGTTCTCGAACAAAAATCCTGCATCGACGCTCGCGAACGGCAAGGTGCGCACGGGGTCGGTGGCGCTGGCCGTTTCGCGCAAGGCGTAACGCGTGTAACGCACGCCCGCTTCGGGTCTGAGGTAATAACCGGGCTGCGCGTAATCGAGCGCGAGGCGCGGTGCGAGATCGGCGCGCCAACCGCGGACGCCGACGTCGCGATCGAAGTTCACGAGTTCGGCGTCGAGATCGTATTGCCAGCGTCCGTCGGGTCCTGCGCGATAGCGACCGTTCGCGCGCAGGCGCGGCAGGCTCGCATACGGCCGCTCGTCACCGGCGATGCTGCGATCGATGGTCTGGAATTGCTCGAATTCGCCGCGCAGCAACCACGCGTCGTCGCGATAGCGCAGCGTCGCGACACGCCGCAAGAAGGTCGTGCTCGAGCCTTGGGTGTCGCGCGAGAAATCTTCGAAGTAGGCCGAGTCGCTCACCGATTGCCCATCGAGGTCGAAGCGCCAGCCGGCCGGCAATTCGCTGCGATGCGACACGTGCAGCCAGTTGCGATCGCCGCGCGTCAGGCGATCGGCCGGCAGATACGCCAGTTGCACGCTGCCGGTGTGGTATTGCGTGAGATAGCGGAACTTCGCATCGAGGTCGAGACCGCGACGCCCGTACATCGACGGTTGCAACAAAAGATCGTAGTTGGGCGCGAGGTCGAAATAGTAGGGCGCAGCGATCTGCACGCCGCCGCGCGTGCTGTGGCCGAGGTTCGGAAACAGAAAGCCGCTCATGCGCTGTGCGCCGAGCGGAAACGACAGATAGGGCAGGTACAGAATCGGCACGCCCATGAATTCGATTGCCGCATCGCGGCCCGTGCCGATTCGCGCGCGCGTATCGAGATCGAGACTCTGCGCGCGGATGCGCCACGCCGGCTCGGCGGCGGGGCAGGTGCTGAACCACACCTGCGACAGACGCAGATGGCCGTCGAGCCCGAGCTCGAGCTTGCGTGCAGCGCCGCGCGAGGGTTGCTCGGGCAATTCGAACTCGGCGCCCTCGAACTCGCTGCCGCTGGCCGGATCGTAGGTGCCGAGCGCGCCCCGCGCGCGCACGAGCGGATCGCGATAGCGCACGTCACCGCGCACTTTGAAGCTGCGGCGCTCGGCGTCGTACCGGACATCGTCGGCGGAAAGTTCACGCTCGCCCTGCACGATGCGGACGTTGCCGCCGAGCGTCGCGTCGCCGCGCACGCCGAGCACGGCGCCGTCGCTGATGACTTCGATCGGGGTATCGGCGGCGGCTGAGGTCGCGGGCTCGGGCGCGCGCGGCAGCGTGACGGTGCGGTCGCGTTCGGCCGCCGGTGCCGGGCAGCGCAGGGTCGGTGGTTCGGCGGCGTGCGCCCGCGGATTTGCGGACGCGAGCGACGCGACGAGCAGCCCGGCGAAAATGCGGCGCAACGACGACATGGAGACCGCCATTATAATGGCTGCCCCTCGCTGCGCCCCGCGGATTTCATGACCCCAGTCGACCCCCGTCTTGCCGCCTTGCGCCAATGGTTGGCCGCGGAGCTCGCGATCGATGCCGAAAGCGTCGAGCCGGCTTCGGCGGATGCGAGCTTCCGTCGCTATTTTCGCGTGCAGTCGCGCGACGGAACCACGCGCATCGCGATGGATGCCCCGCCCGACAAGGAAGACATCGGACCGTATCTGCGCGTCGGTGCGTTGCTGCACGCGGCCGACGTACGCGTGCCGGCGGTCTACGCCGTCGAGCGCGAGCGCGGTTTCGTGCTGCTCGAGGATTTCGGGTGCACGCCGTTCCTCGGTGAAGTACGCCGTGCCGATCGTCATGAGCGTCTGTATCCGCGCGCGCTCGAAGCCCTGTGCGGTTTGCAGGTGCGTGCCGCCGATTCGATCGGGCAATTGGCCCCGTACGACGCGGCCGTGCTGCAGCGCGAGATGGCGCTGATGCCCGAATGGTTTTGCGCGCGGCATCTGCAGCACGAGCTGGCCGCGAGCGAGCGCGCCTTGCTGGCCGAGACCTTCGATTTTTTGACCGCGGCGGCGCTCGAGCAACCGCGCGTGTTCGTGCATCGCGACTACCACTCGCGCAATCTCATGGTGTTGCCCGGCGACGAGCTCGGCATCATCGATTTTCAGGACGCGCTGGCCGGGCCCGTGGGGTACGACCTCGTGTCGCTGCTCAAAGATTGTTACGTATCGTGGCCGCGCTCGCGCGTCGAGGCTTGGGTGCAGGCGCATCGCGCCGCATTGCTCGGCGCCGGACGCGCCGATCTTGCCGGCGCGAGCGAGGCGCAGTTTCTGCGCTGGTTCGATCTGATCGGCGTGCAGCGGCACGTCAAAGTACTCGGCATTTTCGCGCGGCTGTGCTGGCGCGACGGCAAGCCCGGCTATCTCGACGACCTGCCGTTGACGCTGCAGTACGTGCTCGATGCCTGCACGCGCCATCCCGAGCTCGCGCGCTTCGGTGCCTGGCTCGATCGAGAGGCGGCGCCGGCTCTGGCTGCCGCCAACGAACGCGCCCGCGCGCATCGTGCGCAGGGAAATCTTTGAAGGTGAATCTTTGAAAGCGATGATCCTCGCCGCAGGCCGCGGCGAACGCATGCGACCGCTCACCGACGATCTGCCGAAGCCGCTGCTCGACGTCGGCGGACGGTCGCTGCTCGCGTGGCATCTGACGGCGCTCGCGCGCGCGGGCTTTCGCGACGTCGTGATCAATCTCTCCTGGCAGGGCGCAAAGATTCCGGCGGCGCTCGGTGACGGGTCGGCCTTCGGTCTGCGTCTGCACTACAGCGACGAGGGCCCCGTGGCGCTCGAGACGGGGGGCGGCATCTTCCGCGCGCTCACGCTGCTCGGCGACGCACCGTTTCTCGTGGTCAACGGCGACGTGTGGACCGATTACGACTACGCGCGGGCGCCGCAGCTCGATGCTGCAGCCTTGGCCGCACTCGTGCTGGTGCCGAATCCGCCGCAGCATCCGCGCGGCGATTTCGCCCTCGAGCGTCGACTCGACCACGTGGACGTCGTCGCGACGCCCGAGGTGATGCCGCGCCACACCTACTCGGGCATCGGCGTGTATCGACCCGAGTTCTTCGAAGGTTGCAGCGACGGTCGCTTCCCGCTGCTGCCGTTGCTGTTGCGCGCCGCCGAGGCTCGGCGCTTGCGCGGCGAGTTGTACCAAGGGGCGTGGTCCGACGTCGGCACGCCGGCGCGGCTGCGGGAGCTCGACGACCGATTGGGCTCGGCGGCCGTGGGCTGAGCCGTCGCAGGGGCGTAGAATTGCGCCATGACCGATCAACGCCGATCCGGCTCCAAATACGTCACGCCCCAGGGTTTTGCGGCGATCCGCGACGGCATCAAGGCCTCGGGCGCCGCGCCCGTGCGCGTGCCGGGCGGCAAGCCGCGCTGGCTGAAGGCGCCGCTGGCCGTCGGCGAGGGCTTCGACATGGTGCGTCGCACGGTGCGCGAGCATCGTCTGGCCACCGTCTGCGAGGAAGCCAAGTGCCCGAACATCGGCGAATGCTGGAACGCGGGCACCGCCACCATCATGTTGATGGGCGAGGTGTGCACGCGCGCCTGCCGTTTCTGCTCGGTCGACACCGGCAATCCGCGCGGCTGGCTCGATGCCGAAGAGCCGCAGAATACGGCGCGCACCGTGCAGCTGATGAAGTTGCGCTACGTGGTGCTGACGTCGGTCGATCGTGACGATCTGCCCGACGGAGGCGCCGCGCATTTCGCGGCCACCGTGCGCGCCATCAAATCTTTGACGCCGCAGACCGCGGTCGAAGCGTTGACGCCCGATTTCTGCGGCGTGCGACGCGACGTCGAGACCGTGGTCGATTCGGGTCTGGACGTGTTCGCGCAAAACGTCGAGACCGTGCGGCGTCTCACGCATCCGGTGCGTGATCCGCGTGCGTCGTACGAGCAGACGCTCGAAGTGCTCGCGCACGCCAAGCGGCACCGTCCGGACGTGCTCACGAAGACGAGCCTGATGCTCGGCCTCGGCGAAACCGACGACGAAATCATCGCGACGATGGACGATTTGCGCGCCATCGACGTCGACCTGTTGACGCTCGGTCAATATTTGCAGCCGACGGCGAATCATCTGCAGGTCGAGCGCTTCGTCGCGCCGACGGAGTTCGATCGCTATCGCGAACTCGCCCTTGCGCGCGGTTTCCGCGAATGCGTGTCGGGTCCGCTCGTGCGCTCGAGCTATCGCGCCGAACTCGCGCTCGCCGGCAACAACGCGGGGGTCGACAACGCGCAGCTCGCGGCGCTCGGGACGACCCGCTCGTCGCCGTGAACGCGCCGCCGTGAACGCCCCGCCGTTGGTGCAAACGCTCGGCCGGGTGCCTTATCTGCCGACCTTGCGCGCGATGCAGGAATTCACCGACCGACGCGATGCGGCGACCCGTGACGAAATCTGGTTGCTCGAGCACGAGCCCGTGTTCACGCTCGGCATGAACGCGGATCCCGCGCACGTGCTCGCAGCGGGCGACATCCCGGTCGAGCGCGTCGATCGCGGCGGGCAGGTGACCTACCACGGGCCCGGGCAACTGGTGATCTATCCGCTGCTGGATTTGAAACGCGCGGGACTCGGCGTGCGCGACCTCGTGACGGCGCTCGAGCAAACGATCGTGCGCTACGCCGCACGCTACGGAATTACGGCCGTCACGCGGCCGAAAGCGCCCGGTGTGTATGTCGAAGATCGGAAACTCGCGAGCGTGGGCATACGTGTCCGGCGTGGCGCGAGTTATCATGGGTTATCGCTGAACGTGCAGATGGATCTGGAACCGTTTCAGCGTATCAACCCCTGCGGTCATGAGGGGCTCGCGATCACGCAGTTGGCAGCGCTCGGCGCACCTGACGACGTATCGCGCGTGGCCGCCGAGGTCGTGCCTGACCTGCTGGATATGCTGTCGAGGAACACCCATGCCCAGAAATGAAGACTTGGAAACCGTGCGTCGTCTGCTCGCCTACATCGGCGAAGATCCGGATCGCGAAGGCTTGCAGGAGACGCCCGCCCGCTTTTTGAAAGCCTGGGAAGAGTACACGCGCGGCTATCGCGAGAAGCCCGAAGACATCCTCAAATCCTTCGAAGACGGCGCGCAAAGCGTCGACGAGATGGTGATCGTGCGCGACATCCCGGTGTATTCGCTCTGCGAGCATCATCTCGCGCCGTTCTTCGGCAAGGCCTACGTCGGCTACGTGCCCGACAAGCGCATCCTCGGTTTGTCCAAGATTTCGCGACTGGTCGAAATCTTTGGTCGACGTTTGCAGGTGCAGGAGCGTCTGACCAACCAGATCGCCGATGCGCTCGACACCCATCTGCAACCGCTCGGTGTCGCGGTCGTCATCGAATGTCGTCACATGTGCATGGAGTCGCGCGGTGTGCGTCACACCGGCACGGCGACGGTGACCTCGGCGCTGCGCGGATCGATCAAGAGCAATCCGGACACGCGCCGCGAATTCCTGTCGCTGATCGGCCGCTAGATCACCATCAAGACGCCCGGCGTGCGCGTCAATTCGTGCACCAGGGCGGTCACTTGTTCGCGGCTGCGCGCCACGATGTTGTAGGTGATCGACGTGAAGTTTCCCTGCCCGCTTGCGCGCTCGCTGATGCGTTCGGCGGTGAGATCCGCGACGTGCGCATGGAACACCGCATCGATGCGCGAGCGCAGTGACGCTTCGCTGCGCCCGACCACCTTGATCGGGTAGTCGGTCGGAAAGACCAGCGGACTTTCGTCTACCACGGCAACTTGGCGCACTCGTTGCGGTAGACGAGAAACGCCTGCCAGATCTTGCGCCATGCGGGACCGGGCTTGCCGTCGCCGACCGCGCGTCCATCGAGTTGCGTCACCGGCAGAATGGGACGGCCGGAAGAGGCGACCCACACTTCGGCGGCGTTGCGCAGTTCCGCTTCGGTGACCGGGCGCGTCACGCGCGGCAGGTCGACTCGATCCGCGAGTTCTTCGACGACGCTGCGCGTCGTGCCCGGCAGAATCCGTTCCGAGTTCGGCGGCGTGACGAGCACGCCGTCGATGACCGCATGCACCGTCGACGAACTGCCTTCCATCATCAACCCGTCGCGCAGCAGGATGGTCTCTTGTGCGCCCGAGGGCGTGGCGTCGTCACGCAGCAAGACGTTGGCGAGCAAGGCGACCGATTTGATGTCGCAGCGGCTCCAGCGCGTATCGATCGCGGTGACCGCGGCGATGCCGCGCTCGAGCGTGGCGGCCGAAGGGTCGGGGAGCGGGCTGCAGAACGCGAAGATCGTCGGCGGCACGTCCGGGAAGGGCGCGTGGTTGCGTCCGTACTCGGCGCCGCGGGTCACTTGCAGGTAGAGCGCCGCGTTGGTTGCGTCGTTGCGTTGCAGAAGTTCCGCGACGATCGCGTGCCAGTCGGCGCGCTCATGCGGATCGCGCATGCGGATGCCGTCGAGACTGCGCGTCAAACGATCGAAGTGCGCGGCGAATCGGAATGGACGGCCGTCGTACACCGGAATCACTTCGTACACCCCGTCGGCGAACAGAAAGCCGCGATCGAGCGGCGAGATGCGCGCCTCGCGCAGCGGCAGCCACGCGCCGTTCAGGTAACAGATCGGTAGGGGCTCTGCCATGTCCTATAGCTCCGTCAGGAGAACCACAGCGCGACGGTGTCGCTGATGCGACGCAGAATGCCACCGGCCATCAGCGTCGTCGAGGTCACCAGCGGCACGGTGGTGATCAGTTTGTCACCGGCGAATACTTGCACGTCGCCGACGCGCGTGCCCGCGGCGAGCGGCGCGACGATCTTTTGTCGCAGGTTCGTGACCACGCGCAGATTTTTCGCGTCACCGCGTTTGACGAGCACTTTCACGTCGCGCTCCGGCGTGAGCGTGGCGACGTCCGCCTCGCCTTTGTAAAGACGCGGCGACAGCAAGGCGTCACCGCGCTTGCGCAGCTGCGCGATTTCATAGTTCGCGAAGCCGTATTCGAGCAAGGCGAGACTCGCGTCTTCGCGTTTGCGCGGCGAGCGCGCACCGAACACCGCCGCGACGAGTCGGGTGCCGTTGCGCTCGGCAGAGCTCGCGAGGCAATAGCCGGCCGTGTCGGTGAAGCCCGTCTTGATGCCGTCAACGGTCGAGTCGCGCGCGAGCAGGCCGTTGCGATTCGGTTGCCGGATGTTGTCCCAGATGAATTCGCGCATCGAGTACCACTTGTAGAACTGCGGGTACTCGCCGATGAGTCGTCGCGCGAGCGTCGCGATGTCGCGCGGCGTCGTGTGCAGCTCGGCGCTCGGCAAGCCGGTGGGGTTGGTGAAGTTCGAGTTGGTCATGCCGATGCGACGGGCGGTCTCGTTCATCATCCCGGCGAAGCCTTCGACCGAGCCGCCGACTTTCTCCGCGAGCGCCGTCGCGGCGTCGTTGCCCGACTGGACGATCATCCCTTTGAGCAACGTTTCGACGGGCACCTGAATCCCTACTTGCAGGAAGGTGCGCGAACCTTCGGCCTTCCAGGCGCGTTCGCTGATCGTGACGTTGTCGGTGAGTGCGAGGCGACCTTCGGAGATCGCGTTGAAGACGACGTAGGCGGTCATCAACTTGGTGATGCTCGCCGGTTCGACGCGATCGTCGGGTGCGGCGCCGGTGAGCATGCGGCCCGTGGTCGCATCGATCAGGATGTACGCGCGCACCGGGACGGCCGGCGGATCGGCGACGCCGGGGGTCGCGGACTGGCCTTGCGCAGCAGGCTCCGGTTCGGCAATGGCCTTGATTTTACGGGTCGGGGCGACGGTCGCGCGTGCTTTGGCGGGCTTGGCGACCTTGGATGTTTTGCCCGCTTTGGCCGGTTTGGCGGATTTTTTGACGGCGTGGGTGTCGCGCGCTGCGGCCGGTGTCGAGGCGGTCACGACGGCGAACAACGGCAGCAAACACAGCAGGGACAGAAGTTTGACGGGACGAATCAATGGAGCACTCCGACGACGAACTCGAATGGCGCGCATTGTAGCGAGCGGCGATGCACTCGGGCATCAATCGTTTGCGGGTCGTGCGTCCGGTATGCCGGCGAGTCGCAAGCGTTCGACGAGATCTTCGGCTTCGATCGCGCCGTCGACGGGGCCGACCAGCACGCGATGCACGATACGCTCGCCGATGCGAACTTCACGCAGCACGGCATTGCCGATGCCGTTGCGTTGCAGGTTCGCAAGCAGCGTTTCGGCGTTGGCACGATTGCCGAAGGAGCCGGCTTGCAGATAGCGCGAATCCACGCGCACCGGCTCTGCGGGTGCGGGTGCGGGTGCGGGTGCGGGGACAGGGACGGCTGCGGTGGTTTGTGGCGGCAGTGCGAGCGGCGTGTTCGCCTCGAGCACGCGCAGTTCCACCGGCGCAGTGCCGGTGCGCAGCATGTCGAGCTTCCATGCGGCGGTGTAGGAGAGGTCGATGATGCGCTCGCCGACGAACGGCCCGCGATCGTTGATGCGAACCACGACCGAGCGCCCGTTGTTGAGGTTGGTGACGCGCGCATACGCCGGGATGGGCAGGGTCTTGTGCGCAGCCGTCATGGCATACATGTCGTAGAGCTCGCCGCTCGAGGTGCGCTCGGAGTGAAAGCCCGGGCCGTACCACGAGGCCGTGCCGCGTTCGACGTAGCCCGTCGATTCGCGCAGCACGCGATAGCGCTTGCCGAACACCTCGTAGGTTTCGGGGTTGCCATAGCGGCTGCGCGGCTCGGGTTTGGGCGTCGCGTCGGGAATCGAGGCGAGATCCGCGGGTGGCGGCGGTGGTTTGGTCGCAGGCGCCGGCGTTCGCGGCGGCTCGGGCCATGGCAGCGGGATCGAGGCGCGCGGCAGCACGCTGCAGCCCGCGTTCAACAACAGGGCTGCGAGTACGGCCGCACGCGCCGCGCCGCTCACGGTTGGCTGCCACCTGCGGCGGCGACGCTCGTGCCGGCGGACTGCATTCTTTTGTCGATGCCGGTGGCCAGATCGTGCACGGCCATCGCGTAGAGGATGCTGCGGTTGTAGCGCGTGATCACGTAAAAGTTGCGAAATCCCACGCGCACGTTCGGTCGGTCGCGCAACTCGGCGGGCAGCAGGATCACCGGCGTCGCATCGTCGAACTTGCCGTCGACGACGACGTTGCGCATGCGCAGCGTTCCGACGGTGTCTTTGAGGTCGAGATTGCGGCGATCGAGCGTGGCGGCGAGGTCCGCCGGCGCGCTCGCTTCGGTGAGCACGGGTGCGCCGCGCTGCCAACCGTGGACGGCGAAATAGTTCGCGACGCTCGCGATCACGTCGTTCCAGTTGTCGAACAGGTCGCGCCGTCCGTCGCCGTCGCCGTCGAGCGCATAGTTGCGGTAACTCGAAGGCATGAACTGCGGGCCACCCATGGCGCCGGCGTAGGAGCCGAGCACGGCGGTCGGGTCGAGTTTTTCTTCGCGCGTGAGCAGCACGAATTGTTCAAGTTCGCTTTTGAAGAATTTGGCACGCGGCGGATAGTCGAAGCCGAGCGTCAGCAAGGCATCGAGCACCCGCCACGAGCCTTTGTTGCGACCGTAGGAGGTTTCGATGCCGATGATGGCGACGATGTAGGCCGCGTCGACGCCCGTGCGTTGCTGCACTTGCTCGAGGGTTGCGCGGTTTTCGTTCCAGAATCTCGCGCCCGCGTCCATGCGCTCGGCCGTGACCAATTTTTCGGAGTATTCGTACCAGCGCAGCACGCCCTCCGCAGGGCGCGTCATGATCTCGATGATGCGCGGCTGGTGACGCCCTTGGGCGATCAGTTTTTCGATGTCGCTTGCGGGAATGCCGCGACGTTGCGCGACTTCGGCGATGAATTGCTGCACGTCGCTGCCGGTCGCCTCGAAGACGGTGGGTTCGGGTACGGTGCGCGGTTCGGGTTTCGAAGCCTCGGGTACGCGCTGTGCCGCTGGCGGTTTTGCCGCAACGCGCACGGGCTCGCCCGCTTTGCGTGTTGCGCAACCGGCGAGAGCAAAAACGACGAGCGCGATCAGGAAGCGTTGCATCAGCCGGCGAATTTCCGATTGGCGTAGAGAGACATGAGCATACCGAAGCCTGCGAGCATGGTCACCGCCGAAGTGCCGCCGTAGCTCACGAGCGGCAAGGGCACGCCGACCACCGGCAACAAGCCGCTCACCATGCCGGTGTTGATGAACACGTACACGAAGAACAACGCGGCGAGACTGCCCGAGAGCAGTCGCGCGTAGGTGTCGCGCATCTGCGAGGCGAGAAACAACGCGCGCAGCACGACGAACAGATACAACAGGATCAGCAGCAAAGCGCCGAACAGCCCGAGTTCCTCGCCGACCACCGCGAAGATGAAATCGGTCGAACGTTCGGGGAGAAATTCCAGCTGCCCTTGCGAGCCGCGCAGATAGCCTTTGCCGAACAAACCGCCGGAGCCGATCGCGATGGTGGACTGGATGATGTGGTAGCCCGCGCCGAGCGGATCGGTTTGCGGATCGAGGAAGGTGAGCACGCGCTGGCGCTGATAGTCGTGCAGGAAATTCCAGCCGACTACGGCCGCACCGACGCCCGCGGCGAGCAGCGCGAGGATCACGCGTACCTGCAAGCCCGCGAGCAGCACGACGATCGCGCCGGAACTCAGGATCAAAAGTCCGGTGCCCAGATCAGGCTGCGCGATGGTGAGCGCCGTCGGCGCGAGGATGATGGTCGCGACGACCAGGAGCGTGCGCCAGTCCGGCGGCAACGAGCGCTCGCGCAAATACCACGCGCACATCATCGGCACGGCGAGTTTCATGATTTCCGAGGGTTGGAAGCGGACGAACCCGAGATCCAGCCAGCGCTGCGCGCCCTTGCCGATGTAGCCGATGGCGTCGACCACGATCAGCAGCACGAGCCCCACGGCGTACAGCACGGGCGTCCAGCGGCGCAGCATGCCGGGCCGGGTCTGCGCCAACATCAGCATCAGCGCGACGCCGATGGCGAGGCGCAGCGAGCCGCGCACGATGGCTTGCGGGTCGCCGCCGGTTGCGCTGTAGAGCACCACTTGGCCGAAGATGGCGATCAGCGCGAGACCCGTGATCAAAGGTCCGTCGAGTTTGAACGTGCCGAGCACGCTGACCGTACGCGCGAACGTGCGTTGTGCGGGGCTGTCGACTTCTTCGCGCAGCATCATTCCTCCGTAGAGTCGCCGACGGCCGTCACCGTGGTGTTCGCGGCAGGGAATTTGCGCAGCAGATACGCGTCCATGATCAGGCGCGCGATGGGTGCTGCGACGCCGCTGCCGCTGCGTCCGTTTTCAACCAGCACGGCCACCGCGATCTTGGGCGCTTCGACCGGCGCAAAGGCCACGAACCAGGCATGATCGCGCATCAGTTCGCCGATCGTGCTTTCGTCGTACTTCGCATTCTGCGCGATGCTGAAAACCTGCGCCGTGCCGGTTTTTCCGGCGATCGAATACGGGGCGCCGGCGGCCGATCGCGAGGCCGTGCCGCCGTGCGTCACGGCGAACATGCCGGCGATCGCCACGTCCCAATTTTTGGCATCACCCACGTCCGGAGCCGGCAAGCCCTTCGGCGCGACCGGCGTCACCTTGCGTGTCGTGGGGTCGCGAAACTGGCGTACGAGTCGCGGTTGAAAGCTCGCGCCGCGCATGCCGACGATGCCCGCCATGTGCGCAAGTTGCAGCGGCGTGCTCGTCACGTATCCCTGGCCGATGCCCATGATGACGGTCTCGCCCGGAAACCAGACTTGCGCACGGCGACTTTTGAAGGCGCTGCGTTTCCATTCGGGCGACGGCACGAGTCCGGTTTTTTCGCCGCCGATGTCGATGCCGGTGCGCTGGCCTAGCCCGAATTCGCCGAGGAAATCGCCGAGTCGCTTCACGCCGAGACGATTGGCGAGTTCGTAAAAATAGACGTCGCAGGACTGGGCGATCGCGCTGACCATGTCGACGTTGCCGTGACCTTTGGGTCGCCAGTCGCGAAAGCGGTGGGTGCTGTTCGGGAAGCTGAAGCCGCCCGAACAGAACGTCGAGTCGGTGGGTGCGATGACTGCATGTTTGAGACCCGCGAGCGCCACCACCGGTTTGATGGTCGAGCCCGGCGGATATACGCCGCGTACCGCGCGATTGAACAAGGGACGATTCGGATTGTCGTTGAGGGAGGCGAACTCGGCGCGGGTCAGACCACGCGCGAACAGGTTCGGGTCGAAGCCCGGGCGACTGACGAGTGCGAGCACGTCGCCGTTGTTGGGATCGATCGCGACGATCGCCGCACGTTGATTCAACACGGCTTGCTCGGCGGCGCGTTGCACCTCGAGATCGATGGTGAGGTAGAGATCGCTTCCCGGTTTGCCTTCTTTCACCGGCAATTGCGCATCGAGTGCGCCGACTTTGTCGACCGAGCGGCCGCGTGCATTCACCAGGATTTCGCGGGCGCCACTGCGTCCGCGCAAAACGTTTTCATAGGCCGCTTCGATGCCGATCTTGCCGATCGTCGAGGTGCCGGCATATTCGCCGAGATCGATGCGTTCGAGATCCGCCGGCGAGATCGCCCCGACGTGCCCCAGCGCGTGCACGGCGAGTTCGCCTTGCGGGTAATAACGGGCGAGTCGCGTGCGGATGTCGACGCCGGGGAACTCGAAGCGGTGCACCGCAAAGCGCGCCATTTCTTCGTCGTTGAGATGCAGCCGGATCGGCACGCTGTCGAACGGCCGGCTCGAGCGCACGATGCGACGCGCATCGTCGATGTCGTCCGGCGTGAACAAGCCGATTTCGACGAGCCCGCGCAAGGTGGCATCGAGATCGCGCACTTGTTCGGGCACGAGTTCGAGCTGATAGGCCGGACGATTCTCGGCGAGGATGGTGCCATTGCGATCGTAGATGATGCCGCGCGGTGCAGGCAGCGGCTCGGTACGCACGCGATTGCCTTGCGAAAGCTCGGCATAGTGATCGTACTGCACCACTTGCAGCCATACGAGTCGCGAGAACAAAGCGAGCGTGAGCACGCAGACGACCACCGACGCGGCCAGCGAGCGTTGTTCGAACAGACGCTGTTCGCGCCAGAAATCTTTGATCCGGCCGCGAACGCTCATCGGTGCGCGACCGCGTTGGCGCGATCGAGCAGCCACGCGACCAGCGGCCATACGATCGTGCCCGAGAGCACCGGCAACCAGCGACTCCAGTTGCCGGTCGGCTGACCGGTCCAGCCGTCGATCACCCAGACCACGAACTCCCACAGCAGCAGATTCGCGAACACGTACAGCCCTTGCTGGAACTGAGTCTGGTTGCGAATCAACAAATGTTGACGCACGCCGAGGTAGGCGACGACGGCGGTGGCGAGGGCGTATTGGCCGAACAGTGCGCCGCGATAGATGTCGAGCGCGAGACCGGCGAGAAAACCCATGCCGATGCCGCCGACGCCCGGCGCGCGCAGCGACCAGAAGATCACGACCAACACGACGAACGGCGGTCGCAAGACGTCGACCGCGGCGGGCAGGGGGATGATTTGCGCGATGAAGGCGAGCAGCAACACCACCGCGGCGCGAAACAGACTCTGACGCGGCAGCTTCATGGTGCCGGCTCCGGCGGCGGCAGGGGTTGCGCGGTGGCCGTCGGGTCACCACCGGTGTCCGACTGCGGTTTGCCCCCGGCGGCCGGGTGGCTCGCGCGCGGCCAGACGAAAGCGACCACGCGATCGCGATCGAGTGTGGCATACGTCCGCGCGCGCACTTGCGCGAGCGGTGAAGCGCCGTCGCGCCGCACTTCCGTCACTTCGGCGACCGGCACGCCGGCCGGAAACACGCCGCCCAAGCCCGAGGTCACGAGTTGGTCGCCGCTGCGTACGTCGGATTGCAACGGCAGGTAGGGCAGCGACAACACGCCGGTATCACCGGTGCCGAGTGCGAGCGTGCGCACGCCCGTGCGCGTGATCTGCACCGGCACGGCGTGTTCGGGATCCGAGAGCAGGATGATCTCGGTGCTCCACGGGCCCACGCGCAGGCTTTGCCCGATGAGGCCCGAGCCGGCGATGACGGTTTGTCCTTCGACGACGCCGTTCACCGCGCCGCGATCGACGGTCAATCTTTGTTTGAGGCTGGTCGTTTCGCTGCCGATCACGTCGGCCGGCAGCCATTTTTCGATCACGTCGGTCGCCGTCGTGCGCAACGTGCGCAGCTCCGCGTTGTCGCGTTCGAGTCGCGAGCGCTGCATCGCGAGCAACTGCAGTTTGCGGATCTCCTCGCGCAAGGCTCGATTCTCGGCCTGCAGCGCGGCGCGCTCTTCGAACACTTCGCGCGTGAAGCGCCACGCCGCCGACGGCGAGCTCAGGGCGAGTTCGAGCGGATAGGCCGCGGCACGCAGTCCGTAACGCACCGATTCCAGCCAGCCGCCGCGCTGGTCGAAGAACATGAGCGCGACGCAAAGAAATGCATACGCCGCGAAGCGCAGGTCGATCGGGGCACTGCGCTGTGAGAGATACCGCTTGCCGCTACCGTAAGCAGCCACGAGTGCCTAAACGCTCACTCTAGCCCGAAGCTGCCGGGGCCGAGTTCGTCCATCAGTTCGAGGATGCGACCGCCGCCGCGGGCGACGCAGGTCAGCGGGTCGTCGGCGATGATCACCGGCAGACCGGTTTCTTCGGTCAAAAGTTTGTCGATGTCGCGCAGCAGCGCGCCGCCGCCGGTGACCACGATGCCGCGGTCGGCGACGTCCGCACCGAGTTCGGGCGGGGTCTGTTCGAGCGCTTGTTTGACGGCGCCGACGATGCCCTGCAACGGCTCCTGCAAGGCTTCGAGGATCTCGTTGCTGTTGAGGATGAAGGCGCGCGGCACGCCCTCGGAGAGATTGCGTCCTTTGACCGACATCTCGAGCACGGTCTGGCCCGGATAGGCGGAACCGATTTCGATCTTGATGCGTTCGGCGGTGGTTTCGCCGATCAGGATGCCGTAGTTGCGGCGTACGTAATTGACGATGGCTTCGTCGAAGCGATCGCCGCCGATGCGCACCGAGGTCGCGTACACGATGCCGTTCAGCGAGATCACGGCGATTTCCGAGGTACCGCCACCGATGTCGAGCACCATCGAGCCGCGCGCTTCCTGCACCGGCAGGCCGGCACCGACGGCTGCGGCCATGGGTTCGCTGACGATGGCGACCGTGCGGGCGCCGGCGCCTTCGGCCGATTCGCGGATCGCGCGGCGCTCGACTTGCGTCGAGCCGACCGGCACGCACACCAGTACGCGCGGCGAGGGTTTGAGCAGGCGGTTGTCGTGCACCTTGCCGATGAAGTACTGCAACATCTTCTCGGTGTAGGTGAAATCGGCGATCACGCCGTCCTTGAGCGGGCGCACGGCGGTGATGTGCCCCGGCGTGCGTCCGAGCATGTTCTTGGCTTCGGCGCCTACGGCGACGATGACCTTGCCGCCGCGACCGTATTCGTCCTGCAGCGCGACCACCGAAGGCTCGTTGAGCACGATGCCGCGATCGCGGACGTAGATCAGCGTATTCGCCGTCCCGAGGTCGATGGAAAGATCGCTGGAAAAGTAGCCGCGAAGGCGTTTGAACATCGGAGCGTCCGGCTGCGAAAAAGCAGGAAAACAAGGACTGCGTAATCTATCAACCCGGGCGACCTTCCACAAGGCGACGGTGTATCATTGCAGGCCCCGTTTGCGCCCGGATCCCGGGGTTTTCAG
>Ga0214921_10004037_pt1 | contig 21999 bp, 21 predicted proteins | sample LL1505_MetaG_FD_177992 | JGI IMG/M metagenome (GOLD analysis project Ga0214921, IMG submission 177992) | Freshwater microbial communities from Lake Lanier, Atlanta, Georgia, United States - LL-1505 | ecosystem: Environmental > Aquatic > Freshwater > Lake | place: USA: Georgia | collected... | reverse complement strand
TGTCAGTGATGAAGCAAGGAGAAGTACTGCCAGAGCTACTCTCTTCATAGATAAATGGTAATCAGCAGAACATCTCCTGCCCATAGACATCGCTCTAGACTCGCCCTATGCACCTGATCCGCAAACTCACACAGATCCTCTTAGGTGCCACTCTCATCTACACAGGCACGCTCCACTTAACAACCCACCGTCTCGAGTTCCAAGCTCAAGTACCACCATGGGCACCATTCACACCAGACTTCATCGTCCTTGCATCCGGAGTAGTCGAGATAGCCCTCGGCCTCAGCCTTATCTCCCTTCAACGACGTCGAGAAGTAGGAATAGCCACAGCTGCCTTCTTCATCGCAATCTTCCCCGGAAACATCTCTCAATTCGTTAATGGAATAGATGCCTTCGGATTAGATAGTGATCGCGCTCGCGCAATCCGGTTGCTCTTCCAACCTTTGCTAGTTCTTTGGGCGCTATGGTCAACAACAGCAATGCCAAGAGGAACATTCAAACGATTCTGGAATTACGTCAAGAAAACACTCCGAGAGAACAAAGTCGCCACAGTCATCGGAATCCTGATCGGGGGAGTCGGGACTAGGTTCCTGGAGGATGGGAATCTGTTGTTGACTACCGCGCTTACCTTTTTTACGACCTTCAGCTCAGTCGGTATCTGGGCAGTAATGAAAAAATTGGTAAATTGACCCACCCGCGCGAGGAGGCTGTAAGTGCTCAATCCACCACCTACCCCAGAAGAATTTAAACACTGGAGCGATGTTGCTCTCCGATTAGTAAAGAAAACTAAATTTAAAAATGATCACCTAAGCCTTGGCCCGGAGGCATACGCGGCGGATGCAATTGAAAAATTACTCAATCTTGATGAAAGACCCGCAAATATTGAGGGCTGGCTAAAGACTGTAATTGCTAATAAAAACAACGACCATGCCAACCGAAAACTTAAATATCGATATCGCGACGGTGAAGATCCATCGGTAGAAAATGAACGACAATTTGAACAACAACGTGGATTCCCAACTTCCCTGGGCACCCCACTGGTGGGGCGGGAGCGTCTATCCATCCTCCTTTCGGCCCTCTCGGACAAGGATCGGGACATCGTCCTTTTGAGAGTCGAAGGCTTCGAGAACTTTGAGATAGCTGAGCGGCTGGGATACGCCTCGTCCAGGGTGGTCGCCAACAGGCTCAGAATCATCCGAGCCAAGATGGTCGAGGAGTTCGGCGAGGATGGGAAGGAACTTTTCTAAAAATTATCTAAAAATGATGTGACTTTCAGGGGTCGATTTCGTCCTTGGTAGTGAGGGGGTCAGAAGGACCCCCCACTAACGAAAGGCACACAATGACAAGAGGATATCTAGAGACCGAATTCACCTACCTACCTAAGGGTGAATTGTTTAACCACATCCAGCCAGGACTCTTCATGGGCGGCACCGCAGACGATGATGTTTGCTACGGACCGGCGGGTCAGAAGGCTCCCGAATTCAACGATTCATTTGAATGCGTAGTGACTCTCTACTCCCACGCCAAGCCGGTCTATTGGGGCATTGAAGAGATGCGTTATGGATTCATGGATAGCTCGATTCAAGACATCGATCTTGAACGCTTGGGCGATGTAGTCGTCTGGGCTTACAAGAAGTGGCAGGGTGGAAATCGAGTACTCATTCGTTGCCAAGCTGGACTTAATCGGTCAGGCCTAGTTTCAGCGTTGGTACTTATGTACAAAGGTGCAACCGCGAATGAGGCAATTCGCATGATTCGACTCACTCGCGGGGCAAATGCTCTATTCAACAAGCATTACGTCGCATGGCTTCGTAAGCACGGCGCTCGCTACATCACAATGGTGCGTAACCGTGAACTCGGTATTCCCTTCGACCGTGAAGAGCTCGATGATCTCTTCGCAATTGATTTCGCATCAGATTTTGAGGTGCGCTAATCATGGAATTCACAGACGTCGACAAACTGCTCATTGATATCTTCATTGCAACTCCTCGCAATGAAAAAAACTGGGACAAGGTTTCAGATTACTTCAGTCGTCTCGTCGAAGCGGCCGAAGAGACCATGATCATCAACTGGCCGAATCCTCAGATCCAAAAGCCGACACCATATGTCCAGTTAAGAAAAGATTCTTACAGAATTTATCTTGAAGCTGTGAGTGGGTTCTATGTTGATGGAGATCTCCCAGTAGATACCAAAAACAGCCTCCGCGCCTTAGGTTGGCAATCACCAGAGTTCGAGAATGAAGATGGACGAAACTTCAATATCGAGTTCTATGGAGATGAGCCTAATTACAAGTTGATTGGTGAACTCATTATGAAGACGTTCCGCTACGGCTACGCCTGCATACTCAGTAACAACATAGAAATAAGCCCACAAAAGCTTGCCGAGCAAGTCCCATACGTTGCAACAGAGCAACCCCAACCAGCACAATTAACAGATGAGAACGGAGCTCAAGTGAAAAAGAACGGTAAGAAAGTATTTCCATCCCTAGTGAATAAGGAGGCATTGCCGAAAGTCACCTTCGAAACTTTAGATGAACGCAACCAATATGTGGTTGAGAAACGAAAAGAGGGATACACCCTTCAAGGTATCGCCGATTCGCTTGGACTTACTCGAGAAATGATTCGACTCATTGTTAATGCAAAGTCAGGGCCGAGTGCACAGTCTGTGCGCGATGTCCGCAAAGCCAAACAAGCAGCCGAGGTGAAATCTCTGGCAAAGAACATGACCGAACCTGATATCGATGTTCTAGCAGATCGACTTGAAATAAATCCCACAAAGGTAAGAAAACTTCTAGGAAGCAAAGCCAAGAAGTTTCCCCAGGGCCGTCGAAATTTTGAGCAGGAATTTACAAATGAAGAATTGATCGCGATTCTTCAAAAGTACTCCGCTCTGGCCGAAGGTCCGCTCACCGCCAAGAAATTCACCGAATTAGGCGGCGCTCCAACAATCGTTATTTTCATCATGCGCTTTGGTTCGTGGATCAAGGCGTGCGAAGCAGCTGGGGTTGAATCTGGAAAAGCCTTCCGCGCGAATTACTCACGCGCGCACACTGAAGAATCAATGATCGCCTTTGTCGAAAGCTATCTAGCTGACCCACGAACAAATGGAACAGCTGCCGGATACGACATCTGGCAACGAAGCGTTGAAGGCGCTCCTAGTTTGGCTCTTATACGTCAACGCATTGGACGTTGGAACGACATCAAGGCACGTATTCTTAAGGAAGGAAAGTAAAATGTCCTTCAATATCTACTTACATTCTCTCTTTTAGATACTCAACGAAGTAAGTGTTATCCAAGCAATACTGACTCCGCTTCTTTCGAATCAGCGCAATCGAATCCTCGGCACTCATTCCATCGCGCATCAGGATTAGAGCCACCATGAGCCCTGATCGATTGATGCCGGCTTGGCAACGAACCAAACACTTCTTGCCTGCTTTCCAATCTAGGTATGCATAGTCGGCAATCTTCTCGATTTCCTCATAGATCTCATCACTCGTTGGACCATCGGGAAACCCAAAGCGATACTCCTTGACCATCCAACCCATTGGATTCGAATAAGCGCTCAGCGAGACGACAACATCAAATTCCTTGAAGTCGCTATGTACCGGCAATCGTCCCGTGCCTTTATGTACTAGATCTTCATCATCGGTTCCGCCTTGCCAGAGATTAGGGAGAATCTCTGAATACAAGGGCGGATCTAACTCTTGATTACCTATCATCCTTAAACCTCTCGCCACACTTGTTGCATTGGAAGTAGTAATTCGAAACTACCCAAATCTGTTCTATATCCGTTGCCCGACACATCGGACATTGCCTATTCGCTACATGGCTCATGACTGCCTCCTATTCCTCAACCCTAGATAAATCCACTGACAACCCCGGCTCACAACGAAATGACGTTCTATCGCCAGTTTTAGTTACAAGTACTGCGCTTACCCCTGCCTTGAGCCATAGCCCTTGCCACAGCTTTGTGTCTCCATCTGACTGCGCCGTAGAGATGATGCCCCGATTTAACATTTTTGGAATTAGGTCGTTCCATTCCCAACCTGGATAGTGGCTATCCATGAAGTTACGTGTATATCCACGAACCATTGGAATCCAGTGTGCGTAATTGGAAAGTTCTCTGATTGCTTCGATTTCAAGTCTTAAAACATATTTCGGCATAACAATTAGTCCTCACTGGACCTCACATGGAGACCCGCTCTTCCAGCGGTGTCTTTCATCGCTGGCAGGTCTTCCTTTAGAACCACCGTGCGCGAGTTATGCGCGGATTGGTACTAAGCAAGCTAAAGGGCTTAACGCTTAGTTCTTGACCTAGGGGAATGGTAGCAGAGGGGAGCGTCAAAAGATTTTTTCTCCGAGCGGAATATTTCAGAGTGACTCTCCGTTATACCGCCAGCACAGTAATTCGTGCACAGTGCACTTACTAGGCCTGTTTAGTAGCTTGTGGATAGCTTTCTGTGAATCCGGGAGAGTCGGGTTGTGGGAATATCTTTTCTATCGCAAACTATTGCAAGTTAGCGAAATGCGTTAACTTTTAAAGTGAAAAGGAAACTATGTCAGCAAACATGCGAGTTGTACCTATGGTCGCGGGTGCAGAAATCTCGATCGAAAGCGACAACGTCACCATCAAGAACCTCACGGTGACCAACCCTGAGCTCGCCTCCTACTTGGAGAGCAAGGAATCGGCTGAACAGCCGGTTGCTCTTGTAGATCTCATTAACCTCGCAGTCAGCGTAAACAATCTCGCTGGCAGCGCTCAAGAAGCCGAATACCTCAAGAATGCCACCGAAATGGTCGTTCAGCGCCTAGACGGAACTGTCGCGACCCTGATGGAAAGCATCACTCTCAAGGCGGGTCAGTTGGTTGACCCGGAGACAGGTGTAATCGCACAGAAGATGCGCGATACAGCTAACTCAATCGGTTCAGATCAAGATACCAAATTGCGTGAGTTGCTATCACCTTCTAAAGAAGGTGCACCAATTGCACAATTACAAAGCTCAATTAAAGCCGCCCTCGAAGCGCATGTGAGCGGACTTAAAACAGATCTGACAGCGCTCAACACGATTCTTGTTGATTTCATGGGGGCCCAGAAGAAGGGTAAGGAGCTCTACGCCAACTCACGCGAAAAGGGCGGAGATCTGGAAACACTTCTTGACTCAATGATTCAGTTGGAGTCAGCAGTTCACAATGACGATGCACGTTATGTTGGCGATACCCCTGCGCCATCAGGTGACAGCGTTGGAGATGAACTCGTCACCCTCAATACCGATGTCACTGGTGGCGAAGAAGTTCGCATCGTTTGGGAAGCCAAAACAGATAAGGACTTCAAGGATAAGAAAGGCCGCCTCAAGCGCGACAAAGTCGCCGATGAGTTAGCTGCTGCGATTGAAAACCGCGAAGCTATCTGCGGAATCTTCGTCTCCGACATCGCAGGTCTGGATATGCAAGTCCAACCTGTGTGGCAAGAGTTTGAGGGCAACAAATTGATCATCGTTCTTGACCCTGAAGATCCTGATCAGCGACTTGTTCGCATGGCGTACCTCTGGGCTCGTTCGTATGCACTTCGCGCACTTACACCGGAAGAAGGCGAGTATGACGTTGAAGCAATTGACCGCGTTCTTAACGCTCTCAAGCGTGAGCTCGATGGACTTACTCATCTCAAGCGCTTACACACCCCAATCCGCACAAACATCCGCGATGCGGAAGAGTTTGTAAAGACGCTCGAAGAGAACCTTGAAACTCTCTTAGATGAACTCCGAGATCTCATGTCCCCTTCTGAGATCGACGAGGAATAACCAGCACCCCGTCCCTGGTGAACCACTAGAAGCCCCGCCCCCACCCACCCCCCGGGGGTGGGGCTTCGAACACCTGTTCGAATATTGTGATACTCTCCGCTTCCCCCAAAAACTCCGCAACAAGCACAACCCCTGGCCGAAGCGAAGATGTCAGTGACGGTCTGTAACTTCTCCACCTGTCAGAAGCACCAGTGTCGAAAGAAAAGGAAACGGTGAGCACAGAGAAAAACGAGAAAGACACCCGAGAGCAAGAACTCTGGGATCGCATTAGCACTACCGAAGGTGCAGAGCGAGCTGAAGTTTTAGATGAACTCAGCCACATTGCATACAACAGAGACAACTACATAGAGTGCTTACATTTAGTAGATACTTCAATCGAAATCTACTTTAAGCAAGGTGGATTAGATCTTTATCTGAAAGAGCTAATTCATCTTTACCACGGAAAAGTTCATTGCTATGAAAATCTCAAGCGTCATGCTGAAGCCGCAGAAGTGCATGAAGAACTTGCAAAGATGAAAGACCTTGATGATGATCTAGAAGGTCAGGCAGAAGAGCTCCGTGCTGCTGGACGTGCATGGTACAAAATTGATGAGTGGCGTAAGTCGCTCAACAATCATATTGCTGCAAAAGCAATTACATATCCAGACATTACGACCATAACGATGGGAATTGATCTTCTCAATATTGGAATGGCGCTAGCGAAGCTCAAGAGTTATCAAGACGCAATTGATAGTTATTTGAAAGCTCGCTCCCTCTGTAAAGAGGCCAAGAATCCCGAATTTGTTGGTTGGTGTGATAACTACCTAGCACTGTCATACATCGCCCTTAACAACGGCCCCGAAGCACGATTCCACGCACAGCATTACTTCAACTATACAAAAGTAGCTGAGGATCTCGGAATGGAAGCTTATTCAAGATACCGACTAGGAGCAGCTCACTTACTCTGCAAAGAGTATGAAGAGGCCGAGAAGCATCTCAAGCGCTCACTTGAACTACTGACCCTTGACGAGGACAAGGATTGGGAAGATATCGTCGCGGTTAATAAGCAGCTTGCACAGGCACTTGTAGCCCTCAACCGCGAAGAAGAGGCCCAGAAGCGTCTTGAGCGCATCAAGACCATCGAAGAGACAATCGCAGCATGATTAAGTCTCGACCAGTATTCGCAGCAAGTGTGGTGTTCCTATCCGCCACACTTGCTGCGAGTTTTCTCTTACTTCATAAACCAGCACTAAAACCATCTGAGGTTCTTACCTGGGACTGCGAATTCCCTATATACAAGCCGGAAACCATCATGATCTACTGCGGAGACGGTGGCGCATACATTGCCAAAATCAACTGGACCTCATGGAGCCAAGATGGCACAACTGGGACAGGGGAGTACTACAAAAATCTCTGTGAACCGAATTGTGCAGACGGAAAAATTGTCCATGCCCCAGTCAAAGTTTCACTGAGTGAACTCACCCCTCGCAAAGGAAAGTATTACTTGAGAACCCTAGACATGACCTCTATAAGTGGAAAGGATTTCCCATGGGGCGAATCAGGTGTATTCGAGTGGGATGTCATGGAATACGCAGTCAGTGCAAACAAAAATGAGTGACAAAAAATCCTATGAGCCAGAGAATATTATGCAAGTTTGCAGAGTACTTTGGCATGATGATAACGACCCTTATGGTGACTATATACAAGAGAACTTAAGACAGTTCGACCTAAAACTCATTGAATTTATTGAAATTAGGGATGCAATTCTAGAAATGCCATTGAATTTTAGAGAACTTCTCAAAATGTTATTCTTTGACGGAGTTCGGAATTCTCAAATCAGTGCAAAACTGAATTTTCCCACGCTATATATTTCTGAGTACGCCAAATTGATTATAAATCAAGTCTGCTTGATGGCGAATTTCAAAAACCGATCATGTTATGGCTACATAGAATTGGGTTCAGAAGTAATGGTCAAATCTGGAATTTGGAAAAATATGGAGGGACAAGTATGTGACAACCTAAGAGACCCTGAAAGTCATAGTTTAGTTCGAATTGAATTTGAACAGTCATTCAAAATGCTTCTGATTCCCAAAAGGAATCTTTCGATACTGTGACAAAACTACTAATTCGACTTATAGTCAACCAATTGAAGTAAAGAAAAAGGTAACAGTGTCAGAAATTGAATGGTCCGAAGAGCAGCTACGCGTTATTGATTCAGTTGGTTCTGCCCATTTAGTTGTAGATGCAGGACCTGGAACGGGCAAAACTGCAGTTGCTTGTAGACGTATTGCCCAGTTGATAAACTCTGGTTTTTGCCTGCCACACGAGATAGTGGTAATCAGCTTTACCAATACAGCTGTATATGAGATTCGAGAGAGAATTAAGAAGTATTTATCGGAAGAAAAAGACATTTCAAATATCAGAGTATCAACTTTAGACTCTTTTGCAGGAAAGTTGCGGGCAGGTTTTGATTCAATAAGTCTTTCCAACAGCAATTTCGACGAAAATATTTCTAGAGCTTCAAAACTCATTTTTAGTGAACCTAACGTTGAAGAATTCATTAAAACTATTAAACATATCGTGATCGACGAATCTCAAGACATTGTTGGTAATAGGAGTATCTTTATCCTTGAGTTGTTTGCAAAGTTGAATCCAGAGTCTGGCATAACGGTTTTCTCTGATGACGCTCAAGCTATATATGGATTTACAAATGACGAACCTGATTCAGAAGAATCCAAAGATACCTTACCAGTGGCAATCAAGAGATTTAATTCTCATTTCCCTATACCCTTTGAATTTCTTATACTTCGCAAAGTGTTCCGTACAGAAAATGAAAGAATGAAAGAACTTTTTTCAAAAGGTAGGGAATTACTCAGAAGCCCAAAAGAGGATCCTTCAATTGTGTACCAGAAACTGCGAGATTTGATTCTTGAAACTAGCGATATCGATTTACCCACAGCAAAGGATTTGCTTGAGGTAAATGAAGATGATCCCGAAGAATGGCGCCAAGATTTTACAAATGTTTTTCTTGTGTTTAGAAAGCGAGGAGAAGCTTTGCAAGCGTCTACACACCTCGGTTCTGGACAAAGAAGAATTCGATTGTCCGGTCTCCCTGCCCCAATAAAGCCTTGGTTGTCAGATGTATTTTGGAACTATGAGGATGATGAGATCCGCGAATCTGAATTCTTAAGAAGATTCCAAGAAAACTGTTCAAGTAATGGATATGGATTGTCTGCAACTCAAGCATGGGATTCTATCTTGGCTGAAAGTGGTGTAAGTAAGACTAGTGTTTCAGTGAGAAACTTACGGATAAAATTGTCACGTCAATCACCAAATCCAGAATTCATGTACCCCGATTACGGAAATGGTGGTCCAATATTTGCATCGATTCATGCTTCGAAAGGTCGAGAGTCTGAGGGGGTTTTGCTCTTCTTGCCAAAGCATTATGTTCACGCCGATGCTAGTCCCGATGAAATAATTGAAGAAGCTCGGGTTCTTTTTGTGGGCGCTACTCGCGCTAAGGAGGAAGTCTTGGTCTTTAATGGAGAAGACTACACACCAATTAGTTCTATAAAAAGTAGTGGGCGAGCATACTCATATTTAAGTACAAGGAAATATTCAGTTAGCGTAGAAATAGGTCGACGTGAAGATGTTTCTCCTTACAGCCTTGTTGGAACGGATCTATTTGATGATTATGCAGATGTGGCGAACGGACAGAGATTACTTCGAAAGAATCCATTGCAAGTTTTAGAGTGCACAATTTTTGGTTCGGGGCAGGATAAGGGTTATCAATACAGCGTAGTGTTGAAACAAACGGACAAGACCAAGCAGAGTCAAGAGAGAACTATTTTTTATCTTGATCAACAAGTAAACAAAGATTTATGGAAATTGGCAAACATCATGGGAAGCAGGACTAAACCCCCTACCTTCTTCACGCCGATATACTCCCTTGGTGTCCGTTCAATGGTGTTACCGGATGGTGATATGAGACTTGAGCAATTACATGAGCCTTGGAGGTCGTCAGGATTCATACATGCGCCCATGATTTCTGGATACCCATTCATGCGATTCGATAAAAAAGGTTTTTGATATGCCTGAAACCATTCGGCAAGACTTCATCCAAAGATTGAATGAAGATTTAGTGGGCCCTCATGAGTTTTCTGAAATTCTTAGGAATAGACCATCAGATATCTATCTGACTGGGATTCTTTGGCCAAATAGGACCCACATCTCGCTTGCGGAAGATGATGGTATAGAGGCAGATGATTCAGATAATGATATAGCGCCGGGGCTTTCCATCGCTGGTCAACAACGACCGTCTGCAATGGGTGTTTCTTTCGCGGTAGCATCAATGGAATCCACTCCTGAAATTGAAATTTCATATGCGTTCGCCACATACAAATCCTCGGTTGAGAAAGATAGTTCAGGCAAGACGAGACTTTGGTCCAGAATTGATCATCAAGGAAAGATCAAGGTAGCACTTAATCCAAAAATGAACGAATATCTTCCGCTTGCATTAGAACACATTGATTCAAGTATTGATGTAGTTATACATGTTCGGACTTTGAATTCCAAGAATGCAACAATTGCAACTGCAACCTTGATAAATAGAACAGTCTTGAGTGACGAAGACTCTATAGCAACAGAGGAATTGACACTTTTTCAAACCCATATGTATATCACTTGCATTGAGCCCACAAATTTTCTGGGTCTACCGAGTTTAAGATCACCGCTCGATGATGATGAGAAATCAACTAGTCTGCTTTATAGAAATAGTGTAAATTTTGCATTTGGACATCAGTGCTCAGCTGAATGGGATCGAAGCGGCCTATCCCCCAAATACCTAGAAACAAAATGGATTCCTGCAGCAAAAGTTCCTAATTACAAGCAAATCGGACACGAAGTATTCTCCGAGCTTGTCCAGTCAGGCGCACTAAGTGCCTATAAGTTGGCTACATGCAGCGAAGAGGAGTTAATCCGGATTCTCAAAAAACTGGGAGCAAGCTACGAGGAGTGGATAGATTTCACTTCCCTCAAAATTGAAGACTTAAGCAAGGATCTAGAAGCTATTGCAGCGCAGCATATGGAGCAGTGCCAAGAGGTTGCGTCCCGAATAATGAGTGGAGTCAAATTCCTGGAAAGTGATCCGAACGCTATGACTGCTTTCCGATTTGCAAATATGGCTATGAATTTGCAGCATAGTTGGAAAAAATCTGAAGGCGACATCAATAGCGAATTGATATGGCGCCCGTTTCAACTTGGCTTTGTGCTATTAACTCTTGAATCGATATGTGATGGCAAGAGTGAATACCGGAATACTTTAGATCTGCTTTGGTTTCCAACCGGAGGTGGTAAAACTGAGGCATATCTAGCATTAATAGCTATGGGCAGCTGGTACAGAAGATTAACTAAGCCAACCAATATATCCGATGGAAACTTTGCAGTAATGCGCTATACATTGAGATTGTTAACATCACAGCAGTTTGAAAGAGCCAGTGCAGTTATTCTCGCATGTGAAATTATTCGGAAAGGTTTTCTCAAGGATTTTAATTCAAAATATTATGACATTCCAGTTTTTTCGATTGGTCTATGGGTTGGCCAAGATGCAACACCCAATAGTTTTGACTCCGCAACTACTAATCGTGGAAATGACCATTTGGCTTCCCCTGAACAAATCTCATTTTGCTATAGTTGTCATAGCAAACTTCACTGGAATTATGATTCGGTCGCAAGATCCGTCAGACCCAGTTGTCCAAATTTGAGTTGTTTACTTGGTAAGAGTTTTGGGATTTGGCCAGTGATCACAGTTGATGATGACATTTATGCTTCTAGGCCTACAGTATTGATAGGCACAGTTGATAAATTTGCTCAATTGCCGCTTAAATTGGAAACTTCAAATATTTTTGGATTTGGGCAGCCGAGTGGGACCGAACTCATAATTCAAGATGAGCTCCATCTAATTTCTGGACCTTTGGGAACAATTGTTGGTATTTACGAGGCTGCAATTGATTGGCTTTTAACTCGAGGTGGGGTAAGACCGAAGATCATTGGCTCAACTGCAACGATTAGAAGGGCTTCGGCTCAAGTACGAGCGCTATTTGATAGAGAAAGTTGTCAGTTCCCTCCAGCGGGTATTGACTTTGATGATTCAGGTTTTGCAGTTATTGATGAAAACCATCCTGGTCGCACATATTTAGGAATCACCACTGCTGGTAGATCTGCAAAATTTGTCTTGCAGGGGGCTGCAGGTTCATTGCTTCAATCTGGGAGTCCAAGCAGGTATGAGGATGGCACGGAACTTGATGGGTATATGACTTTGCTCATGTATTTCAATGCCTTGCGAGAGCTTGGGGGAGCAATTGTCCAGGTCTTAGATGACGTTCCTGATTCCATGTCTCTGTTCTCAAGTATTCGGAAGGAAGAACTGAGAGTTATAGACGCTCCGAAAGAGCTGACTTCACGCGTGTCGCAGAGAGAAATTGTTTCAATCTTGGCGGATTTGTCTCAACCCTATTCAACTGAAGGATTCGTAGATGTAGTACTTGCAACAAATATGGTTAGCGTGGGTGTGGATGTTCCGAGATTGGGCTTGATGCTAGTGAATGGTCAACCAAAAACTAGAGCTGAATATATTCAGTCAACAAGCAGAGTCGGAAGATCAAATTATCCAGGTTTAGTTATATGTCTTTATAACGCTATGAAGGCTCGTGATAGATCCCACTTTGAAACTTTTGCATCGGTTCATCAAGCTTTGTACCGAGACGTTGAGGCGACGAGCGTTACACCATTCGCTTCTAGATCTCGCGATCGGGCGTTGAGAGCGATATTGATTACCATGATCCGACATTCAGACCCATCGCAAAGAAATCGACCAGATTTTAGTAATCTGAATATGGAGAATTTAAGGCAAATAATTGCAGAAATCGAAAGGCGTGTAGCAAATATTGACCCGTCAGTTTTGAGCCAAGTATCTAGCGAGATTGATGATGCTTTAAATGAGTGGAGCCTGCGGCAGATTCGTAGTTATCTTGATAACAGCGTGAAAGGAATTAGAACTTCGCTTCTTCAATATGCTGAAGACTATGCACGCAGAATTGCTTCTGGAAACTTTGGAGGAAATGCTTGGCCTGTTATGAATACAATGAGAAGCGTGGAAGCATCTACCCCATTCCGATTAAAAGAGAAGATTTTTAAGAATTTTGGGTTATTGAAAAACAACCAATCTGATTCGCAAAATAATGCTCAGACTTTCCCTTGGAGGCGACCTGATGGCTCATAATGATGTTGGTGAGGTGAGGAGAAGTTCTGCACTTATGACATACGGTCCGGGAGCGATCGTAGATATGCGCGCTTCGGAGGCTCCCGTTTCTGGAGTTCATTGCGGCTTAGAGGATTGGGATGAAGAGGCTCCTCTCGTTGGCGCACTCACAAATCAAAGAATAATTGAAAGAAGACTTTGTTATAAATTGGGAAAGCGCTATTTCAGGTTACCTCCCGTGATTGAGAGGAAGCCATTCGGGGCAAGAAATTCTTCTTCGAAGGACTTCTCTTTGTTACTGCGCAGATTTCCGAATTGGCTCCAGTGCCCAAGTTGCTCAAAATTAAGGGAATCTACAAAATGGCCCCAAGAGCCAGGATTTGCATTTAGATACTGTGCGAGTTGCACAGAAGGTCGCCCGGGCAAGAAGAAAGTATTTGCAGTACCAGTTCGTTTCGTAGTTGCATGCGAGGCGGGGCACCTTGAAGACTTCCCATGGAATTGGTGGGTTAAGCATCAGAGTTCATGTTCCAGCCCTGAACTAACCCTGAAATCTGTGGGTGCGGGTCTGGCTGGGTTACGACTCAGTTGCTTGACTTGCAACTCAACTAGAAGCTTGGAGCATGCTTTTTCTAAGACCGCTCTTGCCGGACTAATTTGTCATGGTCAACGACCTTGGTTAAATAGAGATGATGACGCTTGTTCGAATTCTGGAGAGAATGGTAAGTACAGAGTCATTCAACGTGGTGCTTCAAATCTGTATTACCCAGTTTTTGAAAGTGCACTGGATATTCCGCCTTGGACCGCACCAATTCAATCTATTCTAAATGATAGGTGGGATGACCTTGAAGACATCGAAGACGTTGGCCAGCGATTGCAGTACATCAAGAATACAAAGGCCATTATGGACGCGGCTAATCGAGCAGGTTTAACGGCGGAAGACATTGCACATGCATTCACCGAAATGCAAGGTTTAGCTAAATTGATTAATAGTGATGAAATCCGGCTAGATGAATATAGAGTTTTAAATTCATTTTTGCCGAACACACATAGAGAATTTGAGAGTTCTGCAGTTGAAATAGACACATTCGCCAAACCGTATCTACATATAGTTACCAAGGTCGCGAGACTACGTGAGGTGCGTGTATTGAAAGGATTTACACGGATCAAGCCCCCATCTGAGGAGGAAAACCAAGTATTGGCACCTTTATCAGTAACACCAATGGATTGGTTGCCAGCAATTGAAATTCGAGGGGAAGGGATTTTCATTAGTTTAGATATTGAAAAACTTCGGAAATGGGAGAATAGGCAAGAAGTAGTTGCACGAGCTCGAGCAATCGATGAACAGTATGTCGAATATTGGGAAAACACTCACCCAGGAGTGGAAAGAAAAATTATCTGCTCTCCTAGAAGGTTCTTACTGCATACTTTGTCGCACTCCTTAATAAACCAACTTACCCTCGAATGCGGATACTCGACTGCCTCTTTGAGAGAAAGACTCTATATCGATGATCAGAAAGATGGGATGTGTGGAGTCTTAATTTACACAGGTACATCCGATTCGGATGGAACACTGGGAGGCTTACAAGCACGAGCTGAAACACAACTGATGGGCTCAACTTTGTTAGGTGCACTCAAATATATGCAATGGTGCTCTTCGGATCCACTCTGTGCACATGGTGAACTAGCTATTTCGGATGCATTTTCCATAGCTAGTTGCCATTCATGTACATTGCTTCCAGAAACTTCCTGTGAAAGTCATAATCGTTTCTTAGATCGTGGGTTTTTGATTGGCACACCTAATAATCCAGAGTTGGGGTTTTTCAAAGAATTGATCGAGGCTAATTGATGGCAAAAATGTGGCCACTTCAAATTCCCATTTGGATTAGCCAAGATAAACGACGCTCTGCTGAGATAAGAGTTTTTAATCAGCTTGAGAAAGAGCTGGACAATTCATGGTCTGTTTTTTACAGTAGACCTTGGTATGGAATTTCTCAAAGTGGCGGAGAGATAGAGGGTGAAGCTGATTTTATCGTGGCGCATCCCGATTTTGGAATTCTTTTCATAGAAGTTAAAGGTGGTCAAATATCCTATGAACCAAGCAGAGCTCAATGGTTCTCGATCGATAGAAGTGAAATAAAACATAAAATTAAGGACCCAGTAGAACAAGCCAAGAAATGTAGGTACGAATTTGCCAAAAAACTTGAAAAGCAAAGTAATTGGCCGAGCCATTATATAAACTATAAATATGGTGTTGTACTGACAGACACATCCGAACCTAGCCTAGATATTAATACAATTGGGTCCCATGAGAAATTCCTATTTTGCCATGCCTCGGAATTTGAGAATGATTTCGAATCTTGGATTTTAGGGCGACTTTCAAAGCATGGACGCGAAAAAGAATTGGTGGGTCCTGGTGCGGCGGGAATTGAAATTATTGACTCCTTAATTGCTCAACCAGTTAATCTCACAGTGACATTAGGTACGAAAATTCGCGAAGAAATTGAATTGATGGACTCACTCTTTACTGGTGCGCAATTACAAGTAGTCCATAGCATTAATTCTAAGAGGCGAGTCGTTGTATCAGGTGGTGCGGGAACAGGGAAAACTGTTCTTGCTGTCGAAATCGCAAGTCTCCATTCAAAATTTTCAAATAAAGTTCTTTTACTCACATGTAGCTCTACATTGGCCACACATCTCTCTCGAAAACTTTCAAGTAATGAGAACATCACAATTACTACTGTTGATGAATTCCTTTTTTCGAAAAAGGCTCTGATCAAATGGGATGTAGTGATCGTTGACGAAGGGCAAGATGTAGAGTGGGCAAGATGGGAAGATATAGAAAATATCTGCAATCCCACGACAGGTAAATTGATTGTGTTTATGGATTCAAATCAATCAATATATAGAATCCCAGCTGATATAACTACGTTACTAGGAGCTGAGTCATTCAGCTTGAATATCAATTTGAGAAACACGAGGAATATTGCTAGATCTACCGAGAGCTTGTATACGGGACCTTTAATTTACGCCCCCGGTCCCGAGGGAGACTTGCCTAGCATTATCCATACAAGCAGCTTTGACGCGGCCATAAAGGAATCGATCAGCCTAGTTAAGAGATTGACTTCAATCGAAGCGGTCAAAAGAAATGAAATTACTTTTTTGTGCAGAGATAAAGAAACACGTCAAAAGATAATTTACGAACTTGCTAGAAATCAAATATTGGCAGTAAATGCAAGTGAAATCAGAGCAGAAGTTTCATGCGTAGAGACTGTGCCTCTTTTCAAGGGGCTCGAGTCGACAATTGTTATCGCAATCTGCGATGCTGAGTGGGCAAATAACCAAGAAATGGCTTATGTTTCGGTTTCTAGGGCGCGATCGAGACTCTTTCTTGTTGGGAATACTTCTGGGACGTTAATTGAAAAAGCCCTTAAGGGTTCTGAAGCTACTTCAGTAGCTTAACCATTTCGCGTGCTATGGCGCTAAGGACAGGGACAGCGACCGAATTTCCAAATTGTCTATACGCTTGTGCGTCACTCACCGGAATTTCAAATGAATCTGGAAAACCTTGTAATCTCGCGGCTTCACGAGGCGTGAGTTTGCGTGGATTCTTGTCATTCTGATCAATTAGTATCTCAGAGCCATCCTTGTAGTACCGCGCGGATATGGTAGAGGTGTATGCAGAATTTGAATCGAATAGGCTATATCCGAAACCATTTCCTTTAGCCCTATGTTCTCTCAGTCGCCGTTTGTGACCTCGCCATAATCGATCTGAAATTGTGTATTTTTCATCCACATTCTTTTCAAGTATCTTGCCAAGCCTAGTTTCTTTGTGGGAAGGTTTAGGAAATCTAAACTCATTTTGAAGCGTCTTTTTTCGATTTATTCCAACGATATATATGCGTTCCCGATTTTGAGGTAATCCAAAGTCACGTGCATTCAGGATCTGAGTATGTACCTCATAACCTAAACTCTCCAATGTAGAAATAACTACAAGGAAAGTGTTTCCACGGTCATGAGATTTGAATCCTTTGACATTCTCCAATAAGAGCAATGAGGGTTTTTTTGCCTTGAGAATTCGTGCGATATCAAAAAATAGGGTTCCCCTTGTGTCTTCAAACCCCATCTTCTTGCCAGCATGCGAAAAGGGTTGACAAGGAAACCCTGCCAGCAGCACGTCATGCTTAGGAATCTCTTCATTCTTAATCTGAGTGATATCTCCATGAGGTATTTCTCCAAAGTTTGCAGCGTAAGTCTGTTGAGAGAACTTGTCCCATTCACTAGAAAAAAGACACTCTCCCCCCCGCTTTTCAAACGCAAGTCTAATTCCTCCAACACCAGCAAAAAGATCGATAAACGTAAATTTCTTAATCATTAATATAGCCTGGCCAAACGTCGAGTAGATGCGGGATAGTCGTGCTGAAGAAAGTTTCGAAACTCTCCACGTTTCCTGCCTTAGAAAATTTAGATAGCTTCTCTGATTTTCTTACGATCAGAGTTATATTGTATTCCTTCATGATGTCGATTTGATTTGACGTAATTCCCTCGTCCAATGTTGCCAAATAAATATGTCTCACATTTGATCTATTTAATTCTTCGACAACTTCTTGCCATCTTTCCCTAAGAGTGGTCTTGGCAGAAACTATTGCACAGGCCGTCCTTCGCTGCTCGTAGGCCTTTCTCCCTGGAATGATTAGGTCGACTTTCTTCCCGATGCGGTGGGAATTGTAAAATTCTGTCCCTAGGGAACTTTGGTTTTGGTAAGGATAATTGAATATATCTAGACATTTCTCGATCAACATTTCAAATGTCCCCCCTGCCCTCGCTCTCCTCGAGTTAGTACTACTTAAACTTAGAGCATAAAGATAGGGGAAGATCTCTCCCGTGAATTCACCAAAAAGTGACGCAGTTCTATCTTTAAAATGGTCAATGGTCATATTTGTGCGATCGTCAAAAAGATTTGAACTATTCAAAAGTGTTTCATAAGTAGAGTTAGGTAACTCACGTTCTTTAATCAAATAAGTGATGAGTTTACCGTTCATCATTGACTCATCCTTTAGGAATAACTTGTAAATGGTTTCCCGTTCATCAATCAGTAGGGACTCGATATTCTCTGTTAGATCTTTCAACTGATAATTTCTCTCATTGATACACAGATCTACATATTCACGGGGTGACTTTACATATTTCTTTCGAAATTCTTGAATAGTTTTATCCCACCAAGCACTCTCGATGTCAGTTAGAATATAATTATCTAGACTCATTAGTTCTCCAAAGGTTGATGGAGAAAGAGTACAAGGCCGAACTGACAGAACTCCTCAAATCGCAAGACATCCAATCCAGTGGCCTTAGACCCTAAAGTCCAGTAGGAGGCTATTTCGGGCACCAATCCGAAGTCGCTGTCTATATCTTTTATAAATTCAAGCCCATATGCTTCAAACTGAGCGAATTTCACAAAACCGAGGTGGTAAAAGTATGAACACAGAACAAAGCGGTTGGATCTGTATTAGCAAAGATCCCGAGACTACTGTGCGTGCCGACGATGGATATTTAGATTCAATTGGTGAATCCTATGAATGGGTATCTAAATTGCCCTACGGTCAAGATATCAAAGTGGGTGATTTTATCTTGATTAGAGATTCCAATTACTTAGTTGGCTTCTCTGTGATTGAACAGATCGACGTTAGCTATAAAGCTCGAGAGAAAAATCTGTGCCCAGGATGCAAAATTGCCAAAGTGAGACTAAGGCGCACCATGCTACCCAAGTATGCCTGCGGTAGTTGTGGTCACGAGTTCGATCAACCTATCGTGGAATCAAGTATTCAAGAGCATCGAAGGGCAATCTACGGAGCAGGATGGGTCCAATTGGAGCAAGACGATCGGACTCGACAGGCTTGGAAAACTCTTTCTAGAACTCCAAAGTCACAACACAGCATGCAACCAATTAATATTGAGAGTTTTGCAGTGTTTTCTAGTCAACTTTCTAAATTGGAAATTGCAAATTTTCAGGCTCGAAATATCCAACTGAAAGGTGGACACAAGTTGAGCACAGTCAGGACCAGAGTCGGCCAAAGCGCATTTAGAAGCAGTCTATTTAAGACATATGGAAACGTATGCGCCGCAACGGGCGTAAATCATCCTAAGGGATTGGAAGCTGCGCATCTATATAGCTACTCTTCGGAAGGCAAACATCACTCGGATGGTGGATTACTGCTTCGCCGCGATATACATCATTTTTTTGACCGCGGATTGCTAGCAATTAATCCTAAAACCTCACTGATTAATCTGCACCAGGACTTATTTGAGTTTGATCAATACAAGTATCTACAGAATAGTGAAGCAAGAGTGCCACTTACGAAAGGTGTTCGTAGTTGGCTGGAACTTCACTGGGTTTTGTTCAGGGAGTCGATTTGAAAAGCCCCAAGATTTAATCCAGCAGACTATATTCTTCATCCATGCTGGCATACCTGGGCACTAAAGAAGATTTCTTGAGAGATGCCCCAGTCATTGAGGACAAAGTTCGGGATGCCGTGAAATTGAAGCTCAATTTCAAAGTTGCAGAGAGCGAGTACTTATCCTGGAGGAACTCACTCGGAAATGCGATGTCCCATGTTATGCGATCCGATCGAATCCCGAGTGATGCTGGAATTGCAATTGAGTATCGACTAAACGGACGTAGATTCCGATTAGATTTTGTGATTTCAGGTCTTGATGGAAAAGGGAAAGAGTCACTAGTAATAGTTGAACTAAAACAGTGGACAGATATTCAATTTTCCGATTTAGATGAGCACGTAAAGACTGTTCTTGGCGGTGGCGTGAGAGATGTTACACATCCTTCATACCAAGTCTGGAGTTATAAGTCGCATTTGGAAATGTTCAACGAGTATGTATATGAAAACGAATTATCAGTTGAGGCCTGTGCCTATTTGCATAATTGCAAAGATAATCAGGTAATAAATAGTTCGCGGTATGAAAATGCATTGCGTTTGGCTCCAGTATTTTTCCATGGGGAGCACGACAAGTTACAAAAACTAATTGAAGGCAAAATTGAAAAAGGTTCTGGAACTTCCTTGCTTGAACGTGTAGATGCGGCAGTTATTCGACCTTCTAAACAATTGGCAGATGCCGTAGGCAATATGCTGCAAGGACAGGATGAGTTCGTTCTATTAGACGAACAGAAAACCGCCTACGAAACAATTCTTCGAAGTGCACGCCACGTACAGGAAAGCGGCAAGAAAGTTCTCATCATTAAGGGCGGACCCGGAACAGGTAAATCTGTAATTTCCATCAATGCCCTTGCGAAGTTAACTTCTGAGCGAATGAATGTCAAGTACGTGACTGCGAATGCTGCACCTCGTGATGTATTTCAGGCAAAACTTAAAAATCTTGTAAAAGGTGACTCTGTCAAACATCTATTCGGTGGCTCAGGTTCTTATACGGAGTCCAAAAAGGATTCGATGGATGTATTGATTGTTGATGAGGCCCATCGACTGCGCATGAAATCTGGAATGTTTAAGAATTTGGGTGAAAGCCAAGCTAAGGAAATTATCAACTCAGCAAAACTAAGTGTCTTTTTTATTGATGAGGCTCAAAAAGTAACGTGGTCAGATGTGGGTGAAATTTCAAGGATCAAGGCTTACGCAGCAAAGCTTGGCGCTGATGTGGAGTTACTTGAGCTGGTTTCCCAATTCCGCTGTGGAGGCTCAGATGACTACATGGCATGGTTGGACGATTCCCTCGGATTGCAGGATGTTCCGGAGAACTATTTCTCACGGGAGAAATTTGATTTCCAGATTTTTGATTCAGTGAGCAAATTGCATGATGCGATCCGCAAAAAGAATCAGGTCAACAATAAATCACGGATAGTGGCTGGATATTGCTGGAACTGGATCAGTAAGAAAGACCCAAAGGTCTACGACATAGTAATTCCTGAAGAGAATTATCAAGTGCGATGGAATTTAGCCAGTTATGGAAATGAGTGGATTATTAATCCAAAGTCAGTTGATGAGGTTGGGTGTATCCACACTTGCCAAGGACTTGAAGTCGATTATGTGGGCGTAATTGTGGGAGATGATCTAGGGGTTGAAAGTGGGAAGTTAGTGACCAGCCCAAGAGGACGAGCTAAGTCAGATAAGTCTCTGAATGGCTACGTCGGGGAGCGAAAGCTAAATCCTGAGGCAGCGGATGCAAAGGCCGATGAGTTGATTAGAAACACTTACCGCACATTGATGAGTCGCGGAATGAAAGGTTGCTATGTTTACTTTACCGATCCCGAAGTCAAGAAATATTTCGAATCTCGGATGCCGAAGTAGGAGAGTCAGATGACGAATGAGAGTGAAATTCAGCAACATATCGCCAAGGTGAGAAGTTTTGCAGAGGCTCGTGACTGGGAGAAGTTCCACACTCCAAAGAATTTAGCTATGGCTATTGCAGGAGAAGCTGGTGAGTTGGCAGCAGAATTCCAGTGGCTCACACCGGAAGAGTCAACTATCGGCGCTCTTTCGAATGAAAAAATCCGTGACATTCGCCTTGAAATGGCAGATGTGCAAATCTATTTGTATCGCTTGGCCGACGTTCTCAAAATCGATATTTCACAGGCAGTGGCAGAAAAAATGAAAATCAATGAGAGTCGGTTTTAGTGAACTCCCTCCTCCTATTCCTCCTCCCTGCCCTCATCGTTCTTATTCTGGTCATTCGAAAGTCTGCAAAGACCACATCTTCAAAAACCCGCCCAGACTTCATCCGCAAAGCATCCGACTCAATTCATGGACCTGAAGTTCCAGTTGTGAGCACTTCCAACACCGAGGCATCTGACGGAGTTGATTACAACTACGACGTAGTGGGTGAGAGTTTCCAGAGAGATCATCTGACTGCGTTGATTAGGGCTCATAATGCCTTTGAGAGTGGAGAGATTTACTCGACTGCAGTTCTTGAGTTAGAGCCGACGAATCCCTTTGATCCGAAT
>Ga0214921_10004036_pt1 | contig 21999 bp, 14 predicted proteins | sample LL1505_MetaG_FD_177992 | JGI IMG/M metagenome (GOLD analysis project Ga0214921, IMG submission 177992) | Freshwater microbial communities from Lake Lanier, Atlanta, Georgia, United States - LL-1505 | ecosystem: Environmental > Aquatic > Freshwater > Lake | place: USA: Georgia | collected... | reverse complement strand
GATCCAGAATTATTCCCCCAAATATTCCCACCTGTCGAAGGAGACAAGGTCACGTTCATTGGCTCGACATTCCTCACGTATGGCGAGAAACGCCCCTATCTTAACCACTGTGTCGTTCTCGATACATGCAACGCACTAACAAACGAGGTCGCAAATTCGGAGATTCAGACATGTAAAACCGAGCGCGAATTGTTGCTGGCATGGACCGATATAATCCAGCGCGAAAATCCGGATATTATCATTGGCTACAATATATGCGGTTTCGATTTCGAGTTCATGTTTCGCCGGTCGCTCGAAAACTCATGCGAAAATGACTTCCTTAAGTTGTCGCGGAATAAGGGCGAGTTTTGCGGGTCACGTGACTATAATACAGGTAAGATATGTATCAAAGAAAGCAGTATTGTTATTGCAAGCGGGCAGCACGATTTGCGGTATATTGATATGAAGGGGCGGCTTCAGATTGACTTGTACAATTATTTCCGCCGCGACTTCAACTTGACGTCTTATAAGTTGGACTATTGTGCAGGATACTTTATTGGAGACGGTGTGAAGAAGCTCGAACACTTGCCTACCGGAAATACAAAAGTCACGAGCTCGAATTTGATGGGACTTGAAAACGGAAGCTATGTACATTTCGAGGAGTCGAGTCATTCGACGGACACGTATAAAGATGGCGCAAAATTCAAAGTGTCGAGTGTCAATACAGCCGACAAAACATTCGAGGTTGAAGGACACGAGAGCCCGGATATGACAAAATCGGTGCGCTGGGGGTTGGCGAAAGACGATGTAACACCGCAGGATATTTTCAGGATGACAAATGAGGGACCAGCCGAGCGCGCAATTATTGCGAAATACTGTATTCAGGATTGTAACTTGGTTCATCATCTTATGAATAAAATCGACGTGATGACCGGATATATCGAGATGGCGAAGATTTGCAGTGTGCCGATTAGTTTCCTCGTATTGCGTGGGCAAAGCATTAAGCTCACGAGTTTTATTGCGAAGAAATGCCGCGAGAAACGCACACTGATGCCCGTGATTGAACGTTCATTCGGGAATGAAAGCTACGAAGGTGCGATTTGTCTTCCGCCGAAGTGCAACTTGTACCTAGACAACCCAGTAGCATGTCTTGACTACTCGTCTCTATATCCGTCTTCCATGATTAGCGAGAATTTGTCGCAGGATAGTAAAGTATGGACGAAGGAATTCGACTTGGCTGGACAACTGGTTCGCGAAACAGGAATTAAGGACCCATCGGGAAATTATATATATGATAATATGCCAGGTTATGAATACGTGGATGTGACATATGATACCTATAAATGGGTGCCGAATCAACGCGGACGTGCAATTAAAACCCTAAATGGTACTAAAATTTGCCGATTTGCTCAACCAAAGGATGGCGTGAAAGCGATTATGCCGACAGTGCTCGAGGAACTACTCGCCGCCCGCAAAGCTACGCGCAAACTCGCAGAAGCAACCGAAGACCCCTTTATGGCGAACATTTTAGACAAACGACAACTTGGTTATAAAGTAACGGCGAATTCACTATACGGACAATGTGGTGCAAAGACGAGTACATTTTATGATGTGGATATTGCGGCATCGACGACAGCGACGGGACGTAAGTTGCTAACCTATGGGAAACGCATCGTGGAGGAAGTCTATGGGGATGCGAAAGTGGAGTCGAAGAAATTTGGTTTTGTGAATACGAAAGCTGAGTACATATATGGTGACAGTGTTGCGAATTATACGCCGATATATATTAGAGTGAATGGCGGACAAATGAATATTATAAAGATAGATGAGTTGGTTGAGTTACATGGGGACGCGGCGGGATGGGTTTATAGCAAAGAGGAAGGTAAAGAGGGAAAAGAATATTGCGAAATGATTCCATCATCGAATATCGAAACATGGTCAGATAAAGGATGGACAAAACTTCATAGAATTATTCGTCATAGATTGGCGCCACATAAAAAAATGATGCGTGTACTGACACATACAGGTCTCGTAGATGTAACAGATGACCATTCGCTTGTCGACATAACTGGTAAGGAAATATCTCCGAAAGATGTTGTTAAGAATAATACGGAGTTGTTACATTTTGAACATGATACATATAAACATCGCGATGATATTCGGATTAATATGGGCAACAAAGTATGCGTACCTGAATCGCAATATAAAGCCGCTGTTCAATGGGATAAGCTTAATCGGTTTCATGGACATACACTTTCATTGGACTATAATATTCAAAGTGAAAGTGGGAAATCTAGTTATATAATAAAAATATCAAAGGATGGCAAAAATAGTGAAAAGAATAAAAATCTTGTTAAAAAAATACATGAAATTTCATACCCCGATGGAGAATATGTATATGACCTTACAACCGAAAACCACCATTTTGCAGCAGGAATTGGAAATATGATAGTTCATAACACGGATTCTGTATTCTTTACATTTAATCTTGCTACATCAGATGGAACACCCATTCGCGGAAAGGATGCACTTGAGATTACGATTGAGTTTGCGAAAGAGGTGGGCAACCTTGCTACGAAGTTCTTGAAGTCGCCACATGCGTGGGTATATGAGAAGACGCTTATGCCGTTTTGTCTGCTTTCGAAGAAGCGATATATTGGGATGCTATATGAGGACAAACCAGAAAAACCGAAGCGCAAAAGTATGGGAATTGTTTTGAAGCGCCGCGACAATGCGCCGATTGTAAAGGATATATATGGCGGTGTCATTGATATTCTGATGAAGGAGCAAAACGTGGAGACGGCGATACAGTTTCTAAAATCATCGCTACAAAATTTAGTAGATGAGAAGGTTCCGATGGATAAACTTATCATCTCAAAGTCGCTGCGAAGTGGATATAAAAACCCGGCACAAATCGCGCATAAAGTATTAGCCGACCGTATGGGCAAGCGTGACCCAGGAAATAAACCAAGCATTGGCGACCGTATTCCGTTTGTCTATATCCAAAACCCCGATAAGAAAGCACTACAAGGCGAAAGAATTGAACACCCTGACTTCATTGTGGCGAATAAAATTAAACCGAATTATGCTTTCTACATTACGAATCAGATTATGAAGCCGATACAACAGGTGTTTGCGCTAGTACTGGAGAATATTCCGAGTTATAAGAGACAGGTGCCGGGATTGAAGCGAACGATTGATGGTTGGATAGATAAAATGAAGGACGAGGCGACTGATGAAAAAATAAAGAAGAAGATAGCGGATATACGTAATAAGGAGGTGAAGAAGATATTGTTCGATGAATATTTGATAGAGATTGATAATGTGACAAAGGGGAATCAGAATATAATGAGTTTCTTCAAGAAGTCGTAGTGAGTGTGGTAGTAAATATAAAAATAGATAGAAAAATAATATATTCCTACTATATTATTTTTATACACAAATATTTTTTATATACAACAATCATTTACATAACAATACTATATTCTATGAATTATTTGGTCTCCTTAACATGTGGTGAACTGCGTATGCTCCAATCGAAACCCACATCGTCACTATCACCTTCGAACCCTCCGTAATTAACCATCGCATTGCGACGCAGTGTGGTGCCGCCACCATGAATGGAGACAGAACAAATCCGGTTACCGTAAATGGAGCACAATATGTAGGATATAAATGAACCGCTGCATAGTGTAGCGTAATCCACATCAAGTAGTAGCCAAACAACGAAACTATTATCGTAAGTAACCACCACAGGATTGAAATCGCGTCTTTGATAAGGCGGCACAAATAGAATATAAAGCCGATGAACCCCGAAAACATCTTGATAATTGATGGTGTACCTGAATTTGAACCGTTGCTGTTACTGCTGTTACTGCGGTTATTGGTGTTGTTATCGGGATGCATAAAGAACGACCTTCTTGTCATGGGAATGTTAGTTTTCTGAAACTATGATTTTTCTGCTGTATTTATATTTTTACGAATTATGTAGTTCAATTTTACATACGCGTTAATCTACCTCTGGATAATTGTTATCATCGCTGGTATCATGTCTAGTAGTAGTATCATGTCTAGTAGTAGTATCACTATTATTATTACTATTGCTATTATTACTGCTTCTAGATAATGTATTCGTAAGAAGCCTTTCAATTTGAGGAATAATAGATGTTTCACTATTTGTATTCTGGCTATTCACTTGACTTCTAGGTAAATCAAATGAAAACATGATAGAGTTATCATTTACATTATCTACAGAGAGATTATCAAATTCATTGTTACTATTTTCCATAAGAGTGTTGAATATATTTGAGATGCTAATATTATCAGGATTTTGAGAATCATCGTTGGCATCGTTTGCATCACGGGCATCGTTTGCATCACGGGAATCGTTTGCATCATCCTGGTTACTATCAGGAGCAGCTGTTTCCACCGGTCTTACAACATTAGAACGACACAAAGGACATGTCGAATTTGTTTCAAGCCACGTCATCATTCGAAAAGGAACAAAACAGTGTTTGCATTGTTTCAAGGTTAAAACCACCGATTCTGGTGTAAACATTTCTCTTGTAATAGGACATTCGGTATTCAAAATATAATTGGAAGGGATTGAACCATACGTCATTATTTCGGTATTCTCTTCTATTTCGGAAATAGTTAACCCTCCATTTCTTCTTCTATTTAATGTAGTAGTATTTGTATTTGGATTAGGATTGAGTAAAACCGTTCGAGGTATTGAATAAAAAACACTTCCTATATCAAATAGCGGGCTTCTTGGTAATCCTGTACCCGCTGTACCGGTTGTCCCTGCTGTCCCTGTTGTAGTGCGAGTAAAAAGACCACCACCATCTGTTCCCACGCCATGCCCTTGGTTACCGACCGCGTCATCATTAACAACAGCGTGTCGTTGTTCGTGCAAATCACGGTTGTTGCGCGCATGCTCTCGTCGTCTATTAAGCACTCTTCTTCGTTCATTTTGCAGTTCAATCATGGTCGATATACATGTTTCCATATTAGAATACATTTCATGAGTTCTTGAAACAAACCTTCCAAAACTACCCATTAAATCAAGATAACTATATTCAAAATCCATATTAAAAGCATCATCATAATAAGAATGTCTTCGACTATATCCTCTTATCTCACTATCATAATAAATACCAGTTGCACTATTTCCACTATTTCCACTATTTCCATTTTCTCTTCTAGACATTTTATTGTTAGTTCGTTATATAAGTATCTATGTTACATATGTTTAAATATTAAATGGATTTAAATATTAAATACTATTTGTGTTAATAACATATACTTTAGTTACTTAACACAACACACCGCAATATTTAAATACGTACGTAAATATCTAAAATGACAGAACAAAACCCTCAACCACAAAATAGATTCACTCAATATAACGACAAGGGTATAACCGGTCTAGCAAATTTAGGGAATACCTGTTTTATAAATGCATGTATACAGTGTCTTTCACATACATATGAACTAAACGATTTTTTATCAAAGGGGGAAGGAGAATATAAGAAACACTTAAATAATAAACCGGAGTCGGTTCTTTTAGTAGAATGGGACGACCTTCGCAAACTGATGTGGAGTCAGAACTGTGTTATTTCACCGGGGCGTTTTATAAACACCGTACAACGTATTGCGAAAATTACAAACCGCGATTTATTTACTGGATGGTCTCAAAACGACTTACCTGAATTTCTATTATTTTTATTTGATTCATTTCATAATGCTTTAACGCGGGAAGTTATTATGGACATTAAGGGAAATATAAAAACAAAAAAGGATGAAATGGGAAAGGCGTGTTATGAAATGATGAAGACGCAGTATACAAAAGACTATTCAGAGTTTTTAAACATATTTTTCGGAATACATGTATCTGTATTAACACCGGCTTCCGAAAAAGGTAAAGAGACGGCGACAAGTAACCCAGACTGTTTAAATTACTTGAGTTTACGACCTGAACCATATATGTTAATACATTTACCAATCCCGTCAAAAGAAGAAGTAAATATAAGAAATGCGGATAAAAATGTAACACTATTTCACTGTTTTGAGAAACAATGTGAATGCGAATTATTACAAGGAGAGAATGCGTGGTTTAATGAAAAAGAGAATAAAAAACAGGATGTACATAAACGAATGTTGTTTTGGAGTCTTCCGAATATAATGATAATTGATATTAAGCGATTTATAACATCTATGAATGGGCGAATTAAAAAGAATCAACAGTTTATAGATATTCCAATTAACAATGTCGACTTTTCAAAATATGTAGAAGGATATGCGAAAGAAACATATATATACGACTTATATGCTATTTGTAATCATCATGGACAAATTGACGGAGGTCACTATAGTGCCACGATAAAAAATTCCAATGGTAAATGGTATAATTTTAATGACACACAAGTAACTGAAATTATAGTGAATGATAATATAATTAGTGGAAATACGCCATATTGTCTGTTTTATCGAAAAAAAAAAATTAGTTGAATTATATATATAGAACAAATATAATAAATGAGTATAAGTTATAATTCATTAACAGGGATAGAAGGAAGTCCAGTATCATATATAAGTGATTTAGCAATAAAGGGAAGAGACAAATTAGATTCATCCAGTGCAACAACGCGTATTGTTATTTTACTTGCATTTGTTGTTGTAACTATTTTATACTATGTTTTGTTTTCATCTTTAGGAAAAGGTAACGGAGGTGGAAGTGGTAGTGTAGGAGATTCTCCTGGTTCTGGCAGTGGCAGTGGTGAAGCCCCCGGAAAAAGAACATTGGAAGTAATACTATGGAGTATTTTTATTATTCTTATCATTATAAATGGTTTTCAGTATTTTTTTAATGTCAACTTTACTGCGTCTATAAGAGATATTTTTACGGATAAACCAAAAATAGATTTGACAGTTCAAAAACCACCCGGTGAAAGCGTTGTACCCCAGATGAAGGTAAAAAAAGAAGTATTCAATATTCCTAGCAATAACTTTACCTTTGACGACTCAAAAGCAATATGTCAAGCCTATGGCGGAAACCTAGCAACTTATAATCAAGTAGAAGAGGCTTATAACAAAGGCGCTGAATGGTGCAACTATGGGTGGTCTGATGGGCAGATGGCACTTTTTCCAACACAAAAAAAAACATGGGATAAGTTACAAGGCATCGAAGGACATGAAAATGACTGCGGAAGACCCGGTATCAATGGTGGTAAAATAGGCAACCCTAACGTTCGCTTTGGTGTAAACTGTTACGGTTTTAAACCGATTATAACACCAGCAGAGCAGAGTAATATGAATAATAATCCCATATACCCAGTAAGTATGAGAGATATGGAACTACAAAAGAAACTGGAATACTGGAAGAAACGCGTTCCCGAAATGTTGCTTTCACCCTTTAATAAAAATAGCTGGAGTATTTTAGGGTAAATTATATTTTATGTTTTTTATTTTAATGTTACTTTGTAATTTGTATTATATAATTATATTAGATATTAATATAACTATAAACATGGAAAGCAGAAATGTTTATTTATACTGGACTGGAAAAGAATATTCACTTATTTCACTATTACGAAAAATAATATATCTGCATTCTACAAATAAAAAAGGATATAAGGTAATTTTAATTACACCTAATACTATAAAAAAATATATAAAATATATACCAAATTATTTTAACAAATTATGTCCTGCGCATCAAGCTGATTTTGTAAGAGTTAATGTTATTTGCGACTATGGTGGTATTTGGTTAGACAGCGACACTCTAGTAATGGATGATCTAGATAGTTTATTTGACCTTGTTGAAAATAAAAATGGATTTTTTATAAAAGAAAATAACAGTATTTTATGGAATGGTATTTTTGGTAGCAAGCCAAATACGCCACTAATGGTTGGGTGGAAAAATAATATGATAAATTTATTAAATAAAAAACAAGGGAATATTGGATGGACGGATATTGGCAATGAAATGCTTGAAGGTATGAAAAATAAATATCCAGATTTGTACAATGACTATCATATATTCAGTGGATTGAATGACTTATACCCAGTAAATTGTGATATTTGCGAAGAAGAATATGTTTGTAAACCATACGATAATTATAAAAATATTATTCGGGAATACCAACCATTGGTCGTATTAGTAAATTCGGTATATAAAAAATTACAAGATAAAACAGAAGTAGAAATATTAAATAGTAATATGCCATTAAATTATTTTATAAATAAGTCACTTGAAAATATGAACACGAGTAAAAATAAAATCATATTTGAGAACATATATTCAAAAAAAATATGGAATAATGGCGACCCTAATATACCTTTATCTGGTCCTGGGTCTTCATTAGAAAATTCTGCCAATTGTTCGAATTTATTGAATCAATTTATTTACATGGATAAATGTTTATCTGTTTTAGACTTAGGTTGTGGCGACTTAACGTGGATTTGTAAAACAAATTTCTTTAATGATAAAAATATTAGTTATACGGGTGTTGATATAGTTGGTAATATAATAGAATCACATTCTATTAAATATCCAAACCATACATTCATATGTAAAGATTTGGTAAGTTTTAAAGATATGAATTTTGCATCAATTGTAATAATTAGGGATGTTATTTTTCATTTAAAAAATATAGAAATACTTACCATTTTTGAAAACATTAAAAATAAATTTAATTTTATATTGATAACAAGTTGCAATAATAATATTAACACAGATATTTTTGATAAATGGAATTTTTCTGAGAAAAATTTACACATAGCACCGTTTAATAAATCTAAAAATTTTATTACAAAAATTAATGAAAATGCATTTAACAGAAGCGTCTATATTTATTCCCACGATGCATTTTATAACATGAATAAATAATGAATAGGAAGTAATTAGTATTCACCAAGGTTGGGTAGAAGGAGCACTTACATTCTTGATAGTTATTTATACGTATTTATACGAATTTATATGATATAAAATGTTACATCATATAAAATATTCCACATTTCGCATTGCGCATTGCGCATTGCGCACTACATATTAAACCGCACTTTTTTAGTTTTTTTGTTTTTGTTTTTATTTTTGTTGACATCTTCATCATTCACGCTTTTACCATCCTTCTTTATATTTACTTTAGAACTACTATCTGTATGTTTTCTCGTCTTTTTATCATATTTTACTTTTTTGTCGAGACTTACCAGAGATAATAACTTATCATAAAGCGACTCTTCAATGACATCATCATCGCTCTCATTATCACTTGATGAATCCTTCCCCTTTTTATCTTTATCTCTTTTACCTTTTTTATAATTAAATACTTTACTATTGCTCACGGGTTTACCGTAATATAAACTAGACGGAATCACTAAATCTTCCATTATTTTTGCTGTTTTTGGTTCATTCTCATTTTTTTTATTTTTACCATTCTCTTTCTTTGGGGATGTATTTCCACCACCGCCACCACCACCACCACCAACCATAGGCATACCAAGAGTAGCATTCAGAAGAGCGTTACTTACTTTGTATCCACAGCTTAATACTCCGTCACTATTTTTACTAAAAACAAGGTCTTCATTGCGCAAAGGAAATAGTTTCAAGTCATTATTTTTATCTCTTGAACCCCCCGATTGATATTCGCTCATAGTATACTACCTATATTATGTATATAAATTAGTTAAACTATTTGAACTAATTCTAATATACCCGATTAATTATAGTATCTTTTAATTTCAGGAACCATTTTTGTTTCGCGTTTACTTTTAATATAGTCTACAATTTGTTTCACTTGACTTTGGTTTGCAATCACTTCACTTAAACATTTCTCCAAAAACCCCAATGTGAGTGGCGATGTCTGTTTCGTCTCGCAAAATTTAATCTTTCCATCCGTTATATTCACAACACTATTATTCATATTATTGTCTTCAACATAAGTGATTATTTTATCTTCTATATCATTTTTGCGTGTTCTTATATCCTTCGCCTTTTCGTTTAGTTTCTTAAGTTCATTATCCAATTCAACCCAGTTTTGAATCGTTTTGTCTAAATGATTTGTGCATGTACTCATAGCAGGAGGTTTATTCATCGTTAATAGTAAGAATGCAAGTATCTATTATATTAATACAAATAATATCTAAACTATTTTTACATATTATTTTAAATACTTACATACTTGCATACTTACATTCTTACATATCATACCTGGTTAAATATACGTATCGTTTATTTCCTGCTCTTTCTGGTTCTATTTTTCTTTCCATAACTTCTTCCATACGCTTGCTGTGCAGCCAACAAACCAAGAGGAACAAGAGCTTCCTTAAGTAGGGCTCCAAATGTTGCAAACATACCACCAGACTGTCCTTGGGTCTGAGCTTGTCCCTGAGTTTGTCCCTGAGCCTGTCCCTGAGCTTGCCCCTGTGACTGTCTTCTACGCATTCTTTTAGAACCACTTCTTATAGCACGACGCTTGTGTCGTCGAGAACCACCACCGGTTTGACCCATAGCATTATTATTCATCATTACTCTAGCTAATCCAGGATTTACGCCGGCGCCACCAGAATCAGCAGCAAACCTTGCTTGAAGAGATTGAAAACCATTCGCTGCTTGGGCTACAGGATTGCCCCCAACAGATGTAGACCACTGCCCGCCAGTGGAGGTACTTCCAGGATAAGCACTCGAATCTAATGGAGCCATTGAACCACCTCGTTTGCCTCTACCCCTACCTTTACTTTTACCGCAACGTTTTCTAGACTTTGTCATATCTTATACTATCTAATTAGAAAAAATAATTATTTAGATAATAGTTGTATATTATATAATTTTGTGACTTTTAAATAACATTATAAATATTCCTAAAACTAGAAAAAAACTAATTACAACTAGAAGTAATGATAAATAAATATATGGATATATTTCTTCTAATATTAAGTTAATAACTGGTTTAAATAAATTCTTTAATTCTTTTTTAACTTCATCTTTTTTAATAAAGTCTAAAAAATAGTCGGTAATTTTGTCTTTCATATCTTTTGTTTCCTTCATTTCTTTACTTTTATGTTTTTAATACTTGACTATTACTAATTAATTTATAAAAATATAATTATTATACAATTTTTGCGTGTTATTATTATCTATATTTTCTCCTTAAGCATTAAATAGATATGAATTCTATATCGAATATATGTACGATTTATGATACTTTTGATTTTAGTAAATTTATTTTAACTCATCCTGAGTCACTACAAGGTGGTTCTTTCTTTACGAAGTTAAATGTAAATAATGATATACTGTATGTGCAAACACCTAAATGTATATCTAAACAGGGAGTAGTCTCTTCATCTGGAAAAAAATCATACATTGACCTTATGTTTTCATCCGACGACTCCAAATTTATAGAGTTTATGGAAAATTTAGAAAAATCATGTGTGGAAAAAATTCACGAAAAAAGAAATTCATGGTTTACAAACGATATCGACGAAAACGACATAGAAAACGCTTTTGCAGCTACCCTGAGACCTTTTAAAGCAGGCAAATATTATTTACTTCGAGCTAGTATAGCACCATCAAAAAATCTTGTAAAAATGCCTACATGTTTCGTGTTTGATGAAAGTGAAAATAAATTATCCCTAGATGACATAAGACCTGAAATTGATTTAATAACAGTTTTAGAAATACAAGGCATTAAGTTTACATCTAAAAGTTTCCAGTTTGAAATTATTTTACGCCAAGCACTTATCATGTCAAATAAACCAGTCTTTCAATCATGTGTAATAAAAAAAAATATACAACCCAATTTTACAACACCTGAGTCCACATTAGCATCAGAAAATACAAGAGACGCGGAACCTATCACGTTGGAGGTATATAGTGTACCTCAACCTCAACAACCTCAACAACCTCAGCAACCTCAACAACCTCAACAACCTCATATACAACATAATTTAGAACAAATAATAAAAAGTAAAAATAATATTAATTTTACTTCAGAAAGTCAAGACGATAAACATAATGACGACACCGAGCGCGACAACAGTGACGATCACGACCACGACAATAAAGCCGACAATACCAACAATACCAACAATGATACCTATAATGAGGATGAAGACTATAATGAAAGTGTAAACAAGAGTGATAACAATAAATTGGCAAACAATGTTCAAATAAAAAGTAGTCCAAATAATTTAGAAAAAATAGAATCTTTAGAACTTACAGAACTTACAGACGCAGATTTAGAAATAAACACAGATGAAAATATGAAACTAAAAAAACCAAACGATATTTATTATGAAATATATAATGCAGCAAAAGAAAAAGCAAGAACAGCGCGAAAATTAGCTTTTGATGCTTATTTAGAAGTAAAAAAAATTAAGAAAACATACATGCTTGATGACTCAGATTCTGATTTTAGTAATTCTTCAAATTCGGACGACGACGATGACAACGACGACATTGACGACGATGACAATGACGACGACAACAATGACGACGACGACGACGAACCTTCTAATTCATAGATAAATATGAAACTTTATATACACTATTCATATCATATCATAAAATACGAATGATTAAGAAATATTATAAATTAAATTTATATTTTTTAAAAATACAAATTTAATATTTTGCAAACAGAGAGCAAACTTTAGATATTTTAGTTATTTTTATTTAATTACTTAAGGCGTATAATTTATATTTGGTAATTAATATTAAAATTATAAAAATATTTTATCTTTTATTTTATATAACGATGCTCAAAGATTTACAGAAAACTTTCAAGGCACATCACGTTCTTTTACTTTTAGGAGGATTGGTTCTTATTTATGTTATTTACAATTATTCTTCGAATAAGAATTTTTATCCCGAGAACTATGAATCAGTTAACCGACGCAACTCCTCCAGCAATTCGTCCGGTAATCAAAACACCGGTTCTGGTAGCGGAGGTACTCCCACAGGCGCAAATGACAACACCTTCTTTGTTGACTATGCACCTATAAATTCAACTGACGGTGGTATGGCGGGTATGCCTTCCAATTGCAATAGTCAAAACACAAACAGCCCCTCAGACCTTCTTCCCAGCGACAGTAATAGCGGATGGGGCTTAAAACCGATGGGTAGCGGCGACTTTCTCGGAGTTAACTTTTTGAACGCCGGTTACCTTATTGGCATTGATTCAGTAGGTAGCAGTCTTAGAAACGCTAACCAACAAGTTCGTTCCGAACCTCCCAATCCTCAGCTGATGGTCAGTCCATGGAACAACACTACTATCGAGCCTGATTCATTCCGTCAACCCCTTGAAGTCGGATGTGGTCCTCAGTAAACATATAAAATATAAATATAGTTTACAATTCAGTGCATAGCACTATGTTTAGTTACATAATAACCAATAGTATTATTATTTATTATTTATATAATATATAATATTATCATCATATTATGGAAATGACTACCATAGGATATATTTTATCTGTTATTATTATCATAATATGTGTTAAAATATATTTTAGTTCAGATATGTCACATTTAAAATGCATTACTTCAAATGTCGATGGGAATAAATACTGCGTACGCGAACGACTTAAACTTGAAATGGCAGCTGATTTGTTAGCAACTGTCACCCAAAAAATGAAAAAACTTGTAGGTTTTATGCAGAAAACATACCCAACATATGAAAATGTGCAACGACTCGTGAAAAATTTCAACCCTCAAACTATCATCGAAAATGATCCGGAAAGCGAACATACAGCATACAGTGAAAATAAAGGCGAAAAAATAGCTTTCTGTTTAAACACTACAAAAACCGGAGACACACTAATCGATGAAAATACGCTGACATTTGTAGCTATACACGAACTCGCCCATACAATGTCGGAAAGTATCGGACATAAAGAAGAATTCTGGAACAACTTTAAATTCCTCCTCGAAAATGCCGTCCGGTGTCATGTATATACCGCTGTAGACTACTCCAAAAATCCCATTTCTTATTGCAGCATGATAATAAATGAAAGTCCGTTATATAAAAAATAAATATTATACCAAATATTATACCAAATATTATATATAGATTTTATAGACGTTATATATAATATATTATGAATCTAAGTAAAACAAATTCGGAACTATTTAAAAATAAATATTTTCGTAAATACTTTATATTTTTATTTATTTTTACATTTGGAGTTGGTATGTTACTATACCAGATATATATCAACTCTATTCAAACCTCCATTATAGAAGGTTTAAGTTTAGATACTTCTAATCCAGCTGTTTCAAGTCTACTTGACAGATTATCTGGGTTTTTTCAAAAACAATGTTTAACAGGATGCGTCAGGCTTGATAATGTAAATAAAGAAAAATGCGAGCAAAGAGTCGACGAAAGTGGTAGTAAAATACACGAATGTCCGTGGGTATGTGATACTAAAAAATTCGAAAATAATTTAAAAAATAATCCTCAACTTAAAAATGAGCTATCATCCTACCAAAGATGTTCCCCTGATACAGAAAAAAGAGACTGTGGAAGCTGTGTACCCAATAGAGTATTTACTGTTTAATGTGTGTGTGTGTGTGTGTGTGTGTGTGTGTGTGTGTGTGTGTGCAACCTAACACTTTGTAATGCACCACATGAATGAGGCAATATTATCATTCGTTATATAGTCACAGTTATCGCATTCCGTTGTGTAGTAATAGTAGTATTTACACTTGTCATCATTTTCAACATATTTTTTTTGTATATTTTTTGTACTATCACTATCATAATCAATTAGAGTAAATACAATATAATATACGGGTACACGCAGACTACTATTTTCATCTATATTTTCACACTTTGAAAATGAAGAAATATAATAAAGATTCATATTTTCTATACTAGGAAAAAATGTATCACACTCGTAATCTTTATCAATATATGTAATACAAAATTCATTTATCAACATGTTTATATCTGTTTTCATATTCCCATGAATAAAAACTTCATATATCTGGGTTCCGCCAATTATCCATACTTCATCATATGTTGAATTATTATTTTGTAGAATTGATTTTCGATTAATCTCACGCATCTGTAACTTCTCATGTTTTTTCAAGAGCCCATATCTATCATTCTCATCAGCCAAGATGGAATCCGGCACCATACAAAATCCCATGACACGAGAGACGGATGATAAATGAACAGTTAAATCAAAATTATACTCAAAAAAGGAATCGAAACTATGTGTTATACTTTCCGGAGTAGATGATGACAAAATAATATTATCTCTGTTTTTAAGTGGTTCAGGATACTTCGGCAAAGATAACCATGTATTTTTACCCATTATAACTGCATTCTTTTTTATACTTTTATCAATGACTGTGGAAGTACTTAGAATTCCTTTTTGAATATCTCTCAAATGCTTTCCGTATTTACCAGTTGTTTTATTCGAAAAATAAAACAAATCTTTTTTTATCTTCCAAGGTATATCATTATGAAAACCTATTCCACCACCTTTACACATTGCTACTATTAACTTTAGTTTCATTTGTATATAATATTATATTAACATATTCTCTAATATATAAACATATTCTCTAATATATAAACATATTCTCTAATATATAAACATATTCTCTAATATATATATATTATATATATCATGGATGATAAAATTAAAAAAGATATATATAAATTAAGTTATATAAATAATAATTTTATAGATGGTGACCAAGTACCTGCAAACGTTATTGTTTTTTATGGAAGAACGAATCCGTTAACAAAAAAAATATGGGAAATATCTGTAGACGAACTAAAAGAAAAATTTAAAGCATACTTGGACAAAAAATTCAACTCGAAAGAAGGCGAAGAAAGCGAAGAAAACCCATTGGATGAAGATTATGTATACTTTAATGATATATTTAGTAACACAGAATTAGAAAATATTTTTAGATATAAAATAAATGTGGATTTCTCATTTGATAGACTATATGGAGACGATACAATCGAGACAGTGAAGAAGAAAATTATTTCAAATATGAAAATGGAAAATTTACCATCATTTGATGAGCTGTATATGTTTTCTAAAAGAAATGTCGATTATACTCCTACACGGTTGTATAATAAGTTATCAAATAACGACACGTCTACGATAACAAGGGCATCTCTTATTCATTTTTTAACAAATTCTCATAGATGGTCACTAAAACCGGAATGCGAACTTATTTTACGATCCAATAAAGATGAACTAAAAGAGATATACACATACGAGGATATTATGGAACTTTTTTTTAGATATAAAAAAGAAAAAGATACAGGTAGTGATGAGGAGTCCGGCGAAGAAGGCGAAGAAAGCGAAGAGATTATTGAAGAATCTATTGTTCCTTTGGTCGAAGATATTCCTGTTGGACAAAAATTAACCTACAATCAGTTAGAATATACATTTACCGTTAACCCATTTAATGTGATAGAAATAGATAAATTTTTAAAGGATAAAGCGAAAAATATAATTTCAACAACAAATAAAACGATATTATTAGACTATGAACCGGTTATTTGCAATACTATATTTTTATGTCTCGCTAGCGACGTGTTAGAATATGTTAACTTGTTTAATCAAGAATCCGAAAAAGAAGGCGCCGACTCATTAACATCAGATACTATGATGCAAATCTATTACCCATATTTGGCGGAAAAAGAATTTACAACAATTGATGCATTGGAACAAAATCGCGAAGAACTAAAACAGTCTACAGCGGAGTTAATAAATGATAAATCTTATAGAGACCTTGTAGAAAATGTAGACTTGTTTTATGACGTATTTTATCAGCAAGAAAAAGATAAAGACCTAAAATACATTAAAAATGGTATTTCGTATATCGAGCTAGAAATCAAACCCGACTCTATTATTAATATACCGATTGACATCTTGTTCAAAATATTACATACAACAGATGAAAAACCGCTCATTAAATTAACAAGGAGTAAACGTGATGAAAAAATGTACAGGCTATATGCAAACAAAGTCGCAAGAAGCGGGAAAAGAATTCCATATCTTAAAAAATCTGAAATTAAAAAAATAATGAAAGAAACACAACAAGAAAAACGCGTAATGGTTTTAATACACACGGTACACGAAGAATATTCTAGAGGCGAATATGTAAGAGACTATAAAATTCCAATAAAATGTGAGTTTGATAACCACGGTAGTATATTTATTTCATTCAACTTGGAAAACCCTCTAAGCGATAACCATATAACAAAAATTATTATGAAAAGCGTAAACCCCGTTATACAAGAAGTAGCAACATTTATTGAACAGTATGGTTATTCAATGAATACATTCCAAAGCCTTTATTCAAAGAATGTCATCATTCGAGAAATAAAACATAAAACACTTCTCAAACTTCCCCATGACTTTAAATTTAATATCCCCGAAAATATGGGGTGTATATCTAGTATATTTAATGTAATCGATTACAAAGAAGGTCAGCGTATTATAATGAGATATAAACGCGTATCAAATTATAATGAACTGGAAAGTATAGATGCGTTTATAATGCAACAGTTTCTAAAATCAAGTTACCAAGCTGATGTTGTGACAGGGTTAATGGAAAACTATCAGAGTTTATCATATTCCGAAGCAGTAAGACGTGTTTCAAGTCTACTAGACCAATTACAACTGTCGGAGTTAAATAAACAAACTAAAATAAAAGTGAATGTTCATCCGGGATTTTTCACATCTATTATTCAGTATCAAATTGTAACAAACGGGAACTTTGAGATTAATATTGAGAATATTGATAATATTTATTATTTGGAACATATTGAAAAGATGGTGGATTCATTTTTAAGATTATTGCTTTATAAGAAATCTCAACCAAATACAAACGTAGCTGGAGAACATATTACAAAGTTATGTAAACGGTCATTTAGTTCAACAGAACAAGGACAAGTTAAAGAAGTAAAAGAGTTTGTTGTTCAAGGAGACAAATCGGTTCTTACAGATAATACGATGATGGCTGAAACAAATCCTATAGATGACGCATATGTTTATGAAAATTTTTCTAGACCGGAAGACTTGCAAAAAATTAATGATGCTGATTTAGAGGACATTTTCTTTGGTAGCGATGTCGAAGATGAAGACAGTGGAAGCGAAGGAGAAGAAGAAAAAGAAGAAGAAGGAAGCAAAGCAGAAGAAGAAGAAAGTAGTGAAAAATCTGAAACTGTACCAAAAGTACAAACTCCTGAAGAAAGCGAAGCAGAAGAAAGTGAAGAAGAAGAAGAAGGAGAGGAAGAACCCGAGAGTGAAGAGGAAGAAAGCGAAGCAGAAGGAGAAAAAATAGATGACTTTGAAATAGAAAGTGACGAAAACAGCAACGATGAAACTGATAAAAGCGATGATGAAAGCGGTGAAGAAGAAGAAGAAGAGACGGGAGACGTAATCGAAGGTATGGAGTTTGGAAGTGACGATGAGGGTGATGATGTTGAAAGCGGAGGTGGTAGTTCAAGCGACGAAGAAGAAGAAAAAAGTAAGATATCTGATGTAGAATTACCATCGCTAAGTTCAGACACATCCACATCCGCATCCGAACAAGACCAGCCTCCAAAACCAATAGCAAAACCAAAACCAATAGTAAAAAAATCTATTAATGTTGCAGGATTACAGTTAGCTAGTAAGATGAAACCATCCGCAGCATCTGCCTCTGCTGCTACTGCTTTGTCATCTTCACAAGAAGAATCAGCAGAAGGTGTCACTCTATTTCAAAGAGGTACGATAGCGCGTGACATCACGGGTGCGAAATTGGCGAACCCTAATCCCGTTTTTCAAAGATTATATTCGCTTGACCCCGTATTGTTTCCAAAAAATAATGAAGGAAACATGAAAGAATATTCGCGGTCGTGTCCTTGGAATGTGCGAAGGCAGCCAATTATTTTAACCGATGATGAAAAAAAACACATTGACGAAAACCATGCGGGTTCGTATGATAGAGCTATGAAATATGGGTCATCTAAAAGCAAACAATTTTGGTATATATGCCCAAGGTATTGGGACTTGAAAAAAAATGTAAGTTTAACGCATGAAGAAGTAGAACAAATAAAAGCGAAAGAAGGCGACGTCGTTATACCACCAGGCGCAGAAACGATTCCCAAAGGTAAATATATTTTCGAGTTTACTGAAGATAAATATCATATTGACAAAAAAACAGGAGAGTATAAGTCACAGTCTCCCGGCTTTGTAAATAGCAAAGAAAATGCCGGAAGTAAATACTGTATACCGTGTTGTTTTAATAGTCAAAACTTCGCAAAAGATATGCAAAATAATGCACGACAGGCATGCGGTTGTCCAAGTATAACTGTTCATAATCAACGTAATCCTAATACGAAAAGTTTTGAATGCAAGGGGAAAGAGTCCGCATTTAACGCACGCCCTGTAAGACGTGTTCGTGGATTAGGTAGAAGTGCTCTTGAAGAAGGCGATGACGAAGAAGGAGTAGAAGAAGGAATACCAAAGTTAACATCAGAAGCAATTCGTCAATCGCTAGCTAAATTAACACAAGAAGGGGAAGATGTAGATGTAGATGTAAGTGAAGAAGGTGGTCCGGCAGAAGAGCCGGCAACACCCGCAACAACAGCATCACGTTTCAGTTTGAGTGAGGCAGCTGCCACTGCTATGAGAAGAACTGTTGCGGCTAAAAAAGATTTTGTTATTTTAGGACCTGAACGTAACGCTGAACTACCCGATGGCGTTTATGGGTACTTACTACCACAGTTACAAGCATTCTTTTCACAAAGCATGAAAACATGTACACTAAATGACAAAAGTACCATACTAAAAAGTGGTGTTTCATGTTTATTACAAAAAGGAGTTCAAACAAGTGCCCAAGCAAATGAAAATAATAAAAATCAAAGTTTTATCGGTTTAGTTGCCGATATATACTCAAAACATATCGAAGAAACTACAGGAAAGCTTAATAAAATTTCCATTTCTGAAATGAAAAAAATAATTTTAGACGCCATCGACATTGATACTTTTATGACATACCAAAATGGTACACTTATCAATATATTCAACTATAAACAAAAAGCAAGTAAAGCAAACAAAAAAGAAGACAACAATGCGGGCGAAAATGAAGAGGAGGAAGAGGAAGAAGAGGAAGAAGAAATCGATACCCCTAGAACTTCTTCACAAGAACAATCCGTAGATACACCATCTGATACACCTAGGGCAAGAGCAAATATTGGCGATGTAGAAATGAGTGGAGGTGCTAGTTCGAGCGAAGAAGAAAGCGAAAGTAGAGACGAAGGCGAGGAACAAGATTTATTAGACTTTGTTTCAGATACGGATGCTAGTTCTGCTACCAATCCTCCTGCGAATCCCAAAACCTCCCCGAAAAACATTGATAGTGAATCAAGTGAAGAAGAAGAAGAAAAAGCGGATGTAGGGTTGGGGGTGTCGGAAAAAGAACAACCAGAAATACAACCATCTGTGCCATCATCTGCGCCATCATCTGCGCCATCAACTGTGCCATCAACTGTGCCATCAACACCACAAGCACGGAAACAACCGCCACCACCGGAACCAGCACAAGATATATGCGTTGTAGACGATGACGTATTTAGATTAATGTTACAAAAACCGGATTTTGAATATAGGGACTCAGCTATTTTTAGGTCAATAACAAAAATGTCAGACACAGATGCTCAGTTTATTTTCTTCAAAAAAGTCGTATGTTCATTTGAAAATTTTAAAAAATATATAAATAATAGAAGTATATATATTGACCATGAATATTTATGGGATATTATAAGCACACCGAATCCAAAACTGTTCAAAGATGGTATAAACCTTATTATACTACAAATATCAAATAGAGATATAACAAATAATATTGAAGTGTTGTGTCCTACAAATCATTATGCTAGTGGATTTTTTGACAGTAACAGACAAACCGCAATAATAATAAAGAGAACCATTAAGAATACGAATATTTTTGAACCAATATACGAAGTCCGTGAATTAAAGCCGCGTAAACTTACATGTTTGTTTAATGTCAAAAGTACGGCAGTCCGCAAATATGTAAACGAAAGCGGGATCGAAGTGAAAGAAGCCGCTCTACCCCCTGTTCTTAAAAAAATAATAACAAATATCAAAAGTGCATACGATGGACAATGTAAACCGTACAATAGTATCCCACGCGAAGGTTCCGCAAATGCATCAAAGAAGTTTCCGAAATTATACGAGTTTGGGAGAAATATACACTTACACGAGTTGAAAGAAAAGGTAACTAGAGGTGGATTCACAATACTAAACCAGGTTTTAAACTATGATGGAAGAGTAATCGGCATATTTATACAAAAGGAAGACGAAACAATGAATGAAAACTTTTCGGGTATCGTAATGTGCGAACCGTCCGCATTAGATAAACAAATACCGCAAATAAATTATATCGACGATGATTCTTTGTGGCGACCATACGAGGAAACCGTTACGTTTCTTCACTATGTTCATAGTAAAATTAAAATACCTTGTTTGCCTCGTTTCAAAGTAATCGATGATGGCAAGATTGCGGGTATTATTACCGAAACAGACCAGTTTATATCAACGTTGATTGACGAATCGGAAAGTAAAAGAACGGATGGAATATTTAATATACCGGTGATAAATACGAGTGATTACAATATTGCGGATAGGGAAATTAATACGAGACTTAAAGATGACCCCGATAGAGAAAAGTATGTAAAATACATATACCTGGAAAATAATTTCTATAACGTGTTTAGAACTATCATTCGAATTTTACTACATAAATTTGAAAATATAGAAATAAGAGATTCGATGTTATCAATGATTAAACGAAATGACATATTATATTTAATTAAGTTGAACAATTTACAGACCCTTATAAGACAACTTGTATCAAAGTATGTAACATTTAGTGAAAGTCACTATAGCGAAGAGTTATTAAAAAATATAAGTGAAATAACTACATCTTGTATAACGAATAAAAATCCCAACACATGCACCGACACAAAATATTGTATA
>Ga0214921_10004034_pt1 | contig 22001 bp, 15 predicted proteins | sample LL1505_MetaG_FD_177992 | JGI IMG/M metagenome (GOLD analysis project Ga0214921, IMG submission 177992) | Freshwater microbial communities from Lake Lanier, Atlanta, Georgia, United States - LL-1505 | ecosystem: Environmental > Aquatic > Freshwater > Lake | place: USA: Georgia | collected... | reverse complement strand
GAGGCGCCTCCAGTCTCTTGCGACAGGGCCTTATACGCCGCAGAACCAACTTCAGGCATTTTCAAGACGGTAGATTGCTGAATTTGATTAATCGCAACGGCTGCTGCCGTTGTATTTGCAAATTCATTACCTAAACCAACCTTACTACCAGTGGCTGTGCGATAAGCGTTCAAATCAAAATTAGAGAAATCCGTTTTACCAGACTCGGCAATGATTCGAATCACATCGTCATAACTTAAATCACTGCGTGATTGACTAACAGTCGCTGCTAAATGAGCAGCATAATTAAAACCCGGGTTGGCAGATGCACCGCCGGTTTGCGTTAACAACTGCTGATAAGCCGTCGAACCAACCGCTGGCATGGCCAAGAGCGTGCTGGTGTTAGTTGGGATATACACCGGCGGAGTAAACACCCCATTGACTGTATTGCCGGCGATATGGGCAGCGTAATTAAAACTCGGCGCATACATTGCATCACCGACCTGATTGTATAAATCTTTTAATTGCGCGGGACTTAAATTTGCAATGGTTGACGTACTAGTCGACGTCGTTGCATTTGAGGGTGTGGTTGGGGTAGTGACTGGGGAATTAGGCAACACCGGTGTAGTGACGTTAGGACCCAAGATAATGGTTGGGGGATTGTTCACTGGTGGGATGAAAACGCCATTGACCGTATTGGCGCTAACATGCGCATCGTAATTGAAATTGGGATTATTCATGGCATCGCCGACTTGTGCAAACAAATCAGCGCGTTGTGCGGGGGTCAAGTCAGCTACGGTTGGCATTTGTCCCTACTCCTTTCACTTCTTCATTTAATTCGGTGATCAAAAAACGTCGTTATTAACATGAAAGTCACCATATCATGCAAGATTTTATAACTATTTAATTAATAAACACAGACCCACCATACGGACTGGTATCTAGATAATGGTTATCGGCGCACCGACTAATTCAACCGCGGTATTTACTACCGCATTGACTATTTGTTCGGAAGCCAATCCAGTATTGCTTGAGAGCAGCGTAGCAACCGCAGCTGAGACGAACGGTGTGGCAAAAGACGTTCCTGACCAGCTTTGAACCACATTATTTAAACCATAGGCCAACACCTTAGAACCTGGCGCAAGGACGTAGTTATAGGGCAAGGTAGAGCCAGCCGCGTTGGTCGATCCAGACCAAACCACGGATCCATCGTTAGCCTGCATCACGGCACCGACTGCAATCGTGGTGCTACTGCCTTGGGCATACACGGCAGGAAATTGCGGCGTGCTTGCTCCTGAGTTACCGGCTGCCATACACACAATCACGCCACGTTGGGCCGCATTTTGTAAGGCATTGATAGTAGCCTGATCGCTCGTGCCACCACCAAGCGATAAATTAATCACGTCGGCCCCATGCTCGACGGCATGGTTAATGGCTGCAACTAGATTGGCTTGCGTACCCTTACCCGATTTGTCCATGGCTTTGAGCACCATCAGCTCAGCGTCATAAGCGCCGCCGACGAGTGCATTCGAATTTCCCTCGCTGGGTCGAGAAATAATATTGGTCGCCACTGCTGTGCCATGCCCGTTGTCGTCTTGCACATTAGCAGTGTTATTGACGAAATTCCAACTCCAGGGGCTAAGGCTGTGGGTGAGCGCTGGATTTTTCAAATCCAAACCCGTATCAATCACAGCGACGACGACTCCCTTACCCGTATAGCCCGAGGTCCAAGCATCGGAGAATTGCGTGACCGGAATCGGCCACTGCTCAACGCTCGTCTTAAAACGAGCGCCTTCCTGGATCGTCGCACCGATCACCGAGGATAGCGCCGAGGCTACATTAATCACCCCATAACCACTGCTGGTGTTCCACGTGGCGGTTGGTGCGTCCAAAATAGTGGGTGCCATTAACTTTTGCACCGTATTAACTTTGTTTTGAATCAAATTGGCATCGGCAGTGCCCTGCTGAGAATAGGCCGAATGCACAAGACTCCAAACAATGTCGCCAATGGGAGTTCCGCTTTGCAGTTGTTCAGTCCAATACTGCGCGCCGCCAGGATCAGCGGGGCGCGCTAAGATATTCTGATAAGCAAGCTGAACTTGCTCAGACGCCGATAAATGCCCGTACTTTTTAACGAATTCGGTGGATTTTGCAAAACCAGCCGCCACCTCGATGGGCGACATCCCAAGGCTAATTTGATTGCTCCAATAATACAGTCCAGCGGCATCGGGCGTACGGCCAAAAAAACCAAGGTACAACTCGATCGCACTGGTTAGAGCAGATGGGCTAATGGGCTTCGTCACGGTACTCATCAATAATCCTAGGTCTACTAGGATACAAGCCCCAGAGCCATTCTTCAAGGCAGTTTGTGATGAAAATCACAAATCAAACGAAATGAAAGCCTTTTAACTCAAGGCTTTCCTAGAATTTAGTGACGGATTTGCAATCCTGGAGCCGGGGTTAAGGCCGCATCGGCGCCATGACCCAAAAGTTCCCGCAAGGCATTGGCGTAACTTGCTCTAGCCGTTTGCGCAATGGCAAGGTCGCGTTGCAATTCAGCGATTTTTTGATCGGTATGTTGCAGCGACAACAGTTGAGCCTTGGCCTCTTCGGTCAAATGATCTAACTCATACTCGACTTCATCAATACGAACAATGGACATAGGCTCTATTTGGGACAATTAATTAAACAGCACAGTAATCCAAAAGCGCTAAAACCTTACATATTCTTATTATAGTAAGAACCAAAAAAAAAGGTTGAATTTATGCTTCACTTTAGTGCATTGGTTGAAAATGGACCATGCGGTGGAATGTTGAGCCCCAAATAGGGTCCCAACAATAGGGATTACAATGCCAACCATGGCGCTGGCGGACCAATGGGCTTATTGACCATTTGGCAGTTCGAGCCCTTACTGATTAACCTGTTTAAGAGAAAGACCCCTTGCAATGACAACCATTACGATTGATGGCAAAGAGTACGAATACGAGTCGCTATCCGATAAAGCCAAAGCCCAATTAACAAGCATGCAATTTGTGGACAATGAACTAGCGCGTCTACAAGCGCAAGCCTCGGTGTTGCAAACGGCTCGCATGGCCTACTCCAAAGAATTGCAAAATGAGCTCAATCCACTTGGCAGTGGTGACACCATTAAGTTTTAAGCACGACCTTGGTAAGAAGCATCAAAGCATTTTTTAAAACCAAAACGGGATTGAAAAAAGCAGTCACTGCCATTTAATCCCGTGGTGCTTTAACTCACAAATTTAACTCACAAATTGCATGAGCCCTTGCGATAGGGTGATGGAAGAATCCGTGAGGTTCACCGTACCAGTGAGGCGTACTAAGGTATCGCCAGTAAGCCCAGGTCCTGCGGCGGATTCCAAAATATAGGTAGCGCCATCAAAATGAAACCACGCAATCGAATGCGCTTGCGCAGTCTGTGATTGCGCAGCAGCAATCCATGCTGCGAGGCTATTTGCATTAGCAACCGCTTGCACTTGGGCGCTTTGCGCCGATCCGCCCGCCCACGTTAAGTGGGCATTGGAATCACTTAAAAACGAAATGGCATCGCCAGCATTCAGTCCAGAGATCGTCACCAATGGAGCCGCAGCCAATGCCTCGGGCGAAGCCAGGCCATTGGCCGCAATCGCCACAAAGTCAGGCGTACCCAAATCATTGGTCGCAAAACTGACTGCACCGCTTGCACCAATTCCAGCCAGAATGACTGCATTAGCGCCCGCGCCAAGGTTGACATAGATCGCGCCATCGCCCGCATTAAAAACAAAATTATTGCCATCGCCAAGCGTGATCACATCCTTGCTTCCTAATGCGCTCTGAGCACCGCCTGTAATAAAGAGAGTGACGTTGCTAACATCGGACTCACCTGAGACGGTGATTCCAGAAGTCACTTCCATACCCGTCGCGGTAAATTCCACTTTGCCACTTAAGCTTAACGAAGACACATTGGTGGCGGGCATGTTAATAGTGAGCACTCCCAAACCCGTGTTAACAAAGGTTTCACTCACGAGCCCCGCTTGCTTAAAGTCAACGATACGTACATTACCCGCAGACTCACCAATCACAGTAATGGCGGTGGCATTCTCCGTGGGCTTGGCAATGGTCACGGGTGCCGCAACTGGATTGGCCAAGGAAAGATTAACGATATTTAGCTCAGCAATCGGTGCAGGCATCCGATTGGCCATGACCGCCATCTCGTAGTTAGCCGGCGCTTGTTTCGCTCCAAGGACAGTATCAGCCAGACTTGAAATCGGCAGAGCACTCGAAGCAGCACTCGCTAAAAGCGCTTGCACATCCTGACTGAGCTTTTGCTCAGCGGTTTGTTCAACCAATAAAGCAGCCTGTGCTGTTTTTTCGTTGGCGATGTTGGCTTGATTTGCGGGTTGACCAATGGAGGTGATTAAACCAGCCATTGCAACCGACTCCGCTAAATTGCCTAAGACAATGCCAACGGGCGATGGCGCACTCAGACTTGCGACTTGCACAGGCACGATTGGCGCTTGCAAGCGCGCAAGCAAGGCGGGATCCGTGGCACTTGCAGCGCTCGTGACTGGCTTGGATGACTTTAATGCCGTGTCATCCGAACCATCTGAAGGGTTAGATTTGAGTATGTACATGAATTCATTCTATTTTAGCCCTTTTTTGCCAGATCTAATAGGCTTATGGTGCTAACGTCGCCCTTTTTACTTCCATTCGCTATTTAGGGTTTGGGGCCCGGTTTTTTACTAGATCTAGGGGGCAAATAGCTGGATTTTCGATGCATCAAAGGCCCAAGAAGGCGTTATAGCCCCAAGACGTGAAAAGCACCACCCCGAGTTTGTTTCGCAAAAAAGGGGTTTTTTGTAAAACCCTCGCCCGGTTTTATCGTTTAAAGGGGTGTGGTATTGCGCCGCCGCAAAGCCAAGAACTCACCAATCGCCGCCGATAAGCGCCGCTCCCAGTTGGTTTGATACCGCATTAAAACGTCGGATTGGGCATTGGGTAAGGCTTGTATTTTGACTAACAAGTTTTTAGTGCTGGCAAATGTACTTAGCGCACCTTGTGCTTCTTGAAAACACTCTTGCAATTGAATCAATAAATTGAGTTGCAGAGTAATTGTCGCGGCATCGGCAAACGGTTTACTCGAAAGCGGCTTAACTTTTGATGCAGGAGCTGGTTTTGCTTTTTGGTATTTGGCTTGATTGATTCGGATCACCTCTTCGATTTCATCGTCTTGCGCATCAACGACTTCCTTGACTGCGCCTCGGATACTTAAAATTTCTTCAAGCAGGAATTGATATTTTTGGTGATAGTGATCTTGTTCCTCAAAAACCTGTTGCAAACGTTTTGCAACCGCAGCAAGTTTTTCATCCAAGCGAGCTGGCTCAATTACTTCATGCGCTTTAAATTGCCGCAAAAATTTTGCTAAGGCCGGCAAGTGGCTATCGAAATCCTCCTCACTTTGGATCGTGCCGTAAAACCGATTAATTTCAGTAACCATTTTTGCAAGCCCATCGGGTGTGAGTCCACACGGTAAATAGAACTCGTGATGATTGAGGTATTCCAAAATCATCCCTTTGGAAACGCCGTGAAGGTGAGTTAGGCGATCCAAAACTTGCTTGGGATTATTGTCCAAGTCTTGGCGTGCTAACTCCGCTGCTGCTTTTTCTGCTTCATAGACACGCGCTAATTTGGCACGATATAGCGCAATGCGTTGCAACTGCAAAATCTCTAAGGGATCGTCCGTTTTATAAAACGCAATAAGCTCTTGGCTATACTTTGCGATCGCCTCTTGCTCTTCGTCGGTGGAGGGACGCAGCGAACTCAAACTATGCTTGATTGCGTTTTTGGCAACCTTCGCTTTCCCCGATTCGGTAATTGGACCCGTCGCTTTTTTACGATTGCTCATATCGCCTCCACGTAGAATGGATGTTAGCGCAATACCTACTGAATCAAACCTTGGTTATGGTCGCCAGCGCACCCCAGCGCCACTCTCAGGGGTGCCAATAAATTCAATGCCAGCATCTTCAAAGGCTTTTGTAAGCTTTCTTAAAGTTTCAATATTTCCCGAGGGCACATTGTTCCCGCAAGATTCAAGGCGAACAAGCGTAGAAAAGGCAACATTTGAGCGCTCTGCCAAGCCCCTAACTGTAAGTCCAGTCATTGCCCTGGCGGCCTTAATTTGGCTACTTGTAATCAAAATCTAAGTACCCTATAATAGGATCAATGATTTTATTTTAGATATCATTGAATTTATATTGGAGATTAAAAAGTGCTTATAAATCATGATTTTACACAGGATCGGCGTAAATACCTAGGGGGCTCGGATATCGGCGCAATTTTGGGCGTATCCAAGTACAAAACGCCACTGGATGTCTGGATGGAAAAAACTGGCAAAGTTGAAAACGCTGCTACCAATTTACCGATCCGGTTTGGTCATTTCGCTGAGGAATTTGTTGCCCAAGAGTATGTTCGTGCTACGGGCTATCAATTACTTAAGAGTCAAGGTGATATTACCCATCGCGAACACCCCTTCTTAATGGGCCATGTGGATCGCTTTGTGATGACAGATACAGAGTCGAACTCCATTTGTGCAAGTCAAGGATCTACTACCAATCACCTATTGGAATGCAAAACCGCAAATCCTTATACCCTCTCACAATGGGGGGAAGTGGGCTCGGATGAAGTGCCTCTTAGTTATCTTGCCCAATGCCAATGGTACCTGTGTCTTACACAACTGGATCGCTGTGATCTAGCGGTTCTATTTGGTAATTGTGAGTTTCGGATTTATCGCATTCATGCCGATCGTGAGCTCCAAAACGCATTGGTGGATAAAGCAGTTTCGTTTTGGCAAGAGCATGTCCTTAAAGACATTCCACCTGCGCCGCAATCAACTTTAGATTACCAAGTATTATTTAAGAACGAAACGACGGGTAAAGCCATTGAAGCTCATCCACAAACCGCAGCATTAATTGCCCAGTTTACAGAGTTGACTGAACAAATTCATCATGCGGAGCTGCAGGCAGAAGCAATCAAAAAAAGCGTCATGGAAAATATGCAAGATGCCCAAGAGCTCACATACCAAGGTCAGGTTCTAGCGACTTGGAAAAAACCAAAATCTAGTCTTCGTTTTGATACGAAACGTTTTGAACATGAACACCCTGAGCTCGTATCGCTCTATCAAAAACCAATTCAAAATAGTCGCCGCTTAGTCATTAAGCCATGGCAAGATCAGCCAAGTGGAATAACAACTCAGAACCCACAGGAACAACGTCTGTGAATACCCGCTCTACAGTCCTCAAGCACATTGCCCAAAATACGCAAGATGCAGCTGACGTGCTCATAAACCAGACGCTCAAAACTACTCGGAAACAGACGGATGCGTCACTGCAAGCAATAAACCCACCCCTTGAAAATGTGAGCACTCCGCCAGATGAGTGGTCAAGCGACTTCTGGAGTAGATTACTCCAAACACCGCTTCAGCAAGCAGCCGGGCAACTTGGCTTAGACGAGGATGCACTGCGCTACTGGTTAAAGAGAAATCCAGCCATTCCATCTGAAATTCAATTTATTGCAATTCGTCTAATGAATCGATACGCCTTAGACCCGTTTCTCGATGAAATCGACTTGGTGCAGTTTGAAGATGACACCTGGCACGCCATAATTACCAGTAACGGCTATGCACGGCTCATTAACCAAACCCCTCAATTTACCGGTTTACTGTATCAAAGCGGTCCGGAATTAGAGCACGGTATTCCTCAGTGGATGGAATGCACTATTTATCGCAGCGACCGAGCAATTCCTACAACGGTACGGGAATACTATTGTGAGGTCCACAGGCCCACAAAGGTCTGGCAAACCATGCCCATTCGCATGCTGCGCAATCGCGTATTTCAGCAGTGCGCTAAGCTGGCGATTGGAATTTAATGGTGGACGAAAAGGCTAACTAACCAGCCTTTTTTATGGTCAAAACCAATTTAATGGCATACAAAAACAAAAAAGAACCCAATAAATCCCCAGTCAATCTAATGACAAAAATATCCATAAAAATAGTTTCGGCATTTTGTATTTCAAGGTAAAGAAATCGTACCAAAGCAGAAATGAGGGCACTAATGTAAAAATTAATTTTTGATATTCAAATAGTATTTGAATACTTTTAATTACTTAGTAAAATATTATTTCATTGTTTTCTTTTAAGTCATTTGTAGTCCATTGTACTAGTTCTCTATTTGCATAATTTGACAAATGCCAATTTAAATACTCTACTTCGTACTGCCTCTGAGCATGCAAATTTTGGCAGAAACATGCCCTTTTTAGAGATTTGCGAAGAAATCGTTAAGGACTTTGGAAATAATCCAGAGAGTCTTGCTAAAACTAGTTCCCTTTTAATTCAATATGGATTTATTAGTAAAGCTAGAGAGCATCTAAAAAATGCTATTAAGATTTCTCCTAATGATAAAAAATATTTATTAAATCTTGCGCATACTGAATTACAGCTTGGAAATTATGATCAATTTAAAAAAATAGCTAATTCATTATTAAAACTATATCCAGATTGTTTACATATATTATCTAATCTCATTCATCTTTCAGAATACAGTAATGAGTTATCCGATGAAAAACGTTTATCCCTAGCAAACCAATGGGGAATTTCAGCTATAAAAAAAGCTGGGGGTCCTAAAAGTAGACCACCTTTAAAAAAAGGTGAAAATTTACCACTAAGAATCGCCTATATGTCGGCTGACTTTTGCCAACATACAGTAGGAATTCTGATTAAAGAGGTCTTGGCAAAGCATGATCCAGTTAAGTTTATAGTTTATGCATATAGCTCTGGTTTAGTGCGTGATTGGATCACCGATGAAATCAAAAAAAATTGCCAATTCCTTGATGTTACGGGCTTAAGTGACGTAGAACTGGCTAATCGAATCACCACCGATCAAATTGATATTTTGATAGATTTATCGGGCCACACGGGAGGAACCCGATTATCCGTATGTGCTTATCGACCAGCTCCTGTAATGGTCAGTATGCTGGGTTATTATGCAACAACCGGGCTAAGTTATTTTGATGCCTCGATTCTAGATACCTGGCATGTTACTAATGCTACGCATAACCAATTTGTTGAGCCAATAGTTCTTTTGGAACCTATACGGTGGTGTTTTTACCCTGCCTTTCCAGCCCCTCTTATTGAGGCGCCGCCTGTTATTGAAAATGGCTTCATTACGTTTGGTAGCTTTAACAATACTCTTAAATATAACCCCACTGTTTTTGAGCTCTGGTCAAAGATTCTCTTGAATGTACCGCAATCTCGTTTAATTCTTAAGTGGCGGACTTTTAATGACCCTGAATTTAGAAAGAAGATCTTCAATTCCTTTGCTGATTTGGGAATCGATTCAAATCGAATTCAATTGCGTGGTCCATCATTTCATATGAAAATGCTTGAGGAGTACAAGGATATTGATATTGCCCTCGATCCGTTCCCATTTTCAGGGGGTGCAACGAGTTGTGAGGCTCTGTATATGGGGGTTCCTGTTGTTACTTTACCGCAAGAGAGAGTTGCAAGCCGCCAAACCTATGCGTTTTTATCGTCCATCGGTCTTTCTGAATTAATAGCGAACGATTCAGAAGGCTACATTAATATTGCCATCCAACTGGCTATGAATCAAAATAGACTGATTGAGTATCGAAATACCTTGCGTCTTAAAATGCTGCACTCGCCCCTGATGCAGATTAAAGACTACACTTCATCGTTAGAAAATTGCCTACTTGAAATTTATAAAAACACGAATATGACTGAGAAGTCCTATTTAAAATTACATTTCTTGAATTTGTAACATATTACCTAAAAATTACTAGTAAATTTTATTATACAAAATAAATTTATCTTGCAATTTTTATTCTATCTTTTGATGAATCAAGATTAGGATTAATTTTATTGGCTAATGGTCCATATAAAGCACTTACATAGGTATTTCGGTCTGTCTGCATTGCAGCAAGTTGCGCTTGTAAGCGACTAATTCCACACTCACATACTGAAGGCTTACTCATTGAACTCTAGCATCTTATGAAAGAGACTTAATCTCATTGTCTTTATTATTAATAGTTTTTTGTATTTTCATAAAGTCTGATAATGAGACATTATTTTTGTAAATTAAAAGTTTTTTATCCAGTACTTACAAGTCTATTTTTCTCATCTATGTAATGAAAATACTACAACATTTAAAAAGAATTTAACTATATTATTAGGTGCTGCAATTCACTATTAACTATAGGTTTATTGGGAAAATCTTCTGGGTTACTCGCACTATGCATCCCTCTTAAGGTCGTCAAGTGCCAACATTTATACACTTTTCTGAATCCAAAATTGATACATAGAAATGAATGTATTTGGATTTTCCATTTCATAAATATGCCAATTATTTAGTTCAATTGCAAGTGGATCATTGGGAAAACGTTTCCTATATGATCGCTTTACAGATGGGTTGATATCAAACCCCAAAAAATTGAAATTATGCTCATGAAGAAATTTAGCTATGATAGGTAAGGTCATATGATGTTCATTTACATGAAATAATAAATCACGAAATGCGCTCATGCTAAAAAAATCGTTACTTTGCAATGAAAATCCCAAGCTTTCTGAGTTTTTCAATCCCAATAAATATCGTCGATAATTCCGCATTTCTTGAGTTGATGATCCTATACGTTCCTTATCTATTATTTTTCTAATTCTAGTAATATCTCGCCTAGCTATTTCGCTATACAAACCTAGTCTCATTAGACCGTAAGGCTCAAGTAATTGACTTAAAATTTTCCACCCCTTAAACGGATCTTCAAGGTGATGTAAAACACCTGTTGACTCAATTACATCAAAAGTTCGACTCAGAGATCCAAGTTTTAATAAATCTGCTTGTCCATACTCTATGTTGTTTATGCCTAGTTCCGCAGTTTTTCGTTTTGCATAACTAAGACTAGTAATGCTTAAATCTACTGCTAATACCGTAGCCCCACTAATTAGCTGAGCAGTTCCTATTGAATGCTGTCCAGTTCCACATCCAGCAACTAATATTCTTGGGTTCCTGCTATTTGCTATTAATCGAAAATTATTATGGCCAATAATTTCATGAATGTAGGTATTTAAAAGTCGTGAACTTTCTTCTTTCGGATGTTTTACCCAACGTGGATAGGGGTTCTCTTCATACATTTTTTTTACATCTAAAGAAATTAAATTTTCTGCTTTTGTCAAGCATGGAATAGTGACTTGCAAGTCTAATTCAGCAAGGGGTTCTCGAACCTGTTGATTAATTACCCTTGCTACATTCTCATTCCATTTATGCTTGAGCAGGTTTTTTGCATTAGGTATTAAGTACAATGGAAAGTAACTCGCGACTGTTATCACTAATGAAGCCGGAATAATTTCATCACGCTCCAGTAAGTTTGATAATTTGTTTAGAAGTAACTGTGAGCAGTTTATTTCCTCTTTTGTCTCAGTGTAAATATACTCATTGATAAAGCATTGTTGTGCTAGATAACAATATATTGGAGGTATATCAATAATCTCAGTTGTTTCTATTATTTTTGTACTCATTTTTTCTAGAAAATTTCGTCGCATTCTAGTAAAAAAATTTTCCAGCTCAATATCATTTATATAGCTTGATGTAAGCATTGCATTTAAAAGTTTTGAGGATCCGATTTGTTTTTCTACAATAGAATCAAACAATGTCTTCTCTGCAATTACTGTCAAATGTTCATTTATTTTATTTAAAGTTTGTTGAAATTCCGTTTCCAGCTTTAATATTCGATTGGCAAATCCCATGATTTCACTAGGTCTTGCCCATGGCTCTGTCAGTGCAATAGTTACCATGTCTGATATTAATGTGTCCCACGACTTTAGATTTATATTCCTCGAGATATTTACAAATAGTCTTTTCGATTCAATGGTTGGCTTTATCCTAATTGATCTTACTACTGAACTAAAAGCCTCATTAAATCGATCGAGGTCTTTTAGTGTTACTGCTAGACTACTGTAAGCTTCTGCAAGATTTGGTTTGAGTGAAATTGCTTTTTTTAAGCTAGATATGGCTTCTTCGTATCTCTCTAAAGCATGTAAACTGTTACCTAGATTGAAGTGGGCTTCAGCAAGTTTTGGATTTATTGAAATTGCCCTTTTACAGCTAACCATTGCCTCCTCAAATCTACCTAGTAATTGCAATGTATTTCCTTGATTGCAATAGGCTTCTGCATTGTTAGAATTAATACTAATAGCTTTTTCAAAACTCTTTTCTGCTTCTTCTAAACGCTTTATTTGATTTAGTGCAATACCGCGATTAATATAGCAACTTACATGGTTCTGGTTTATTTCTAATGCTCTATTAAAAAAATCTACGCTTTTTTCATATTGTCTTAACTGAAGTGTCAGCATCCCTAATAACTGTAAATTATCAAAATGTTTGGGATGTAGTTTTAATATTTGTGCACATACAGCTTCTGCTTTGTTAAATTCTCCCTCTTGATATAAGGTTATCCCCTGTGCCATTAAGTTTTTTACATACTCGTTAGGCTGTCCTAAGTTACGGTGATTTGTTAGCTTTTTTTGAGGTATTTTAAGTGGACGAGGCATTCTTTTATTAATTTTTCCTTTTTTAATCCTTTTGGATAAATAAGCAGAGCAACTAAAGTTTTTTCTTCGCAAATTTATTTAGCGATACCTGTAGCATCTACTTGATAGGTTTTAGGCTAAATATTGATTTTAAATTTATCATTTATTCTTTACCTATTGATTACCCATTATCAAGCTGTTATTGCCTATTCGATATTTATTACTTATGTAGATTAAAAAAAAGCCCCTACCATTTCTGGTAGGGGCCACTTAATACTAATTACTTGGTTTACTGCAACCCACGATGAGCTGTGGGTATCTTACGAGAGTGATTAGCTAATGTTACCGGCTACTAAGTTTGCGCTATTTACTCCAACAAGCACTACAACGCCTGCATTTGTAGCAATATCGACTCCAGCACCTGCGTATGCTTGGATAATTAGGGTATCAGCTCCAGCACCGTTTGCAGCAATTGTAAACACTCCAGTTGCTACGACAAATGAACCAGACAAGAAGTAGTTTGTACCAGCGGTCATTGCATTGTTGGCAACACCGATGCCTGTTACAGCAGCAGTTGCCGCATCTAGGTCGAGAACATCACCACCCACTCCTGCTGCAAACCCAACTATCACATCAACTCCGTTACCATAGGTTAGTGTCTGGTTTGCAGCAAAGTTAGCATCTGCAGGATCTACTGTTGCCGCTACGCTTGAGGTATTAGCCAGAACTAATGTATCACTTGTTGGCGTTGTTTCAGTGATATCTATACGGTCTGCACCGTTACCAGCGGTAATACTATTTGCAACTCCGTTCGAGCCAACGATGTAATCCGAACCAGCGCTACCGGTAACGCGCTCTATACCAGTTAATGTATCAGTAACAGAGCTAAATAGAGCTGTTGGTGTAGTGTAAGTGTAGACAGCTGTACCGGCAGCTACGCTCGTTATTGCACCAGATACGCCGATCAATGCACCTGCGCCCGTGTTTAATGCTGTTGCAATGGTAGTTGCAGCAACTGCGGTAGATCCCAAGTTGATTACCATACCATTAATAGTGCCAAGACCAGCACCTTCAGTTGCGCCATTTGCAACCGAAACAAATCTATCGCCGGAACCTGCACCGCCATCAATGATGTCAGCGCCCAAGCCACCATCAATAGTATCGTTACCAGAACCACCACTAATAGTATCTGCAGTTGCTCCACCAGTTAAAACGTCCGCACCAGCACCACCAGTAATAGTAGTTGTTGCAGAATTAGCCTTAGTTGTTGCAGAAGTATAAATAACCGCTCCGGCCGCTAAAGCTGTACCTGCAACGACCGCGCTAGCGTTAAAAGTCGTTACTTTGTCTAGTGCTGTGTTGGTTAGGGTTAAACCAGCATTACCACTTACGTTAATAGTTGTTGCAGTCGCATCAGCTAATGTCATGGTATTGACAAGAGCGGCATTACGACCAGCTTGAACACCAGTTGTTGCTGAAGTTGGGGTATCGGTCATCACGATGTTGATTGTCTCAACTCCGGTAGTTGTTACTGTACCTGCAGCAATAAGCGCATTATTAGAGGATGTACCAGTATTAAGGTTAATGGTTACAGCATCAGAAGTGCCAGCTGAATTTGCTAATGTGTAAGTTGTGTTGTTGCCAGGGCTAGCTAGGAATGTAAGTGCTGTACCAGCAGCAACGTTATTAAATGTGATATTACCAGCCACTGCTCCTAGTTGTAGGCCAGTAAATCCATTAGCACTCAAAGTACCTGTTGCTGCAGTACCGGCACGCAAAATCTCAAAACCTGTAATGTTTGCATTGCCAACTACAATATCGGTATTTGCGTTGTTTACGATTACGTCCGCACTGCCAGATCCGCCACTAATTGCCTTGGTTGGAGCAGTTGCAACAGTAACGGTATCGACGCCTGAACCACCTTGATAACCAGTAAAGGCGGTTGCCGTTTCTAAACCAGTTAAGTTGATAGTCATGTTACCGCTGGTACCACTTGCATTAATAGAAGTAACTGTAGTTGCAAAAGTACCTGTAGAACTTAGGCCTGCAGAGCCAGTAACAGTAACCGTTTGTAGTGTTGACATGCCATTAACGGCTGTCATTGTTAGCGTGCCTGAACCGGCCAAGCTCAATGCTGTTGTGTCAACTGCTGCGATACCACTTAAGCGTGAGGAACCAGTATTAGTGATATTGATTGTTGTATAACCAAGACCTGCTGGAGCTGTACTATCTGTAATGGTGTTATCACCACCGTTAACGTTAGCACCAGCTTGTCCTTGGTTTGTAATTGCATTTAAATTCAAAGCTAAAGTACGGTTTGTTGGAGTAGTTAAACCGGTAGTAATACCCAATGTACCACCTGTTCCAGCAAGATTTAAAGTAGCTAAAGCATTAGAGCTAATTGTTGAGACCCCATAACCGGAAAGGGTAACAGTTGCTAATGTACCTGCATTAGCTGCTGCCGTGCCGGCAATAGCGGTTGCATCACGAATGGTGACGGCGCCGTTTGTTACACCAGCAACACCATTGACAACATAAGCAGTTGCTGTTCCAGCTGAGTAGTTGGTTGCGGTAGATGCATTGGTCTGTGTGACACTTGCAGAGGTTGTTGTTGAAGTACCGTCGACTGCAACCGCACCCAAAGTACGTGTTCCAGCAGCGCCATCAGTTGCTGCAGCAGTTGTATTGGCAAAAGCATTCGCTGTAACAGAAGCACTTGTGCCGCTAGCCACATTGATAACGCCCAAAGTGTCGGTTGTAGCTGCTGCATATGCTGTACCGGTAACTGTTACTGAAGCTGCACCAGTTCCCGCGGTAGTTTGTCCAACATTTAAAGTACCAGTTGTCGCACCTGCAGACGTAACTGTTACGGCAGCACCGCCGTTTACAGAACTGTTTAAAGCGGCTGTAGCTGTTAAATTTAAGTTACCAGCCTGAGAAGAGCCAAGAGTCAAAGCAACTTGACCACCTTCAGTTACATTGACAGTGTTGATACCACTAAATAGTGATCCAGCAGTACTGATTGTTGATGCTGCAACGTTGTTACCATTAATTGTCAAAGTTTTTACGTTTGATAAGGTTGCACCACCTGGGGTGATCAATGCAGTTGTCAAGCCAGCATTGCCTGCATCAGCCAATGTCAAGCTAGCTGAAGCGCCTGTACCAGTTAACTGGTCACCGGCAGTAAATGTATTTCCAGTTGCAGCATTTACTGTGCCATAGAAATTTGTTGCAGATGCAATGTCAGTGTTTGTAGTAAGTGTATAAGGAGTAGCTGGCGCGGTTGTACCTGCAGCCACGGCGTTAGTTTGCTTACCAGCGATTAATGTCGCATCAGCGGTACCAGTGTTGGCAGCTGCCGCGGTAATCAATGCATTACCCGTCAAAGCTAGAGCCTCGCCAACCGTGTAAGGAACTGAACCGTTAATTAAATTATTTGCATAATTGGTCCAGTAGGCCAATCCAGCAGTATCAGCCGTACGATTCAATACGTTTTGATACATCAAAGCAACGGCATCTTGAGTTGGGCGACCACCATATGTGCCAATAAACTCTGGCGACTTACCGAAAGCCATAGCGATGGAATTGAGAGAACTCTGTGTTGCGTTGGCGTTTGCATAGGCGTCTACCCAATAAGCAAAGCCAGCTGGCTCAGGATTACGACCCAAAATCGCAATGTACAAATTTGCAATTGAATTTTGCATTGCTGTTGTGACTGGAACGGACATTTATGTTTCTCCTAATAATTAATAAACGCAAATTGGCTTGCAAAAAACCAATGTTGACGATGAATGATATCTAATCTATGCTGCAACCATATGTGATATAAATCACTTTTAATACAAATGAATGCCAAAAACCTTGGGCCTGTGAAAAAAAACAACAAAATTTCCTATTTCGGTCAGTTAATGCGGCTTTGCATCAACTGTATGGCTTTAATTTTACAAGAAATACAAGGTGTTTACTGCATTTTTACTAAGTCAATAGGCCCCAAAACCATTGTATGGGCTCGGGGTTTTCCCGAAATAGCACCCTTTATCAACTCAGTTAACCAAAAAATATTGCAAGTAACTGATTTTAATGATAATTTTAATGATAATTTCTATTATTTATTGGTCAAAAAACTGGTTATCCGTGTCAAACTCTCAATATTTGGCGCCGCAACGCACCAAATCAATTTCCTTTTAAGGCAAATTCGGCCTAATTGTGATCTGGTTAGCAGCGTTTTTACGCTAACCAGAGCCCCGATCGTCTCCAAAGAGACCGCTTTTGGAGCGTATCAAGACTGGGGTTTACGACTAAAATCTGCCCGAACCCCCATTGGTATGCGCGAGCCCTATTGGCAACACCCTTGGAATCAAGCTCCAGCTAATTCAATAAAATTCATTAAAATCAATGGGTTGATTAAATATCGGCGTATCCAGTCTCGATTGATGTCTTGCGAAAGCTCTATATAAATGGCTGTCTCAGTTGATCTCATTAAACAATTTCCGTTTTTTCAGGGTCTCCCGGACCTGGATTTGCAAACCATTGCCCAAAATACCCAGTTAGGCGCTGCCAAGCAGGGTCAAGAAATTTTGGCGCGCGGCTCGCTCGTGAGTTTTTTAACCTTTGTGGTCTCAGGCAAGATCCAATCCACCGAAATTGCTGATGATGGCCGAGTCATTGGCATCACTGTGCTTGTGCCGGGTGACATTATTGGTTGCTTAACCTTAGCCGACGGTCAACCCGTGACGAACTCATTGCGCACACTCGAAGATTCGCAAATGCTACTCGTACCCATGGCGCTTGCTAAAAATTTATTAGTCACGCAACCCTTAATTGCACAACGCGTCATGCACTTACTTGCGCAGTCCGTGCGCCACTCGATTAAAGAGCGCTCGATGCTCAGTTTGCCCAATGCATTTCATCGCATCTTTGTGCAACTCAATTTATTGGTGAACAACAGTTCAGCGCAACGGCAAATTCATCATGTGCCTCGCCAGCAAGACATCGCTGCCATGGTCAACACCAGTCGCGAAACCGTCTCACGTGCTTTACAACTTCTGATTAAAAATGGCGTGCTGACAAAAAGCGGGCATCAACTGCATATCCAACAAAGTGAAGCGCTAAAAAAATTAGCGGCCGATGGCTTGGATGCACTACCTCATCAGAAAATCGAGTAACTTTTTTTATTGCAAGCGTTGCAATTCAAATTGAATGAAGATGCCATGGGTATCTTTGGGGACTTGCAAACGAAATTCCACATCGTCGGTGGTTGCATGTAAGGTAAAGTCCATTTGAGTAATCACCGCTTGATTTATAAGTGATGCTGGTGAAGCAGACTTTGATGGCGTTGATTGGCCTTGCGCAGGTAAGGTGAATACTTTATTAGCAATTAATTTTTTTCCAAATTGCGTACTGACATCGATTAGGGCATTTTCACTGCGTACTTGCTGCAATTGGCCTCGTGCAATTAAACGATACTCGCCTGGCGGCAAGGGAATGTATGGACCATAAGCCAAAACACCCGCCTTGCCAACCGCGGTGATTGTGGTTCCATGGCGCTCACCGACCACCGTAAAAAAATCATCGGCGGGGAAAATTCGTTCACGCGCATGCCGAGCCGTTGATGACGATTCGCTTGTTGACTGACCCCGATCAAATCCAAAAGGCACTTCCAGTGGAAATAAAAAATTCCACAAAACACTGGGGTCCTCAAAATACAAAATACGATGCGCAGGACACGTAACGATAAACGATGCTTGACTCGGTAAACCGCCCCACAAACGACTCGCAAGTTCATCTTGCGTAGCCAAGACGAAATTATAAGAACGGGGCGTCTTTGCATTGAAATCACGATAGACAAAGTCCATGGCGTTATTGCCCCACACCATATAGCCACTGCGCGGTCGCCAGGGATTAATTTGTGCAAAGTAATACGCAAACTGCGAAGCAAAGCGTGTGGGTCGAGCATTCCAATACGTAGCGAGCCCATCTTCGAGAGGTCGTTGTGCTTTGGCCTGCGTTAAGCAAGCCATGGCCAAATCAGTTTGCGCACCGGTTGCTAATCCACCCAAATCCTTCCCAGACAATGGTGGTAAGACTGGGCCAATCCGAGTGTGCTGCCACTGCCACCATGCAAGACTTGACAGCATGACTGCTCCAACGGTAAGGAACATCCATCGATAGCGGCCAACGATTTGCCAAAAGCGCACATACATAAGACTCAAACTCAAAAGTGCAATGAGCGCCGGAAATGCAAGGTAGCGAATGCTACCCGCCTCTTGAAAAAAAAGGGGTGTGGCAGCCATTACGCCCAAGGACGGCCAAAGCACTGGGGAGCACCAAAGCCAATGAAAAATCGCAAAATACAGAGGCTTGCGCGCACTCTCGCTCTGATGAATAAGCAACAAGGGATAAGCGATCAAAAGCGTAAGCAGTATTCCAATTAGCCCCCAATGCGCCGCATCGCTGACAAACCAAAGGCCAAACGCATGGGTTGCGGCAATAAATTTATCAAGGGAAAAAAAACTATCGGCTAGCGACTGGCGCGGAATGAGAGTGCTCAATAGGCTACCAATGAGCACCCCACCAAAAACGACAAGCACATCGGCACGCATGGGACTGCGTATCAAAAGACGATCGAGCCACTGCGTGCCACACCAAATTAACAGTAAGAGTGCCGCCATCGAATTTGATACGCCTTCGGCGAGCGCCAGAATAAAGAGAATCGCAATCCAGCGATGCTGCGTCGGTTTGGCTTGCCAATAGCGACTCAGTTGCATCATGCCAAGGACCACTGCCGCACTTAAAAAATGGGCTCCTGAGGCAAATACCTGCCAATAGAGTGTCGTAAACGCACTGGGCAAAATGATGCCGATACTTAAAAGCGAAAGGCTGAACGCAAACGCGGCTTGCCAAAAGGGGAGATGCTCCAAACCCCGTGCTTGTCGCAATGCAATTGTGCCAATGCCAATTACGATTAAATAGTTGATTAACGCGATTACATAAAAACTGGTCGGACTAAACCAACCAAAGGCCATCACCGCCAGTGCAATTACCGTATCGGGGAATAGGTACGGAACCCGCGGCAAATTCCACTGAGCAATGGAGTGGCCCAATAGCAGATCACGAGCAAAATCGAGCATCACCAAACTATCGGCATTAGATGCCATGCGATAGGCAAGCGGGAAGGTATAAAAAATAAGATGCACAAATCCCCACAGCCCTGCGAGAAGGAGGAGTCCGAAAAGTAAGTTGGCAAGAGGTTTGCGCAAAGTCGTCCAACGCAGCAAAAAATTGAATAAGAACACGAGCATGCCTTGCGATCAAGTCATGCAGTGCAAACGGATTTTTATTTTACGCTGGGCAATGGTTTTTCAATTCGCATTGCACGACTAGCAGCGCTACCCCATGCGAAAATACAAGGCATGAGCCAAGGCATTACCTATCGCCCCGACATTGATGGATTGCGTGCTATCGCGGTGTTGGCCGTGATGTTCTATCACCTGCAAAGCAACTGGCTACCCGGGGGGTTTATTGGCGTTGATATTTTTTTTGTCATTTCCGGTTTTGTAGTGAGCGCTTCAATTACAAAACTGGATAGCCGTAACTTCTGGTCATTTAGTGCACAATTTTACGCACGGCGCCTAGCGCGCATTGTGCCGGCACTCGTGCTTGTTTTATGTGTCAGCTCGCTCGCTGCGACCCTCTTGATTCCTCGCGCTTGGTTAAGTGAGTTGAGTAACGAAACTGCTCTGTATGCGTTTTGGGGACTGAGTAATTGGCGCCTGCAAACCAATACCGATTTGTATTTTGCGCCACGTGCCGAATTAAATCCCTTCACCCAAACCTGGTCGCTCGGGGTTGAAGAGCAGTTTTACCTGATTGCCCCCATCTTGTTTTATTTATGGGTTCGCGGTCAACATCTCCAAGACTCCCGAATACAGCGGGGCGCCTTACTGATTCTGGGGATTTTCGGTGTCGTCTCGCTATTGGCATGCGCGTGGCTTACCGCTTCACAACCAACCATCGCGTTTTATTCCATAGTTACGCGCTTTTGGGAATTGGCGGTGGGTGCCTTACTCTTTTTATGGAGCACGCAGCTATATTCAGTAGGCCATCGAAGTGCGCGCACTGCGGTGATTAGCAAAATTTTGCCGTGGCTTGGTTTTGTCCTCATTGGGCTTGCGTGCTTGGCCTCGCAACCTGCGCACTTTCCTTGGCCCTGGGCGCTCCTTGCGTGTGTGGGAACGCTTTGCATCCTCGGTGGGGCCGAAGTCAATACGATGCATCCGCTTCGAAAAGCCTTGGCCTTACCGCCTTGGGTGTGGATTGGAAGACGCTCGTACTCTCTTTATTTGTGGCACTGGCCCGTATTTGTGCTAATGCGCTGGACGGTCGGTCTTGAAAGTCCTCTCCAATTGGGGTTTGCGCTCGGATTGACAGTGGTCCTTGCGATGGCTTCCTACCGATTCGTGGAGCAGCCGATTCGCCACCACCGTCTTGTTCAGCATGGCTCTAGGACTGCGGTTATTTTTAGTCTTCTTGTGGTGGTATTCACCAGCTTTATCGGCACCCTCGCTCTTTTTACTAACCACGCCCGTGTGAGCTTAAGTCAAGTCTCCCGTCATGCTAATGATTGGCACCCCGGCAGCCTTCGCAGTCTCGCTACGCATGAGCCCAATTGCACAATGACGCAAGACATCGAGCCGTTTCATGGGGGGACACAACGCATTATCCAAGCCAAAGCGTGCCAACGCACACCCACCACCCAAACCATCTACCTCTTAGGTGACTCCCATGCTGGCGCCCTCATCCCACTGTTTGAAGAATTGGGTACACAGTTTGGGTTCACGATTCGCGTATTCTCATTTCAAGGAAAAATCGCCACGCCCAATGCGTGTAGCTATTTGGATTTGCAAGCACCGATGCACGTTGGTCGAGCGCCTGGCTGCCTGCCATTTAATGAAGCAGTGCGTGACTACGTTAATACCCACGCAAAAGCGAGCGATCTGATTGTGCTAGCAAGCTTACGCATGCCCCGCTATGGCGATCAATGGGCTAGCTTTGGAATTCGCGATATGGTGGCCACCATCAACACCCCCATTGCCAAAGATTTACGACTTCAAGCCGCTGCAGAGATCAAGGTCTGGTTAGAACCCCTGCTAGACTCTGGCGCGCACACCATCTTCATGGCACCCTCCCCGGTTTTTCAAGCGCCTGTATTTCGGTGTGCTGATTGGTTTAATGCCAATAATCCAATTTGCGTTGGTCAAAACCGCCAACCGCGTGCGGATCTCGAAGCTTTACGCAAACCCATTTTGCAGGCCATGGAAGGACCCGTGCAACAACACCCGCGGGTTCTGATTTGGGATCCCATGCCTACTCTTTGTAATGAAAAAAACTGCGAGGCACTCCTAAATGGTCGACCGCTCTTTTTTGATGGCGA
>Ga0214921_10004032_pt1 | contig 22007 bp, 15 predicted proteins | sample LL1505_MetaG_FD_177992 | JGI IMG/M metagenome (GOLD analysis project Ga0214921, IMG submission 177992) | Freshwater microbial communities from Lake Lanier, Atlanta, Georgia, United States - LL-1505 | ecosystem: Environmental > Aquatic > Freshwater > Lake | place: USA: Georgia | collected... | reverse complement strand
GCAACCTCTATGCGGGGGGTAGCTTCACTACGGCAGGTGGCACAACAGTTAACCGAATAGCTAAATGGAACGGCACCTCGTGGTCTGCGCTGGGGACGGGAATGAATAGTGATGTGTACGCCCTCGCCACTGACTCAAGCGGAAACCTCTATGCGGGGGGATTTTTCAGCACCGCAGGTGGCACAACAGTAAATTACATAGCCAAATGGAACGGCACCTCGTGGTCTGCGCTGGGGACGGGGGTTAACTCCACAGTGATCGCCCTCACCCTTGACTCAAGCGGAAACCTCTATGCGGGAGGATTGTTCACTACCGCAGGTGGCACAACAGTAAACCGATTCGCCAAATGGAACGGCACCTCGTGGTCTGCGCTGGGGACGGGGATGAATGGCTCAGTGTCCGCCCTCACCCTTGACTCAAGCGGAAACCTCTATGCGGGGGGATCTTTCAGCACCGCAGGTGGCACAACAGTTAACTATATAGCCAAATGGAACGGCACCGCGTGGTCTGCGCTGGGGACGGGGATGAATGGCTCAGTGTTCGCCCTCACCCTTGACTCAAGCGGAAACCTCTATGCGGGGGGATCTTTCAGCACCGCAGGTGGCACAACAGTTAACTATATAGCCAAATGGAACGGCACCTCGTGGTCTGCGCTGGGGACGGGGATGAATAACACAGTGTCCGCCCTCACCCTTGACTCAAGCGGAAACCTCTATGCGGGGGGACAGTTCACTACCGCAGGTGGCACAACAGTAAATTACATAGCCAAATGGAACGGCACATCGTGGTCTGCGCTGGGGACGGGGATGGATGGCTCAGTGTCCGCCCTCGCTCTTGACTCAAGCGGAAAACTCTATGCGGGGGGACAGTTCACTACCGCAGGTGGCACAACAGTAATTTACATAGCTAAATGGAACGGCACCTCGTGGTCTGCGCTGGGGGCGGGGATGGATGGCCCAGTGCGTGCCCTCGCTCTTGACTCAAGCGGAAACCTCTATGCGGGGGGTAGCTTCACTACGGCAGGTGGCACAACAGTTAACCGAATAGCTAAATGGAACGGCACCTCGTGGTCTGCGCTGGGGACGGGGATGGATAGTTATGTGTACGCCCTCACCCTTGACTCAGGCGGCAACCTCTATGCAGGAGGTGACGGCGGAGTATCATACCTACTGCCCGTAGCGGCAAACAATCAAATCAGCGGCTCGGCAGCATCGCTTGTCTCAGCTGCTAGCAATACGCCATATCTCTTTTATATCGACGAAAATAGCGACGTAAAGATGAAGAGCTACTCAGGCTCGCCTGCGACGTGGAGTAGCGCTACGAATGTGTATACAGGAACAGCGACATCGGTTGGCAGCGGATTCTACACCGCAACAAACAACTTGGTGAGTTGGTTCCTTGAATCGGGATCGATTAAGTACACCGAGGCAAGTAGCCCCTATACCTCATGGTCATCTCCCACTACGGTAAGCTCTGCGAACTCTCCACAGTCGGTAGCGGTATCGCTATCTTCTGATAGTAATCCACTGCTCCTTGTTACGTGGAATAGAAACGGCAGCTCGGCGGGTGAGGTTGTGAGTTCACTTAGTGGGCCAACACCGACAAATACTCCTACGGCGACTCCGACCGATACGCCGACTAGTACGCCTTCAAGCACTCCAACTAACTCTCCGACAAGCACGCCGAGCAATACTCCTACGAGAACTCCGACAGATACTCCGACCGATACGCCGACTAGTACTCCGACAAACTCACCTACAAGCACACCTAGTAACACTCCGACTGTTACCCCGACTAACACGGCGACTAACACTCCTACAAATACTCCGAGCGTAACACCGACAGATACCCCAACAAACACCCCAACCATAACCCCAACCAGCACCACTACCGACACCCCAACAGTAACTCCAACCTCAACCCCATCCGCCACCCCAACCCGCGGCGGGTCGCAGAGTGTCACACTTACTAAAGACCCTGTAGCAGTATTAACCGATGTAGATCTAAACGCCGGCACAATGGTCGTAAAATTTAGCATCGCCTGGAATTATTCCTGGCGCAAAGCTACAGCCCCCAACAACTGGGACGCTATGTGGTTCTTTATGAAGTTCCGTAAAAACCTTGGCCAGTGGCAGACGATGACATTTACTGATACCGGCCACACAATTCCATCAGGAGCAGCAATCGATATCGGTTTGCGTGACCCAAACAGTAGCTACAACAGTACAACCAACAGAGGTGTTGGAGTGTTTATCTACAAAGACTCTCCTGGCTTTGGCACAAATACGTTTAACGATATCAAACTTAAATGGCCGTACGCCCTGGACGGTGTGCAACAGGGTGACCGAATAGACTTACAGTTTAATGCGGTTCACATGGTGTATGTTCCTACAGAGAGCTTCTATGCAGGAGATAATAACACCTCAAGTAGCTCATTTAAGCAGTCTGGATCTAATAGTGCTGTGCAGATAACAGGTGAAGGCGAAACGACCGTGTATGTTGGAGCAACTGGATACACCGTCCCCGCGGCGTTCCCGAAAGGTTACAAAGGATTTTATATAATGCGTCACGAGCTCTTACAGGAACAGTACAGAAACTTCTTTAACTCTCTTCCAACAACTGGAAGCGCAAGAACAAATAGAGATATCACTGATAGCACAGGTAAGAACTCTGATAGTTTAGTTGATAGGAACAATATCAGTTGGGATTCAAGTGATCTTAATAACGATATGAGTGTTCCAGATAGAGATCCGCCAAATTCACGAACTTACTGCGCTGTTCCGATGAGCTATTTAAGTTGGGATGACTTAACAGCTTATCTTGATTGGGCAGGCTTAAGACCGATGAGTGAGCTTGAGTATGAGAAAGCTGCAAGAGGACCGTTAACCCCGGTAGCGGGAGAGTACGCTTGGGGCAGTACGAATTACCAGAATGCGACTGGGCTAGTAAGCCCTGGCAGATTTACCGAGGTGTCAAGTACAGAGGGAGATAATATTAATTTCGGTGGCGGTATCGGTGGACCGATCAGATCTGGAGCATTCGCTACACTAAATTACGGCAGAGCTTCCAGAGAGAACGCAGGCGGCGGTTATTACGGAGCCCTAGAGCTTAGTGGAAACGTATATGAACGAGTTGTTACTGTGGCGAACAGTGATGGACGAGCATTTACAGGTGCACATGGAGATGGCGCGCTGGATTCAAACGGTAGGGCGAATGAGAGTAGTTGGCCGTCGCCAACTAGCGCTTCTGGATCTGGATTCAGAGGAGGAAGTTGGAATGTAGCTTTGTCGTATTGCCGGGTTTCTGACCGGGCGAATGCTGTGGTGGCTGATGCTACTCGTGGGTCTGATTATGGTGGGCGAGGGGTAAGGACGGCGCCTTAGAATGGTAGACCGACATGCGACAGGCGTTTTAACGTCTCACGTTAGACGTAGCACGTTATACGTCCCACGCCTGCCGCCTGCCGTTGTCGGGTTCCTTCTCTCTCGGACCGCGGCGCTCCAGCGCCGCCTGTAGCAATTATCAAAGGGCGTAGCATAGCGCGCCAGAGGCGCGCGGTCGACGAACGAAGCCACAGCTCTCCCCCTCTATGGTGAGAAAGTGAACAAACCTCTGTAAACTTGCGCAAAACCCCAACACTTACTACCGTTACTTAACCTTATGTCTCACCGATCTATTACAAGCTTTAGCGAACTCTACTTAGCTGTTCGTGATACATCTAGCTCCGAGGAAAAAGTAACATTAATAGCCGGCTTTCTAAGAAACGTGTCAAACTCTGAATTCGGCTGGGCAGTTTATCTGCTTAGAGGTGGCAATCTCAGAGGAGGTGTCAGATCTAAAGAGCTGCGCGAGTGGGCAGCCGAGCTCTCGAGTGTGCCTCTGTGGCTAGTTGAAGAGTCATACTCCGTAACGGGAGATCTAGCTGAGACGATAGCGCTTTTGGTTTGTAAAGATTCTAACGATTCATCCGCGTCCCCCACGTTTAATCACTGGATCGAAACTATAAGTAAGATTAATTCAGCCTCTCGTGAGGAGCGCAAACAGTTTGTGCTAGAAAGCTGGCGCGAAATTTCTCAGGCAGATTGCCTGGTTTTTAATAAGCTAATAACAGGCGGCTTGAGGATTGGGGTAGCCAAGGGCCTGGTCACCAAGGCGCTAGAGCGAGCATCGGGTATTCCCAGTGCTGAGCTCTGGACTAAGCTCGCGGGATCCTGGCATCCAGATGAATTGACACTAGAAGCTATAACCACCAGATCTGACTCCGGTAAATCGGTAGCACCTTATCCGTTTTTCCTTGCCTATCCTCTCGAGCGAGATATCTTAAACAGTTATTCAATAAACGATTGGCAAGTAGAGTGGAAGTGGGACGGAATCCGCGCCCAGATAGTAAAACGTAACAGAGAGGTGGCGATCTGGTCGCGAGGTGATGAACTGATCTCAGAGAGCTTTCCGGAAATAGTTGAGGCCGGCGCTTCGTTGTCTGACGGCACAGTACTTGATGGAGAGATAGTCGCATGGAATACCTTGACTGACGGTACCGGACATCCAGCGAGCTTCACTGATCTCCAGAAAAGAATAAACAGAAAGCGCATAACCTCCGCGCTCGTGAACTCATCACCAACACGTTTCATCGCCTACGATATATTAGAGGCCGAAGGGCGTGACATTAGATCGGAGCCGTTATCAACAAGGAGGAAAGCTTTAGAAAAAGTTGTGTCACCTCTGGTATCGTCAGGATCCGCGATATTACAATCTGAGGTTATAGAGAGCACATCTTGGGCGCGAGCGAGCGATCTTCAACGCGACTCCCGCGCCCGTCACGCCGAAGGGCTTATGCTAAAACGACGAGATTCTCCTTACGGGATCGGCCGCGTAAACAAAGGAGCGTGGTGGAAGTGGAAGGTCGAGCCACTCACAATTGACGGTGTTTTGCTTTACGCCACAAAGGGTCACGGACGCAGAGCGGATCTCTATACAGATTATACCTTTGCCGTTTGGGATGGTGACAAGCTAGTTACCTTCGCCAAAGCCTATTCAGGTTTAACAGAGAGCGAGATTCGTGAGGTCGATGCTTTTATAAAAAGAAATATCAAGGAGCGATTTGGTCCAGTTCGTACAGTTGAGCCGGAGCTCGTCTTTGAGATCGCTTTTGAGGGGATCCAGGAATCAAAGAGGCACCGCTCTGGAGTAGCAGTTAGGTTCCCAAGGATAGCGCGTTGGCGTAGAGACAAGAGGGCACACGACGCTGACACTTTGGAGGATTTAAGAGCATTAACTACCTCAGGTCACAGCTTAAGCCGTTCTCGCCGATAATTACCTTTCCGGCGATCCCCTGTTGTGTCAGGGCGGCCTTAACATCGCGCTTATTCTGCTGACTGCCGTGTGTTAGAACCACTGTTCCTCCGGGCTTGAGACACTCATTAACAAAATCTAAGATCTGCACGCCCGTGATGTGTCCGCTTAAACGTATCTGCATGGCTCTTGGTGATTCCCTAGTGGACGAGGCCGAATTGTTAATAAAAGCCCGCTCTTTCTCTAAAAGTAGCGCACCAGAAGTTCCCGGAGCCTGGTACGATGTAAATATAATCGTGTCCTCAGGTTTGGCTTTGGCGATATGCTTCTCTGCTGAACCCTGTCCCATTCCCCCCGACATAACGACCACTCTGGGCTCGCGAGATCTGAAGAATTCCTTTGTGCCGGTCTTAGAGATCTCTTTAAACGCTCCAGTGTTTGTGCCGTGCCATCCTTGAGATGTCCAATCGCGGGAGACAAATAAATCAGGGCAGGTAGAGGCAAGATAATCACTGATCTGATTGACATTAATCAGAGCCGGACCGTCGATATAAATCGGCGCGTTGATTTGGTCGCGGTTATTTAAGAGCAGAGTGAGCAACTCAGGACCTTTTGTGGCTAGAGTGGGTAATAGGACCTGACCCCCGCGCTTTAGGGACTCGTTAATTGAATCTATTAGAAGGCGCTCAATTTCTTGACGCGGAGGAATGGCCTCCATGCCGTTTGTAGCTTCGATAATCAGCGCGTCCAAGGGCTCCGTGCGGGCGGCGGGAGGATAGATTCTGTGATGCTGTCCGCGCTCACTTCCTTGCAGATCGCTTGTGTAAGCGGCGCGCCATGAGCCGTCCTTTCCCTCATAATTAAGGATCACCATCGACGAGCCCGTCACATGTCCCGCTTCCGCAAGAGTAACTGACACCTCCTTTGATAACTTGATTGGGTATCCGTAGGGCAGCGGTTGAATATTACGATAGAATTTTCCAAGAGCTTCTCTGGTGAACTCTGTGTCTTTCCTAGTTTGCTCCTGCAGAATCGGCCAACTGGCGATCGCCGTACCGTAATGCATAAATATCGGCATATTAAGCGCAACTAGCCGGGAAACCGCTCCAACATGGTCTAGATGCGAGTGAGTGATGAACGCCGCCTTGATCCTTCCTGTTCTTAATAACTCATCGAGCGAGTCTTTTGTGTCGTTCTGATTAAATATCGCCCCGCAATCAAGAAGTATTGGGCCGAAAGTTAAAGCCGAACCTCCAATTCCTGAACCTCCATGAATCGTGAGCTTCCATACCTCAGAGCTTGGTATGTTAACATCGACTGGCGACATGGCATTGCTAGCGATCAACGCGGCCGGCTCTCTGATCTCCTGAGGTGGATTGTTTTTAGAGGGGACGTTAGTAACTCCAACACCGACTAACTCCTGGATAGAGTCGCGAGTGATGTCAGAGATGGGATTAACAGTGTGTAGCTCAATGTCTCCTGTTACCTGGCACTCATTTATAGCTATCGCCACCGCGCCGAAGGGCACACGCTCCATGACCTTCTTCCCGAGCAGTGAGTCAAATTCGATCTGCTTAAAGCGAGTAGTTGGCAGGAAAACCTCTTTCCTAATCTGTGATTCGATAAGACGAACGACTTGAGCTACGTCAGACGCGTTACGTGGTGGATCCGCGTCAATCAAGATCTTCTTTCCCGTAGCGTCTATGCGGACTCCGCGAAATTTCCAGTCATGCGGTAGAAGATCGAAAATCTGACGTTCGTCTAACTGAGAATTACCCACATTGTGAGTCCGGACTTCAAAAGGCAATCCCTTAAGACCAGCTGGTTTCTTCAGTATATTGTCCGAATCTCGGTCGCTAAGCGCTGTAATAAATAGGTCGTGAGCTATGGAGTATATCCGTAGCGCTTCAGGTGGGTTTTTCATTCCAAAGATGGCCGCGCGCGCGGAATCGTGCCAGATCTGACCGTTATGGCGCGTTCGTTGAAGATTGAGATTAAGCCCTGCGGCGATAGCTGTATTTTGAGACCTCTCATACCTCGGACTAGAAGGGCCCTGCTCGAAAAATGTTAGCTGCCCTTCAGCTAGATCCAGAGCAAGGCTCTGAATATGTCTTGTAGAGTTGCTCTTAGAGTTTGACCATGCCGCATGGAAGATCTTGTTTAAAGTTGAAAGCGTTTGTTCGCCGAGGCTAATTTCGGGTGCGCTAAGATCGTGGTTCTCCTCGAAGATGACGTTACGTGCGCCAAAGCTACCCTTAAAAAGTTTCCTGATAAATTGTTCCCTGTGGTAGGAGCTTCTGTTTACACACGAGTAGGATAGTTTAACAGAGCTCTCGGTGACCTCAGCTATCTGAAGCTCTGGAATAATTGCCCGAGCTCGTCGCAGATCCCGCACCTGCTCAACGGATTTAATTCCATAAATTACGAGGTTAAATTCGACCGCTCGTACACTTGGCCCATCTGATGCGCCCACGTCAAAGAGCGACTTGGCGTTCCTGCCGTTAACCGGGATCTCCAAGTCGGGATAGCTTTCAGTAAAAATTATCTGTGATCCATCACCTAGCCTTATTAGCGCCGCCGGATGGTATCCAAGCGAGGCTACCTCGCTGATGCCGATAATCTGAGATGAGAGACTTAAGTCTGGTTGCTTGACGGGAGTGCGGGGCTGGTGAGTCCTCATATAAAAGTCCGTTTACAGCAAGTCATACCAAGCCACGAAAACTTACAGATTATTCCTGTAACCCACTGAAAAATCAGTCTAAAGGGTTGAACCGTGTCCTGCATTACAGTAGCTTAAGCTTTACCTCACACCACTTTCTAAAACAAGGGTTGTGGCCGCTTAATTAACTAGCTCAGGTTACTACTTGAGTTAACTCAATTTTTTAGGAAACTCAGGCACGTCATGCTTCAGGTTAGCTCTATAGAGAAACATTTCGGGGAGAGGGTTCTCTTCTCAAAAGCTTCACTTACCGTATCTCCTGGAGAGCGTGTGGCGCTCTTTGGACGAAACGGCTCGGGTAAATCGACCCTCTTAAAAATTATCGCCGGCGAAGAGACACCAGACGACGGCGATGTCTCGACCCCCAGGGGATATAAGATAGGTTTCTTAAAGCAGCACCTCTCGTTCTCAAAAGCTACAGTGCTTGAGGAGGCTTGTTCAGCTTTGCAAGGTGACCCAGTGGCAGAGCAATACAAAGCTGAGATCGTTTTAGCTGGACTGGGATTCTCTGAGCCGGAGCTAGAGCTATCGCCCACAGCGCTCTCAGGAGGTTTCCAGATCCGAATAAATCTGGCGAAGCTAATCCTCTCAGAGCCAAACATGTTGTTGCTTGATGAGCCGACTAACTATCTCGATATCGTTTCGCTTAGATGGCTAGAGAGCTTTTTGCAAACGTGGCCGGGAGAGATGATCGTTATATCGCACGATCGTTACTTCTGTGATCAAGTAAGCACTCACAGCGCGCTTGTATATCGCGGCGGATTTAGAAAGATTGAAGGCAACTCAGAGAAGTTATTCGAGAGGATCTCCGCGGATGAGGAGCTTCACGAGCGCACACGCGAGAACCGCGAGAAAGAGATTAAGCGCATGGAGGCTTTTATTACTCGCTTTAAAGCCCAAGCGAGCAAAGCGACGTTGGTTCAATCACGCGTGAAGGCGTTGGCGCGTATGGATAAGTTAGAGGAACTCTCAAGTGATCCGACACTGGATTTCTCCTTCACACATATGCCATTTCCGGGGCGATTTCCGATTGAGGCAAAGGATCTCTCATTTGGCTACGACAATATAGAGAAGCCCTTAATTGATGGATTATCTCTAGCGATTAAGAAAGATGATCGCCTAGCGGTTATCGGCAAAAACGGGCGAGGTAAATCGACATTATTGAAGCTATTAGCCGGTGAATTAAAGCCAAGCTCAGGAGAGGTTGCTTTAAGCCCAAACACCGTGAGCTCATTTTTCGCTCAGACAAACACTAATCGCTTAAATCTTTCTAACACGATTGAGACCGAGGTCTATAACGCCAATCAGAAACTTAGCCGCACAGCAGTAAGAGCTATCTGTGGTTGCATGATGTTTGAGGGGGATGATGCCCTAAAGAAGATCTCGGTACTCTCAGGAGGTGAGAGGTCGCGTGTATTGCTCGGTAAGATCCTCGCGACTCCGACTAATCTTTTGTTACTCGATGAGCCAACAAACCATCTAGATGTTGAGTCAGTAATGGCGTTAACAGAGGCGCTCGAGGATTTTCAAGGCGCAGTCGTTATCGTTACCCACAGCGAGGAGATCCTTAGACGTGTCGCGACCAGGTTGGTTGTGTTCCAAGGTGATAAGCCATTTGTTTTTGAAGGAACATACGACGAATTCCTCGATTCGATAGGATGGGAAGGAGAGGAGACGGTCAAGCCATCAAAGGGAAAAAAGAAGAAGAAGGCCTCAGAGGATTCGGATCCCAAGCGTGATAAAGCGCAGCTCTTGCAGGAGCGTTCGCGAGAGTTAAAGCCACTACGCGAGAGGGTAGAGAAGCTAGAAAAGGAAGTGGCAGAGTTAGAAAAGAAGATCTCTGTGATGCAGGAAGGCTTATCTAAAGCGTCAAATAATGGAAACGGGCAGCAGATACAGAGCCTTTCGCGTGATCTGGCTCGGGCGCAGGCTGATCTCAAGAGTAATATCGAGCAGTGGGAGGCCGCGCAGGCGGAGCTTGAGACGAGTGAGGCCAAGTTTCAGAGGATGATTGATTCGGTCGGGGTGTGAGGGGGAAGCTCCAAATTTAGCTAGCTACATTCGCCACATCGCAGCGACGTTTTTAAGCATCCGTTCTTTGAACAATCCCCTGTTTGAGATAAGCTCTTCCCCATGAAAAACATAATCGACAAGATCTGGGAATCCCACGTAATCCCAGCTAAAGAGGCGGGGGCTCCTGATATCCTAACTATAGATTTCATGCTGATGCATGAAGTGACATCTATACAGGCTTTTGACCTCCTCAAGGAGCGTCAGATCCCTCTTCTCGATAAAGGTAGATTAGTCGCCACCCTCGATCACAGTATCCCAACCCGAAAAAACAGATTAGAGATCTATGACCCCGCCGCTAAGGCGCAGGTCGAAGCGCTGCGACGGGTCGCCGCGGAGCAGGGGTTGACGATCTTTGATTTCGGGTCAGGTTACCAGGGAATAGTTCATGTGATCGGACCAGAGCTCGGATTAACTCAACCAGGAATGACTATAGTTTGCGGTGACTCTCACACCTCAACTCACGGCGCCTTCGGAGCCCTAGCTTTCGGAGTCGGAACGAGTGAAGTTGGTCACGTGCTAGCCGCGGGCTCTATACTCTTACGAAGACCTAAAACGATGCGAGTTGAGTTCGACGGTTCATTCGCGCCGGGGGTTTATGCCAAAGACGCTATATTAAAACTAATAGCCGAGATCGGCATCGGCGGCGCCAACGGCCATGTAATCGAATACACAGGAAGCGCGGTCCGCGCTATGTCGATGGAAGAGCGCATGACCGTTTGTAATATGAGTATCGAGTGCGGCGCGCGAGCTGGTTTAGTCTCCCCAGATGATAAGACGATTAGTTTCTTAAAAGGTCGCCGCTACGCTCCAAAAGATAGCGACTGGGGTCGCGCTGAGGCCTATTGGCGCTCTCTAGCAAGCGACACCGGAGCTACTTATGACCGCGAGATCAGGATCGATGTCAGCAAGCTGACTCCGATGGTTACATGGGGAACAAATCCAGAGCAGGGGATCGAGATAGGCGATAAGGTGCCAACCTTAAGCGCACTCCCTGAATCGCACCGTGCTGTGGCGCAGCAAGCGCTAGTCTACACGCGGTTATCAGAGGGGCAGCCGATAAGTGGTGTGAAGATTAATTGGGCCTTTATCGGCTCATGCACAAACGGTCGGATCGAAGACCTACGGATCGCCGCGCAAGTTCTAAGCGGAAAACAAGTTAATCCAGATGTAAAGCTCTACATAGTTCCCGGTTCTGAACAGGTCATGCGTCAGGCGCACGATGAGGGGCTTGTGGATATATTCACATCCGCAGGGGCAGATTTTCGTATGCCTGGGTGCTCAATGTGTCTTGGTATGAACGACGATAAAGTTCCACCAGGTGAGCGGTGCATCAGCACATCAAATCGTAACTTTATTGGCCGGCAAGGGGAGGGGAGTATCACCCACCTGGCCTCTCCAGCTACGGTCGCTGCCTCCGCAGTTGCCGGTGTTATCACAAGCTTTAACGCGGAGTAATCACCATGAGACCCTTTACTACAGTAACTTCAATCGCTGCTCCAGTCGCGATCAAAGATGTTGATACCGACATGATTATCCCAGCCCAGTTTCTGACCAGCATTTCACGAGATGGTTTCGGGCCGAATCTCTTTAAGCGGCTCCGCGAGTCGCGCCCTGATTTCTATCAGAATCAGAGCCGATTCAATAAAGCAGAGATCCTAGTTGCTGATACTAACTTTGGATGCGGCTCATCACGTGAGCACGCTGTGTGGGCGCTCTTGGGGGCCGGGATTAAAGTTGTGATAGCCCCGTCTTTCGCTGATATCTTCGCGGGGAACAGCGCCAAAAATGGATTGCTCTTGGTAACGCTTCCTGAGGATGTAGTAAAAAGATTGCTAAACGACGCTCTTAACAGCGAGCTAAAGTTAACCGTCAATTTAGAGAAGCAGCTTGTATTATCAGCGACCGGCGCGGAATGGAGCTTTAATTATGATCCATTTAGAAAACACTGCCTTTTAAATGGGCTTGATGACCTCGATTATCTCCGCTCAAAGCTAGATGTGATCAACGCAAAAAAGAAAGAGCAGAGCGTTAATTGGTTCTACTCAACATTAACTCCAAATAGGTAGAGCTATGAGTGATATTAAACGTGTCGCGGTTCTTGCTGGTGATGGTATCGGACCGGAGGTGATGGACGAGGCGCTAGCGGTTCTCGCGGTAGTTTGCGAGAAGTATTCAAGGCGCATCAATTTCGCGCAGGCATTAGTAGGAGGCGCTGCCTACATAAAGACAGCGAGCCATTTCCCAGATGAGACGCGGGAGATCTGCGCGAAAAGCGACGCAATTCTCTTTGGCTCAGTTGGTGGCCCAGTTTCACAGTCGCATCTTCCGCAGTGGAAGGGATGCGAAACCAATTCAATCCTGGCGGTACGCAAAGCCTTTAAACTAGCCGCTAACTTTAGACCGACTGTGGTTTATCCAAGTATGTCTTCCGGCTCTCCGCTAAAGGCAGAAGTTATCGGAGAAGGGGTGGATTTAATTATAATCCGTGAGCTTCAGGGGGATGTGTATTTTGGAGAGCACACATTTTTTGAGTCGCAAGGTGAGCGTTGCGCGAGGGACTCAGGAGAGTATACCGAGAGTCAGATAAGGTTTGTGGCGCAAACAGCTTTTAACGCGGCGAGAAAACGACGCAATGTTGTTCACTCAGTCGATAAAGCTAATGTCCTTCACATGTCCAAGCTCTGGCGCGAAGTCGTCAGTGAGGTGCATCAATCTGAATTCTCGGATGTTAAGTTAGAGCATGTCTTGGTTGATAACTGCGCGCTGCAGCTAGTAAAGAACCCGGCGCAGTTTGATGTGATAGTGGCGCCTAATTTATTTGGCGATATCTTGTCGGATCTAGCGGCTGCTTTGCCGGGATCGCTTGGCTTGTCACCATCAGCCAGCTTTAACAGCGAGGGTTTCGCGCTCTATGAGCCATCTGGAGGCTCAGCTCCTGACATTGCGGGCAAAGGAATCGCAAATCCGATAGCTCAGATCCTTTCAGCGGCGATGATGTTACGATATTCATTTGGCTGGGACGCAGAGGCGAATGCCATCGAAAGTGCCGTATCAAGCGCTTTGGCTGATGGATACCGTACAGCGGATCTAGCATCACCGAATCACAAAGCTTCAACTACCCGTGAGATGGGCGATGCGATTAGGGCGCGAATAAGTTAGTGAACAATTATCTTCTTGCTACTCTCGCCATCGTTAGCGAAGTCAGAGATATCGATATCTGGTTTTGAACCAAAAGCAGAGCTGCCCGAGCCGCTGCCGCGAAGTGAGCCATAAAGAGACCCCTCAAAGTTCTTCGCGAGGCTATTAATCTGACGGCGTAGCATTACTATCTTGTAAGCGGCGTAACAGAGCAGAGCTCCCAGAGCAAGAAGACAGAACGCAATCGCCCCAAGTACAAAGCGCGGCGCTATTAAAACAACGATACCGAGAGTGATTAGCAAAGCACCTGGCAAGAAAGGAATGCCACGTTTAGTGGAAACGAAGACTGTGCCAGAGAATATATTGTTGAGATCGGGACGGGTGTTTCGCATGAGATTAATATACTTCATATCTGATCTGATAACCACCGGATCGGACAAATACAAACACAAAGAGTTGAGAGCACGAAAAACTGGCTGAAGAGCTGGCCTTCCGCGCTCGATGCATTATTAGATCGGATTATCCGATTGAGGCCTAACCCCATTTTAGGGTAGGATCTAAAAGCTGTCGTTTTAGGTGCTTATGCCGCCTTGCCCGGCCGCTAAACTTTCGGTATGAACCTATGTTACAAAGCGCTCTCGAGTATAGAAGCAGTCCAAGGCCTGTTTCCATCTATTCAACCCTGGGAGGCACTCGAGTGCCGCTCGATCCCCTAGACAAGAGTTCTACCTCACCAAAAGTTCTGATGTATGTCTGCGGGTTGACCCCTCAGGATCGCTCGCACATGGGGCACGGGCTGATGGCGATGCGCTTTGATATGGTACGCCGTTATCTAATGTATCGGAGACTTGACGTATTCTTCTTACAGAATGTCACTGATATAGACGACAAGATTATCGCCAAGGTTTTAGCTTCTGGGGTTGATCCTCTAAAAATGACCCGTGAGTACACAGACGAGTTTTATGCGAATTTAAAGAAACTCCATGTGCTTCAGGTAGATCAATTAACAAGGGTGACCGAGTATGTCCCGCAGATCATCTCGTTTGTCGAGCGTTTGATAGAGAAGGGTTTCGCCTACGCTACAGAGGAAGGGAACGTCTACTTCGATGTGGCCAAGAAAGGTGATTACGGAAAGCTCTCTAATCAAAATGTGGCTAAACTATTTGAGAGTGTTCGTAAAGAGGGAGAGAAGGATAAGCGCTCGCCAGTGGATTTCGCGCTCTGGAAGCGCGATGACAGTACCTCGCTATCACAGAGCTCCCCATGGGGCGTCGGCAGACCAGGTTGGCATATAGAATGCTCAGTGATGATCTATGAGGCGTTAGGAGAGCTAATAGATATCCACGGAGGAGCTCTAGATCTTAAATTTCCTCACCACGAAAACGAGATCGCGCAGTCAGAGGCGCATTCGGGCCATGGATTCGCCTCAATCTGGATGCACTGTGGATTGCTGAATATCGACGGACAGAAGATGTCTAAGTCGCTAAATAACTTCATTCCATTAGGAGAGGCCCTCGAGCGCTACGGCGTTACTCCACTAAGGTTTGCGGTTGCCCGTTCGCATTATCGCGCAAGTCTCGACCTAAGTGATAAGTTGATGCGTGACACGATCAATTCGCTCTTGGAATTCCATAGACTATTTGACCGCGTTTTGAGCGCGGATTCTGGCTCAAAGCTGGATTATCTAACCGATCCGGATTGCCGAAAAATCGCTGATGAGTTTGAGCAATCTATGGATAACGACTTTAACTCTCCAGAAGCAATAGTAGTGCTTGAAAAAGCTAAGAACGCTTTAATCCAAGAGTTAGATAAGATGCCAGCGGGGGTTGATATTCCAGAGACTGTTCGACTAAGAGCAGGTTTGATTCGCGAGTTGGGGAATGTATTAGGAGTCTTCTTTGATCCGATCGATGTCGTTGAGCGTGAGGGCTTGAGGATCGCGGCAGCTTCAGCGGGAGCGACTCCGCTGACCCCTGAAGCAGTGCGCGCGGTAATTAAAGATAGAGTAGAGGCCAGGGCTGCTAAGGACTTCGCGCGCTCAGATGAACTTCGCCGGCAATTAAACGCCCACGGAGTCGATGTGCTCGATAGTAAGAGTGGATCGAGTTGGCGTTTTGCTTAGTAATTAGAAGGTGAATATGACGCAGGAAGAAGCTCGCTACCGTATCGCTCTTATGGGAACGCGCGGAATACCTGCGCGTTATGGAGGCTTTGAGACATTCGCGGAGCAGCTATCCACGCGCCTAGTGGCGCGTGGTCATGAGGTGATCGTTTATGGCCGATGCAAATTCAATCAGAAGTGGGGCGCGAGGGAGACTTTAAATGGCGTTGAGCGCCGAGAGACTCCAACTATATTTCATAAGTATCTTGAGACCCCTCTGCACGCTTTAACATCCGCGCTGGATCTGCTTTCACAGAAAGTTGACGCGGTGCTCCTCTGTAATGGAGCGAATTCACCACTAGCGCCGATTATCCTGTGCAAACGTGTGCCGTTAGTCATCAACGTAGACGGAATAGAGCGGAACAGAGCGAAATGGAACTGGGCAGGCAAGGCTTGGTATCTTTTAGGAGAGCACTGTTCAGTTTGGTTCGCTACAAGAGTTGTGTCCGACGCTAAGGTAATCGCTGAGTATTATCTTAATGCTTACGGGGTTGATTCAACGGTTATACCTTATGGTGTGCACCCCGTAAGAAGGCCGCCAGGCGCTACTCTAGGTCAGTTTGGCCTGCAGAAGGGGCGTTATATACTTTATGTAAGTCGACTAGAACCTGAGAATAACGCTCTGGGAGTGATTCAGGCATATAAGATGTTAAAGACTGATATGCCCTTAGTGATCGTAGGAGACGCGCCTTACGCGGATGATTACAAACGTAAGCTGCGTGAAGAGGCCGCTGGTTTAAATGTTGTCTTTACAGGCTACCAGTTTGGCGAAGCTTATCAGGAGTTTCAGAGCAACTGCTACGTTTACATTCAGGCTACTGAGGTAGGAGGAACTCATCCGGCGCTGATCGAATCGATGTCTTACGGTAACTGCGTAATCAGTAACGGCACCCCAGAGAATATAGAGGTGGTAGGAGATGCTGGACTTGTCTTTGAAAAGAATGACTTTGCTGACCTGTCTAAGCTTCTATCAGGGGTTCTAGAGAGTCCAGAGAGAGTCGCGGAGCTGGGCAAGCGAGCCAGCGAGAGGGTCACTCAGCATTATTCCTGGGATAGCGTTGTCTCGCGTTATGAGGAGCTGATCGGATCCTTAATCGCCAGAAAAAATGGCGCTGCTGAGCCTAAGCGGGAGAATCTGAATGCCGCTTAACGAGCCTAGTCAGCCGGTGGTTCTATTTGACGGGGTTTGTGGGTTCTGCAACCGGTTCGTAACTTTGGCTCTAAAGAATGATAGTTCTGGAGAGCTTCTTTTCGCGCCGAATAGATCGCGTTACGGGCAGGAGCTCTGCCAACGTCTAAGTTTAGCTAAAGAGAGCGAGAGAACTATTATAGTAGTGGTTGACGATCGCGTGCTCTTAAGAAGTGACGCGGTGATATTTATCTCCAAGCATCTTAGGAAACCATACAGCTATTTAGGGCTAATTAGTGTTTTCCCGAGATTTATACGCGACCTTGGATATAGAGCAGTAGCTTCGATTAGACGTCTAGTGCCGGTTAATCATCTGGCGTGTGAAGTGCTTCCGCCAGAGTCGCGGCGTCGTATTTTAGAGTAGGAGTGGTTATGGAAAAGAAGTACGTTTTAGTTACTGGTGGCAGTAAAGGTATCGGGCAAGCGATTATCGAGCGGTGTATCGATGATGGTTTTTCGCCGATCTGTGTCGCTCGCGGAGATTATCAGGGGAAAAACCCAGAGAAAGTTATCTCGATTAAGCGTGATTTAACGGAGCCAAGCGCCGCTGCCTCTGTATTTACTGAGCTAGATAATCGGGGAATACAATTGGATTACCTCGTGAATAACGCAGGGTCATTCGTTGGAAAGCCGCTTCATGAGCTATCACCACAAGAGATCGACTTTCAGATTCAGATGAATACGCGACTCCCCATCATGATTACTAAGGAGTTTCTTCTGCGGCTAGGTGCTGGGAGTAATATGAGGGAAGGTGTAGTGGTTAATATCTCTTCGGTATCGGCTTTATCGATCGCGGCCGATACTGTATACGCCGCGACTAAAGCGTCAATAAATGGACTAACTAGATGTTTAGCGGCGCATTATGGTCCGAAGGTTAGGGTAAACGGAGTCGCTCCAGGTTTAATCCCAACAACTGAGATGGGCGCTAAAGTTCCACCGGAGCGCGCTAAGGTTCACATTGATAATTCGTTAACAAAGCGCGAATTAAAGCCCGAGGCGATAGCCGATATGGTCTCTTATCTAATGAGCGACAGGGCGCAAAATATAACTGGCGTTACCTATGAGGTGTGTAACGGATCGTATCTGAGATAGCGGAGACGAATACCTATTTGGAGGAAGCGAATTTCGCTTCGCGACCTTCGATTAGGCGCTTAATATTTTCACGGTGGCGATAGACGATTACAAGCGAGAGGATAATCAGCGCAAAGCTTTTAGCCTCAGGTTGGTTGGAAACTAGAGAGTAAAGCGGCGCTGAAAGGGTCGCCAGGATACTCGAGAGCGAGACGATACGAGTAACACTAAAAACTAGAGCAAAGATAACCACACTAGTTAAGGCCGCGCCGGGAGCTAGCGCCACTAAAACTCCTAATCCAGTAGCAACCCCCTTGCCCCCTTTGAGTAGCGGAGGGAGAGAAAAACAGTGCCCGCACACAACCGCGACAGCGGAGGCCGCCAAGAACCAAATTTGGTCAGTTATTAGAGACGCCAGAGTCACTGCCAAAAAACCCTTAGTAAGATCTAGAAGTAGAGTCATGATACCGGCGCGCTTACCGATAGAGCGCGCCACATTCGTCGCGCCTACGTTTCCACTTCCCTGCCGGGTAATATCAATCCCGTGCAGCTTCGCTAACAGATACCCAGAAGGGAAAGACCCTAATAGATAAAACGGAATCAGCGCGATAATGGTCGCTATTGAAGTACTCACCGATTTAACCTCTAAGTCTCGATATCGCCTGTTTACGATCGCTTGCGTTAAATACATAGGAACCGGCGACAAGCACATCAGCGCCAGCATCGCGGCACATCTTGCCGGTTTCGTGGTTTATTCCCCCATCAACTTCGATCAAAATTGGCCTGGTTTGCTTGAGGGAATCAATCCTAGATTTAATCTGCCGAATCTTACCGAGAGAGCTAGGAATAAATGGCTGGCCGCCCCAACCTGGGTTGACGGTCATGATTAAAACTAGGTCACAGATATCAAGCACATCGTAGATCGATTCAACAGGAGTTCCAGGATTTATCGCCACTCCGTTTTTAAGCCCTAGTGATGATATCTCAGAGAGGGAGCGATGGAGGTGCGGACAGGTCTCCTGGTGAATAATAAGGCGATCAGCTCCAGCTTTTTTAAAAGGCTCAAAGTGACGCTCAGGTTCTACAACCATAAAGTGTACGTCAAGAAGCCCGGTTGTCCTGGAGCGAAGCGATTTTACAACATTGTCTCCAAAAGTTATCGGGGGAACAAATGAGCCATCCATAATATCAACGTGTAACCAATCAGCGCCCGCGGTAACGACCGAGTCGACCTCAGAATCGAGGTTGCCGATCGAAGCTGCGAGGATGGATGGTGCTATGATAGCGCCGGACGCCTTTGATGAATTGCCAGGATTAGTCATACCAACTGACTCTACAACACCTTGAAGCTTAGAAGGAAGGAGGGAATAGACGCATATCGGCAAGTTGACCAGGAATTTATACGGTTGCCAGCCTCCTTTAAGCTCCCTTAGTCTTACGGGAAGATTATGGACCTCAGAGGAACTGCTCTTTTTGGGTTTTAATGTTTCAAGGCACAGCTATGCTGAACAAATTACGGTCTCTATTAGAAGTTGAAAAATTGTATGAGCTGTTGACGCTTACAGCTCTTTTCGTCGCTACAACGATCTTAAGTTCAGGGGTCTCTAGTGCTCCAGTTGACCTCTTTGTTTGGCTCATACTCATAGCTGTGTTACCGATCGCTGTGATTATTCTAAAAGGTGATTTGCATCTATCAAAGTATCCACTGCTAAAGGGTGGAGTGATGATGGCCTCTGTGATGGCACTCCTCATAGCCACGGTTCAACCGGTGGATAATCTTGAGCCTCTTAAGCTTAAGGTAGTTCTCTGCTCGATTCCATTGGCATGGAGCGCGGTGTTCTCCGCATATTTTATCCTGGGCTCGTTTAAATCAGAGGTTTGGGCGAAGGTGGTCGCGACCTTAGCAACCGCATTCATGGGCGTCTCAGTCGTGTTCGTTGTCTGGTATATGGGTTCATACACATGGGTTGTAAAGAGCCCAGCGATTGACCGTTTCCCCTATACCTTCGGAATTTGGGAAAAGGAGCCTTTCTGGAAGCACTTATTCCTTACTTTTGATATGCGATGGTTTCAGTACGAGAAAGGGCTTTCTTATCACGGCTATACTAATATTTATACGATACCGCACTGGTTGATCCTGAAATTCATAAGATGGTATTCGGGCATTCAATATAATGTAGGAATTAAATTAGTTCCTTTCGTTCACGGGGTGTTCTTCGCTTTTCTCCTGCCTGGATGTATGGCTTGGCGGATGTGCTTAGATCCTGAGCGTCGCGTTAGATTCTTAGCCCTCCTTTTGATCCCAACCGCGTTAGTACTATCAACGCCTGACATCTGGACTGGCCCGATGTTATTTGATGCCGATAATTGCTTCCCGTTGTTCGCCTGTTTGATAATTCTATGTGTGACAACCTTGGCGAAAGCGGAGGATTCACCCTCAAGATGCATAACAGCGATAGTGCTTGTGACGCATATTTTTTTAGCGCTATTTATTCCAGTGCTGGCTGTTATGTACGGCTTGGGCTTAATACTATTTTATTGCTCTGGCAATCGTTCGCGCCTATTCTTTTATGCCGGCATTTCGATTGTTGTTTGTTCGGTCGCTGCGTACGGAGCTACAGGTCTTACAGCGAAGCTGGGGGGATTCGGATACCACGGCAGCTCTGTTCTTTTTAGAAGTGGATTAGATCAAGGGGGTGCGGGCTCGCTAGGAATGGCGTGGCGTTCACTTGTATCGCCGCAGGGTCAGTTTCAACTTCGTGAGGTCAGCTCGATGTGGTTGGGGATATACGCGGCATTGGCGGCTATCATTATAGTATTGTTTGGCTCGAAGCGGGACGGATCTATTCAGATGATCTTTCCGTTATTCGCTCCAGTAATCCTCGACCTAGCAGTTTTCCCCCAGTCTCATTCGATCCATCCATATCTCTACGACGCTACAGCCGCAGTGTTAGGAATAATGAGTTTGGCGTGGATCATTCAATCATCGGATGAGGGATCTAAGGATCGAATTAACGCGGTTACTCCGTGGGCCCTGATCTTTATGCTTTGTGCCTTCCTCGGTAACTTTATGGCGCTTCGAACCTTCTTCCTGCGCTTCGCCGCTTAGCGCCGCTGAAGTCCGCAAATTGTCGCTAATCGCGTTTTGGAGCCCAGACACAACTGGCTGAGGTGATATAGCGCTTTTCAGAGTTTCCACAACCGATAGCTGTTGCTCCTCTGAGATCCCCATCCAGAGTGGCAATCGCACCAAGCGTTCAGAGAGTGAGTCGGTATTGCTCAACGATCCACTGCTTCGCCCATATCTCATTCCCGCGGGAGATGAGTGCAACGGCACATAGTGGAAGATCGAGTTAACTCCCTCCCGCTTCATAGCTGCGAGAACCTGTTGTCTATCCATTCCTTCAGCCAGAATAACGTAATAGAGGTGCGCGTTGTGTTCGCACTCTTGTGGTATGCACGGTCGCCGTATTAAGCCTGCCTGCTCGAGCGGTTCAAGTAAGAGATGATAGCGATTCCAGCATTCTATGCGACGGCTGGTAATACTCTGCGCTTCCTCAAATTGGGCCCAGAGGAAAGCCGCGATAATCTCTCCTGGGAGAAATGATGAGCCAACTTCTTGCCAGGTATATTTATCTACTTCCCCTCTAAAAAACCGACTTCTGTCGGTCCCTTTTTCGCGGATAATCTCGGCGCGACTTATCAATTTTGGGTCGTTAACTAGCAGGGCGCCTCCCTCACCGGAGATGATATTTTTAGTCTCATGAAAGCTGTATGCTCCGAGGTCGGCGATGCTACCCAGAGGTCTCCCTCTGTATTTGGACATGACTCCCTGCGCGGCATCTTCCACTACCTTAAGATCATAGCGTTTGGCGATCTCGAGGATAGTATTCATCTCACAAGATACCCCGGCGTAGTGAACCGGCACGATAGCGCGAGTTCTCGGAGTAATAGCCGCTTCGATCAGCTTCTCATCAATGTTGAGAGTGTCTGGTCTGATATCGACAAAAACGGGAACTCCACCTCGTAATACAAAAGCGTTTGCTGTAGACACAAAAGTATAGGACGGCATAATGACTTCATCGCCGGGTTTTATATCGAGCAGGATCGCTGCCATCTCAAGAGCCGCTGTGCAAGAATGAGTAAGGAGAGCCTTGCCGCAGCCGGCATTCTTCTCAATCCACGAGTGACACTTGGCGGTAAAGGGACCATCGCCAGCTAGGCGGCAATTAAAATGCGCCTCCGCCACGTAAAACAACTCGCGGCCTGTCATGTGAGGTCGATTAAACGGCACCGTTTGGGTTTTCTTCTGCATGATTTCCGGGTCTAAAGTCAAATTTTCGGATACGCACTAATATAAGAGC
>Ga0214921_10004031_pt1 | contig 22010 bp, 22 predicted proteins | sample LL1505_MetaG_FD_177992 | JGI IMG/M metagenome (GOLD analysis project Ga0214921, IMG submission 177992) | Freshwater microbial communities from Lake Lanier, Atlanta, Georgia, United States - LL-1505 | ecosystem: Environmental > Aquatic > Freshwater > Lake | place: USA: Georgia | collected... | reverse complement strand
GGTCTTCTTCGCCGACCGATACGCCGCCGCTGGTCACGATCACATCGTGGCTGCGCGCCGCTGCGGCCAGCGCCTCCACGGTCGCGGCGCGTTGGTCGGGCACGATGCCCAGATCCGTCACATCACAACCCAAACGCCGCAGCAAGGCCACCAGAAAAAACCGGTTGGAGTTGTAAATGGCGCCGGGCGGCATGCTCTCAGGCGCACAGGCACCCGGCATCATAAGCTCATCACCTGTCGAAAAAAGGGCTACGCGCGGACGCCGCACCACGGCCAAGCTGTCCGTACCCACACCAGCCGCCTGCCCCAATTCCGCAGGCCCCAAGCGGGTTCCAGCGGCCAGTACCACGGCACCTCGCGCCACGTCTTCGCCTGCACGGCGAATCCATTGGCCGGCTTGCGGCAAAGCGTTGACGCGCACCTGCGGCACCGCGCCATCCGTGGTCTCCAGCACCGTGCAATCCTCTTGCATCAGCACCGCATCAGCCCCGGGTGGCAGCGGCGCGCCAGTGAAGATTCGCGCCAGCGTGCCAACTGCCAAAGGCTGCGCAGCCATGCCAGCGGCAATGCGCTGGCTTTGGGGCAGCACGGTACCGGCCTGCGGCACATCGGCGCAACGCAGGGCGTAACCGTCCATAGAACTGTTGTCCTGCGGCGGTACGTGCAAGGCGGACACCACATCCTGCGCGAGCACGCGGCCATCGGCATCCAATGTGGCGACATGCTCCACAGCATCAAGCGGTACGACCGCAGCCAGCAGCTGCGCCAGCGCCTCGTCAAGGGGTTTCAGGGGCGCGCGCGCGGTCATGGATTGGAGGCAGCCTTCAGGCGTCGCAGGTGCGGGCAATAAGCGCTTTGACCGCTGCGAGATCCGCGTCCATAGTCAGCACGCGTTTGGGTAGCGCCTCTATCCCCTCAAAGCGCGCAGGCCGGTCGGGCTCGCGGCCTAAGGCTTCGACGATGGTGGCGGCAAATTTGATGGGCAAGGCTGTCTCCAAAACCAGCATAGGAACGCCATCGACGCGTTGCTCCTGCGCCACTTTCAGACCATCAGCGGTGTGGGTGTCTATCACCACGCCATAGCGCGCCGCGCAATCGCGAATCGTCGCCAGGCGCTGTGCGTGGGTGCTCTTGCCGCTGGAAAAACCATAGCGCGAAGCGGCCTGCGCGAAGGCGGGATCGCCGCTCAAATCAAAGCGCCCGGCGCTTGCAATCGCGTCGCCGAACAAGGCCTTGGTGCGGGCTCCGTCACGCCCGAGCAAATCAAAAACAAAGCGCTCGAAGTTGCTGGCTTTGGAAATGTCCATGGACGGGCTGGACGTCTCATGCGTATCGGCGGTGCCCCGCACCCGGTAGACCCCAGTACGGAAAAATTCGTCCAGTACGTCGTTTTCGTTGGTCGCGACCACCAGCTTGTCAATCGGCAGGCCCATCACGCGGGCGACATGGCCAGCGCACACGTTGCCGAAGTTTCCGCTGGGCACACAAAAGCTCACGCGCTGGCTGTTGTCGGTGGTGGCTTGTAAATAGCCGGAAAAGTAATACACCACTTGCGCCATCAAGCGCGCCCAATTGATGGAGTTCACCGTGCCAATGCGGTAGCGCCGCTTGAAATCCAAATCGCCGGAGACGCCTTTAACCAGGTCCTGGCAATCGTCAAACACACCTTTGACGGCGATGTTGATGATGTTGTCGTCCATCAGGCTGAACATCTGCGCCTGTTGAAACGGGCTCATGCGGCCTTGCGGGCTGGTCATGAAAACACGCACACCTTTTTTGCCGCGCATGGCGTACTCGGCGGCGCTGCCGGTGTCGCCGCTGGTGGCGCCAAAAATATTCAGTTCCTCGCCCTGGCGCGCCAGGTGGTATTCGAACAAATTGCCCAGCAGCTGCATGGCCATGTCTTTGAAGGCCAGCGTCGGCCCATTGGATAAGCCGAGCAGATAGAGGCCATCTTCCAGCCGGGTCAATGGCGCAATCTGCGGCGTGCCGAACACCGCCGGCGTATAGGTCTTGCGGCACAAGGCGCGCAAATCATCGGCGGGAATGTCATCGACGTACAGCGAAACAATTTCAAACGCCAGATCGGCGTAGCTCAAACCGCGCCAGCGGTTGAGCGTTGCGCCGTCAATCTGCGGGTAGCTTTGCGGCAGGTACAAGCCGCCATCGGGGGCCAGGCCTTCCAACAGAATGTCGCAAAAACGCCGTCCGGCGGGAGCACTGTGCCCGGCAGCAGCCGTAGCGCGGGTCGAGAAATACAACATGGGAAATCAGGCCAGCTCTTCTTTGCGGATGCGCACGATTTTTTGCAGCACGGTGGGCAAGGTTTGCATGCGCGCCAGCGCAGTATCCATGCGCGATTCCACGCAGTCGTGGGTGAGAATGATCAGGTCGGTTTGCGCGGCGTTGTCGCTGTCGATCTCATCGGCCTCGCGCTGGATCACCGCATCAATGCTGATGTCGCAATCGGCCAAGATGCCAGCCACTTTGGCTAGCACGCCGGCCTGGTCGGCCACCCGCAGTCGCAGGTAGTAGCTCGTGACCACCGCGCTCATGGGCAACACGGGCTCGGAGCTCATGGCGTCGGGCTGAAACGCCAAATGGGGCACGCGCTGCGCGGCGTCGGCCGTGTGCAGGCGCGCCACATCTACCAGATCGGCAATCACGGCCGAGGCGGTTTGTTCGGAGCCAGCGCCCGCGCCGTAATACATGGTGATACCGGCCGCGTCGCTCTTGACCATGATGCCGTTCATCGAGCCTTCGACATTGGCCAAGAGGCGCTTGGATGGAATCAGCGTGGGGTGCACGCGCAGCTCGATGCCCTGCGCCGTGCGCTTGGCGATACCGAGCAGCTTGATGCGATAGCCCATCTGGAAGGCGTACGTGATGTCCGCCGCAGCGAGCTGGGTGATGCCTTCTACGTGGTCAGGCTTGAACTGGATGGGAATACCGAATGCGACCGAGGCCAAGATGGTGGCCTTGTGCGCGGCATCGAACCCTTCGATGTCAAAACTCGGATCGGCTTCCGCGTAACCCAGCGCCTGCGCCTGCGCCAACACGGCATCAAAGCCCAGACCTTTGTCACGCATTTCGCTCAAAATGAAATTCGTGGTGCCGTTGATGATGCCGGCCACCCATTCGATGCGGTTGCCGGAGAGTCCCTCGCGCAAGGCTTTGATGATGGGAATGCTCACCGCCACCGCGCCTTCAAACGCCACCATCACACCATGCTCTTGCGCAGCAGCAAAGACCTCATTGCCGTGTTCCGCGAGCAAGGCTTTGTTGGCGGTCACCACGTGTTTGCCATTGGCAATAGCGCGCATCACCAGATCTTTGGCCAGCGTCGTGCCGCCTATGACCTCGACCACAATTTCCACGTCAGGGTGGTTGACCACCTCCAAAGTATCGGCGGTCAGACGGGTGTCCGGACCGACCAGGCTGCGCGCGCGCGCTAGGTCGCGGGCAGCGACGATGCCAATCTCAATGCCACGTCCGGCACGGCGCTTGATTTCTTCCTGATTGCGTTGCAACACGCGGAAGGTGCCGCCGCCGACAGTGCCGATACCCAAAAGACCGACTTGGATGGGTTTCAAAGAGAGCTTGTCTGACATGGTTGAATTTAGGCGGGCAGTGCGTGGGTTTGTCGGTAATGCGCAAGAAAGCGGGCAATGCGGGCTATGGCCTCGCGCAGATCGTCTTCATGGGGCAAAAAGACGATGCGGAAATGGTCCGGCGCGGCCCAGTTGAACCCGGTGCCCTGCACCAGCATGACGCGCGTCTCATTGAGTAAGTCGAGAAAAAACTCGCGGTCGTCTGCAATCGGGTAGATCGCCGGGTCGAGTCGTGCAAACATGTAAAGCGCCGCCACCGGTTTGACGCAACTCACGCCTGGAATGGCGGTGATCAATTCATAGGCCAAATCACGCTGGCGGCGAAGACGCCCGCCCTCGCCCACCAGATCGTCAATGCTCTGGTAACCGCCCAGCGCGGTCTGCACCGCGTACTGGCCGGGCACGTTAGGGCACAGCCGCATATTGGAAAGCATATTCAGGCCTTCTATGTAGTCCCTGGCGTGGCGCTTATCGCCCGAGACCACCATCCAGCCCGCACGGTAGCCACACGAGCGGTAACTCTTGGACAGTGAGTTAAACGTGAGCGTCAATACATCGGTACTCAGGGAGGCAATCGCCGTGTGGCGGATGCCGTCGTACAAGACCTTGTCATAAACCTCGTCGGCAAAAATCACCAGCCCGTGTTGACGGGCCATATTCACGATGGCGTGCAAGGTCGCGTCCGAGTACAGCGCGCCCGTGGGGTTGTTGGGGTTGATCACCACAATGCCCTTGGTGCGGGGTGTGATCTTGGCGCCTATGTCCTCCAGATCAGGCGCCCAGCCTTGCGACTCATCGCACAGGTAGTGCACCGGTTTGCCGCCGGACAAGCTGGCCGCGGCCGTCCACAAGGGGTAATCGGGGGCGGGCAGCAGCAGTTCGTCGCCATCGTCCAGCAGCGCGTTGGTCGCCATGACGATCAGCTCGCTGGCGCCGTTACCTAAATAAATGTCGTCCAGCGTTACGCCTTGGATATGCTGCTTTTGGGTTTCATGCATCACCGCTTTGCGGGCGGCGAAAATGCCTTTGCTATCGGAGTAGCCGGAGGCATTTGACAAGTTGCGCACCATGTCCTGTTGAATTTCATCGGGTGCATCGAAACCAAATACCGCCAGATTGCCGATATTGAGTTTGATAACTTTCTGCCCTTCTTCTTCCATCTGACGGGCACGGTCCATGATGGGACCGCGTATGTCGTAACACACGTTTGCCAGCTTGGCGGATTTGAGAACGGGTTTCAAGGTCCCTCCTTGGGCGGGATGCATGTCGGCACTGCGGGTTAATGAAGCCGATAATTGGAACACAATCGCTCGTCCCCGGCATCGTCCAACCCAACCCGCACCAACATGAAGTTCCAAGCAGATGCCACCAGCGGCAACGCCGTCACCGGCTACGGCGTCGGCTGGGTTAGCGTGAACAGGCAACGTTTCGAACACAGCCTGGTCATCGGGCAGGCCGTTCTCACGGCCTGGGCGTGTCCCGACTTCGCGGCTTTGAGGGTCGATCACTTTGAACAACTGGCCGCGCTGGAACCCGAACTGGTGATTTTTGGCAGTGGCTCAACCCTGCAGTTCCCGCCTCCAACCTTACTCACCAGTCTGTACGCGCGGCGCATTGGCGTGGAGACCATGGACACCCAGGCGGCCTGTAGAACTTATAACTTTCTGGTGGGCGAGGGGCGGCGCGCGGTCGCAGCGCTGCTGATTGCGTAAGGCGCTTGCGCGCGTTGGCGTAAACGACGCTCAAGCGCGCTCGGTCTCGTCGGCGATTTGCGGTTAAAATTGGTAGCTTCGGACGGGGCCTGCCGCAGCCTAGCAACCATCGGTTACCCATCCACTCCTCCTGACACATCCAGCACGCGAGACTGAATATTCCTATGGCGATCGTTGTCAACAAACCCCTTCCAGAGTTCGAAGCCAATGCCACGGGCGGCGTTCGCGTATCGAATGTGTCGCATGTGGGAAAAACCATGGTTTTGTACTTCTATCCGAAGGACAACACGCCAGGCTGCACCACCGAAGCCATGCAGTTCCGCGACAAGTACAAAGATTTCGTAAAAGCAGGTGCCCATGTGTTTGGCGTATCCCGCGACAACATGCGCTCGCACGACGAATTCAAAACTAAATTGGAACTGCCTTTTGAATTGATCGCCGATACCGAAGAAAAAATGTGCCACATGTTTGGTGTGGTGAAAAATAAGATCATGTACGGTAAAAAGGTGAAAGGTATTGAGCGCAGTACCTTTCTGATCGGTCCCGATGGAGTTTTGCGCGAAGAGTGGCGCGGACTGAAAGTCGTCGGCCATGTCGATGAAGTACTCAAATCCGTGAAGGCTTTGAAGAAAGCCAATGGAAAGCCCGCAGAGAAAGCGCCGGAGGCTTCTGCCGACAAGCCAGCCAAAAAAATTGCGGAAGTCGCGCAGTAATCCGACAGATTGACGGCGCTACCCTGCGTCACATGGCTTATGCATAATGGCGCGATGAGTATCTCGCCAGCGCCTGTCCTCCCAAACGCCGCCTCTTTCACAGGCGGCTTTTTTTCGTTCTGAAGTTCTATCACCACCGCACCAACTGATTGCCATTCATGCCACTGCCTCCCGCTCCTGCCAAGCGCGCTGACCGACTTGCGCTTGAAAAAGTCACAAAATCACAGAACCGAGAACGCCAAGCCAAACCACCGGCTTCCAGCAATCGCATGGTGACCGAAAGCACCTCTATCGCCGACCCGGGCGTCCGGCGCGAAGTGGAGCAAGCGCCCAGCGGCTTGCAAGCGGGTGCCTCTGTCCGCTACCTTTCCGTGGCGGGCAGCAGCAGCGCCAATCCGGCAAATGCTGGCAAGGGGCAGCGCAAGCGTAGCAGCGGACCCGCCAAGTTGTTTGTGCTGGACACCAATGTGCTGCTGCACGACCCGATCTGCCTGTTCCGCTTTGAAGAACACGACATTTTTCTGCCGATGATCGTGTTGGAAGAGCTGGACGGGCACAAAAAGGGCATGACCGAAGTGGCTCGCAACGCTCGCCAGACCAGCCGCACCTTGGACGCACTGGCGGCCAGTCCGGGCTGCGATATCACCAAAGGACTTGCCCTGAACACCACCGGACATACGGATGCACGGGGAAAGTTGCTGTTCCAGACGGAACCGCTGGATTACACCCTGCCGGCGAGCCTGCCCATTGGCAAAGCGGACAACCAGATACTGGGCGTGGTTGAGGCCTTGCGCCACAAACTCCCCGAGCGCGAAGTGGTTTTGGTGTCCAAAGACATCAATATGCGGGTCAAGGCCCGGGCTTTGGGACTCAATACCGACGACTACAAAAATGACAAAACACTGGAAGACGGCGATTTACTGTACTCCGGCGCATTGGCCCTACCCGCTGATTTCTGGGCCAGTCACGGCCAGGCGGTGGAAAGCTGGCAGCAAGGACCGCACACGTTCTACAAGGTCGATGGTCCATCCGTGCCGGACATGTACATCAACCAGTTCGTCTACTTTGAAGCACCCGGGGAGCCCAGCCTGTACGCACGGGTCACCGAAATCCGGGGGACAACAGCGGTACTGCGCACCCTCAAGGACTTCAACCATTTGAAAAATGCCGTTTGGGGCGTGACAGCGCGCAACCGCGAGCAAAACTTCGCGATGAACCTGTTGACCGACCCGGAAGTCGACTTCGTAACGCTGACCGGCACCGCCGGTACTGGTAAGACACTGATGGCATTGGCAGCCGGTCTCACGCAAGTGCTGGACGACAGGCGTTACACCGAAATCATTGTCACGCGCGCCACGGTCAGCGTGGGTGAAGATATCGGCTTTCTGCCCGGAACCGAGGAAGAAAAAATGGGCCCCTGGATGGGCGCGTTGGACGACAACTTGGAAGTGCTGGCCAAAACCGAAAACAGCGCGGGCGAGTGGGGACGCGCTGCCACCAACGAGCTGGTGCGCAGCCGCATCAAAATCAAAAGCATGAACTTTATGCGCGGACGCACGTTTTTAAACAAGTACGTGATCATCGACGAGGCTCAGAATTTGACGCCCAAGCAGATGAAAACGCTGATTACGCGCGCCGGGCCCGGAACCAAAATTGTCTGCATGGGCAATCTGGCGCAAATCGACACGCCCTACCTCACAGAGGGGTCGTCAGGACTCACGTTTGCGGTAGACAAGTTCAAAGGCTGGCCACACGGCGGCCACATCACACTGGCACGCGGTGAGCGCTCGCGACTGGCTGACTTTGCCAGCGAAGTACTTTAAAAGTCGCCGCTGCTGGCCCCGTGAGCCAGGCTTTCGAACTTGGTGATATTGCGCAAGAATGCGAGCTTGACCGTCCCGGTCGGCCCATTACGTTGCTTGGCGATGATGATTTCCGCCACCCCGGGATCCTTGCTCGCCTCTTTGGTGTAGTACTCATCGCGGTAAATGAACATGATGATGTCGGCGTCTTGTTCGATCGCCCCGGACTCGCGCAAATCGCTCATCATGGGCCGCCTGTCAGGGCGTGATTCCACACTGCGATTCAGCTGCGAAAGGGCAATCACCGGGCACTGCAACTCTTTGGCCAGGGTTTTGAGCCCGCGCGAGATTTCGCCCAACTCGGTGGCGCGGTTTTCGCCATCGCTGGCAGTCCCACTCATGAGCTGCAGGTAGTCGACCACAATCAGTCCGAGCTTGCCGCATTTGCGCGCCAAACGCCGCGCATTGGCGCGCAGTTGCGCGGAGGTCAGCCCGGCGCTTTCATCAATATGCAGTGATACGTTACGCAGGCGTTCGATCGCCTCCGTCAGTCGCGGCCATTCGTCGTCGGTAAGCTGGCCCGTGCGCAAATGGCTTTGGTCTATGCGGCCGATGGAGCCCACCACGCGCACCGCCAATTGGGCGGCACCCATCTCCATCGAGAACACGGCGACCGGCAAACCCTCATTCAAGGCCACGTGCTCGGCAATATTGATAGCCAGCGCGGTTTTTCCCATAGAGGGGCGCGCAGCAAGAACGATCAAATCGCCCGCCTGAAATCCGGCCGTCTTGCGGTCTAAATCGTAAAAGCCCGAGGGCACTCCGGTCACGTCGTTCGGGTTTTCGGCCATCTCCTGGACCCGGTCCAACAAGGACACAACCAAGCTACCCATGTCTTGGAACCCCTGCTTGTGGCGTTGCCCTTGCTCGCCAATGCTGAAAATCTTTTGCTCGGATTCGTCGACGATATCGGAGACCGACCGGCCTTTGGGGTTGAAGGCATTGGTGGCAATCTGGTCGCTCGCGGTGAGTAGTTGCCGCAAAACCGATCGATCACGCACGATTTCGGCGTAGCGTCGAATATTGGCGGTACCTGGCACATATTGGGCCAAGGCATTGAGATACGCCAGACCACCCGCCTCTTCGGCTTTTCCCTGTACCTGCAAATGCTCGAACACCGTGATCACATCGGCCGGCCGACTGGCGTTCACAATAGAAAAAATGGCCCCGAATACCAGTCGGTGCTCGTAGCGATAAAAGTCGTCCTCGCTCAGGATATCGGCCACCGCGTCCCAAGCCAGGTTGTCTAGCAACAGCCCGCCCAGCACACTGGACTCCCCCTCTACCGAGTGCGGCGGCACGCGCAATTGCGCAATTTGCCGGTCCGGCGATGCATCGCTGCTGCTTACCACTTCCATAGATTCTCCAAAGAAAAAGCCGCTCGGCGTGAACCCAGCGGCTTCTTATAAGAGCTGCAATCAGGCCGTTTCGCCGTACACCGAAACCGTGATGTCCACCACCACATCCGTGTGCAAAGCCACTGCAATCTTCGAATCGCCCACGGTTTTGATCGGGCCGTTGGGCATACGCACCGACGCCTTCGGCACTTTGTAACCGGTTTTACCCAGTTCTTCAGCAATATCAAAGTTGGTGACAGAGCCAAACAAGCGCCCGTCCACACCGGCCTTCTGGGTCAGTTTGATCGTGGAGCCGGACAGTTTTTCACCCAGCGCGGTGGCTTCCGCCAATTTGGCTGCAGCGGCGCTTTCGAGCTCTTTGCGGCGGACCTCAAATTCAGCCTTGGCCGTCGCTGTCGCGCGGCGTGCACGGCCTGCCGGAATGAGGAAGTTGCGGGCGTAACCGTCTTTAACTTTGACAATCTCACCGAGATTGCCCAGATTAACGATCTTGTCGAGAAGAATAATTTCCATGCTGGTGCTCCTCAGATTTTGTGCTGGTCGCTGTACGGCAACATCGCCAGGAAACGGGCGCGCTTGATGGCCGTATTCAGCTGGCGTTGGAAAATCGCGCGGGTTCCGGTCAGCCGGGCGGGGATGATTTTTCCGTTTTCCGCAATGAAATCACGCAAGGTGTCGATGTCTTTGTAGTCGATCTCTTCGACACCGGTGACCGTAAAGCGGCAAAACCGCTTGCGCTTGAAAAGCAAAGACTGGGTGTTGCGCTTGGGGCGCTTGTCTTTGTTGAACTTCTTAAAAGTAGCCATATCAATTCCTCAACTAATCTTGAACAAATTCCTGAACCTGAAAAACCAGCGACTTCGATTGCCGCCCGCTTGCCAAAAAACCACTGAACTTCCAACTGCTGCCCAAGGGCTGTGCCGCTAGGCGCTCTGCAACCGCTCCGAAAGCCATGGACTTCACCGTCACATCGACTTTGCGCTGTGCATGCACATCGTGCACCACGGAGCTGTGTTCCAAACGAAACCCAAGGGCTGGGAGACCTGCCGGGGTGTAACGCATCGCGTCACGCTCTACCAAAATGCCGGTCAGCAGGACCTGGTTCATCGCCTAACAGCGTGTACGACTGATCCCTTACGCGTGAAAGTCCGAAGGCTGGGAGCGACGCGCTTCTTCGCGCTCAACAGACCGCATCATGGAAGAGGGTCCCGTTTCGGCCTTCTTCTTGGAAACGGTGAGGTGGCGCAACACAGCGTCGTTGAACTTGAAGGCATGCTCCAGTTCCGCCATCACGGCCTGGCTGGCTTCGATGTTGATACACAGGTAGTGGGATTTGGCCAGCTTGTTAATCATGTACACCATCTGGCGACGGCCCCAATCTTCAACCCGGTGGATGTGACCACCGCCGGCGGTGATCATGCCCTTGTAGCGCTCCAGCATGGCCGGAACTTGTTCGCTCTGATCCGGATGGATCATGAGAATGATTTCATAATGACGCATTGAAACTCCTTGTGGAAAATCCCTAACGGGACATAAAGTCACCCCCAGCGTCTGCGGAGTGTGACAAGGCGAAGCCCGTGAGTATAGCCGTTAGCGCCTGGCCAGCTGCTTCCAGGTCGCGATCACGCTATCGGGGTTGAGCGAGATCGAGGAAATCCCCTCGTCTTGCAGCCAGCGCGCAAAGTCCGGGTGGTCGCTGGGGCCTTGGCCGCAAATGCCGATGTATTTGCCCTGCTTTTTGCACGCCGCAATCGCCATCCGGATCAGCGCCTTGACAGCCGGATCACGCTCGTCGAAGTCCGCTGACAACAATTCCATGCCGGAGTCCCGGTCCAGCCCCAGGGTGAGCTGCGTCAGGTCGTTAGAGCCAATGGAAAAACCGTCAAAGTATTCCAAGAATGCTTCCGCCAAAATCGCGTTACTCGGGATTTCGCACATCATGACCAACTGCAAGCCGTCTTTGCCGCGCTCCAAGCCCTGCTTGGCCATCAGCTCGGTGACGCGGCGCGCCTGCTCCAGGGTGCGCACAAAGGGCACCATCACTTGCACGTTATCCAAGCCCATAGTGTTGCGCACGCGCTTGATGGCCTCGCATTCCATTGCAAAAGCTTCCCGGAAGTCGGCGCTGACATAACGCGCAGCGCCGCGAAAACCGAGCATGGGGTTTTCTTCCTCAGGCTCGTAACGGCTGCCGCCGATCAGCTTGCGGTACTCATTGCTCTTGAAATCCGACAAACGCACGATCACCGGCTTGGGCCAAAAAGCGGCTGCAATCGTGGCCACACCCTCGGCGACTTTGTCCACATAAAAAGCCCTGGGCGAGGCGTGTCCGCGCGCGACCGACTCGACCGCGTTTTTCAAATCAGGGGCGACATGGGGGTAGTCCAAAATCGCCTTCGGGTGCACCCCGATGTTGTTGTTGATGATGAATTCCAAACGCGCCAATCCGACACCGGCGTTGGGCAATTGGCAAAAATCAAATGCCAGCTGCGGATTACCGACATTCATCATGATCTTCAGCGCTATCTCGGGCATGGCACCACGCTCGACCTCGCTGACCTCGGTTTCCAGAAGGCCGTCGTAAATGAAACCGGTATCGCCTTCCGCACAGCTCACCGTCACCAGCATGCCGGTGCGCAGATGTTCAGTGGCATCCCCGCAACCGACGACCGCAGGGATGCCTAATTCACGCGCAATGATGGCCGCGTGGCAGGTGCGGCCACCCCGGTTGGTCACGATGGCGGCAGCGCGCTTCATGACCGGCTCCCAGTTGGGGTCTGTCATGTCGGTGACCAGCACATCACCCGCTTGCACCTGGTCCATGTCTTCCAGGCTGTGGACGACGCGCACCGAGCCAGTTCCGATTTTTTGCCCGATGGCCCGGCCCTGTGTCTTGATCGCGCCACGGCCTTTGAGCGCGTAGCGCAATTCCGGCGCATTACCGGCTTGGCTTTTGACGGTCTCAGGACGGGCCTGCAGGATGTAGAGGCCGCCGTCCACGCCGTCCTTGCCCCACTCAATGTCCATCGGGCGGCCGTAATGCGCCTCAATCACCAGGGCGTAGCGGGCCAGTTGCAGTACATCCGCGTCACTTAGCGAGTAGCGGTTACGCATTTCCGCAGGCACGTCGCTGGTTTTAACCAGTTTGCCGTTGGCCGCCTTTTCCGAGGCGTCAGCAAACTCCATCTGCAGCAGTTTCGAGCCCAAATTGCGGCGGATCACGGCCGGAAAACCGGCGCGCAAAGTGGACTTGTGCACATAGAACTCGTCCGGGTTCACCGCGCCTTGCACCACCATTTCGCCCAAGCCATAGCTTGAGGTGATGAAAACGACGCCGTCAAAGCCCGACTCCGTATCCAGGGTGAACATAACGCCTGCGGCACCTTTGTCGGAGCGCACCATGCGTTGTACACCGGCGCTGAGCGCCACCACATCGTGGGCAAAGCCTTTGTGCACCCGGTAGCTGATGGCGCGGTCGTTGTACAACGAGGCGAACACCTCGCGCATTTTGTGCAGCACAGCATCAATGCCTGTGACATTCAAGAAAGTCTCCTGCTGCCCGGCAAACGAGGCGTCCGGCAAATCTTCAGCCGTTGCCGACGAGCGCACCGCGAACGAGGCCAGCGCATCGGAACCTGAGAGGGCTGCAAAAGCCGCGCGCACCGCCTGCTCAAACGCGGGCGGCAGCGGTTGCGCCTCGACAAGTGCGCGGATGCGCGCGCCGATTTGCGCCAGCGTGCGCACATCTTCGCCATCCCACTGCGCCAGCTCGGCGCTAATCCTCTGGTCCAAACCGCCGTACCGCAGAAACTCCCGGTACGCGTGCGCGGTGGTGGCGAAACCGCCGGGCACCTTCACACCCTGCGGCAGCTGGGAAATCATTTCCCCCAGGCTGGCATTTTTCCCGCCTACCGCCTCCACATCCGACATCCGCAGGTGCTCAAAAGGCACGACCCAATCGGTCTCCTTAAACAGGTTTGACATCACAACTCCTAAGTTAAAAACCGGTTTTGCAAGGCCAGCGTCGCCCACTTCCGTGCCGGCGCATACGCGCCTGTGACCGCCTTATCGTTGTTTTCTGGGCGGGGAAATGAGCCTGGTTACAAATTGGTAACAATTGTAGGCCGCGCGGTTTCGCGCACCCTGAGAGCCTTTGCATGTCCCAACGCAGCGTATTTTTCGTATCCGACGGCACCGGCATCACCGCCGAAACCTTCGGCAACGCCATCCTGGCCCAGTTTGAAGTCAAAACCCGCCACGTGCGGCTGCCGTTTATCGACACGGTGGACAAGGCCTACCAGGCGGTGCGGCAGATCAACCACGCCGGCGCCATTGACGGCACACGCCCCATCGTCTTCACCACACTGGTAGACATACAAGTGCTGTCGGTGCTGCGCGAGGGTTGCAAATGTATGTTTCTGGATATGTTCGGAACTTTTGTCGAGCCCCTGGAGGCCGAGCTTGACATCAAGTCCAACCACCGCGTCGGGCGCTTCAGCGATGTATCCAAAAGCCAGGCTTACCACGACCGCATCGAGGCCATCAACTTCTCGCTGGCCCACGACGATGGCCAAAGCCACCGCGATTTGCAGCAGGCCGATGTCATTCTGGTCGGCGTGAGCCGCAGCGGAAAAACACCGACCTCGTTGTACCTGGCAATGCAATATGGCCTCAAGGCCGCAAACTATCCGCTGATTCCCGAGGATTTTGAGCGCCAGCAACTGCCCCCAGCCTTGCTACCCCATCGCAGCAAAATGTTCGGCCTGACTATTCTTGCGGAGCGTCTGAGCGAGATCCGCAACGAACGTCGGCCCGGCTCGCGCTACGCCGAATTAGCAAACTGCCGCATGGAAGTCAGCGAGGCCGAGGCCATGATGCGCCGAAGCGGCATCCGCTGGCTGTCCACCACCACCAAATCCATTGAAGAAATCGCCACGACTATCTTGCAGGAACTACACCCGCAGCGGTTGGCTTATTGATACCGATCAGAGCCCGATGGCCGCAATCCCCGCGCGGGCAATCTGCGCATCCTCAGGCGACTTGACGCCGCTCACACCGACTGCGCCCAGGCACTGCCCGTCTTTCATGATCGGGACACCGCCCTCCAACATGCCCTCGATGGTGGGGGCGCTCAGAAACGAGACGCGACCGTCCTTGTTGATGACTTCTTCGTAGATGCGCGACTCCCGGCAGCCCAAAGCCGATGTGCGCGCCTTGGCTGGGGCAATCAAGGTAGAGATAGGCGGCGCGCCATCCAAGCGCTGGAACCACAGCTGATGGCCGCCGTCGTCCACAATCGAAATGCAGACTGCCCAGTTATGTTTGATGGCCTCTGCCTCAGCCGCTGCGGCAATGGCTTTCAAATCAGAGGCTTCGAGCGCGAATTTGGTTTTCATAAAGCGGCCTTCACAGGTGGTCAAAAGCCCAAGCATACCGCGCCAAAACAGCAGGACAGTACCGCCGCATCTCCGTTTAGTAACCGGCTGAAAAAGGGGTTTTTGTGTCCCGCACTTGCAATCCGGCCAGATGGCGCAAAATAAGGATCGTGATGCATCCCTTTCGTCACGCTATCTTTTTAGGAGTTTCACCGTGAACCAACCGTACGACACCCTGGAACCAAACTTTGGCTACGCGCTGTCAGGCGCCCAACGCAACCGCGTGTTGCGTAACACCTACTGGCTGCTGGCCATCAGCATGGTGCCAACCATTTTAGGAGCTTGGATAGGCGTGGAGACTGGCGTCGCAGCAGTGTTCAATGGCATCCTGGGCTTTGTGCTGATGCTGGCCGGCATGTTCGGCTTCATCTACGCGATTGAGCGCACCAAAAATTCCGCCGCTGGCGTTCCGGTACTGCTCGGATTCACCTTCTTCATGGGTCTGATCCTGTCGCGTCTGATCGGCCACGTTCTCGGTTTCCGCAATGGTGCAGAGCTGGTGATGACGGCCTTCGGCGGCACCGCCGGGGTGTTTTTTGTCATGGCCAGCCTGGCCACTGTGATCAAGCGTGACCTCTCGGGCATGGGCAAATGGCTGTTCGTCGGCGTCGTTATTTTGTTGGTAGCCAGCGTCATCAACGTCTTTCTGGGCTCCAGCGCCCTGATGCTGGCGATGTCGGTGATCTCCATGGCCATCTTCAGCGCCTACATGTTGTATGACCTCAAGCAAATCATCGACGGCGGCGAAACCAACTACATCAGCGCCACCTTGGCCCTGTACCTGGACATCATCAACGTGTTCCAGACCCTGCTCAGCCTGCTGGGCATCTTCGGCGGCGAACGCGACTAAGCGGGCTCCGCGGCAAAGAAAAAAGGCCCTTCGGGGCCTTTCTGACGTCTGCATAACGGCCGCTTGGCTTTTCAATCCATCTCAAACACCGCCATGCTTTCCACGTGGGCCGTGTGCGGAAACATATTGACCACGCCCGCCGCCACGCAGCGGTAACCGGCCTCCTGAACCAAAACCCCGGCGTCACGGGCCAAGGTGGCCGGGTTGCAGCTCACATAAACCATGCGCTTGGGCGGCGTCCAGTCACCACGCAATTCAGGTGACTGCACCAAAGCTGCTAACGCTTGAACCAGGGCATAGGCGCCTTCGCGCGGCGGATCCAGCAACCACTTCTGCGCCACGCCGTCGGCAAGCAGCAGCTGCGCAGTCATCTCAAACAAATTGCGCACGACAAAATGCGTGGGCGCCAGCGCCGTCGGCCGGTTCGGACGCGCGGCGTTGTCGCGGTAGTTGTCTTGTGCCCGTTGAACCAGCGACGCGGCACCTTCCACGCCCACGACCTCACCGGCCATGGAGGCCAGAGGCAGGGTGAAATTACCGAGCCCGCAAAACCAGTCCATCACCCGTTCCTGGCGCGTTGGCTGTAGCAGCGCCAAAGCACGGGCTACCAAGGTGCGGTTGATATGGGGATTGACCTGGGTGAAATCGGTCGGGCGAAAAGGCATCACCACGTCAAATTGCGCCAGGTCGTAGGCCAGTGGCGCGGTCTCGTGGCCGCTGCGTTCAGGCAACAAGACGATGGTGTCCGGCCCCTTGGCCTGCAGCCACCATTGAACGCCCGGGTGCTCCAGCGCGAAATCCTGCAGACGGCTGACGTCGTCTGCGCTCAAAGGTTGCAAGTGCCGCAATACCAGCGCGGTCGTGGTGGCGTGCGTTGGGGACGGCTCGCCGACCGCGAGTTCAATTTGCGGAATCAATTGCGCCGCATCCATCGATGCGATCAGCCCGCGCAAGGGCAGCAGCATGGCGCTGACGTGCGGCGGCAGCACCGGGCACTGCGCCATGTCGGCCACAAAGTGGCTTTTGCGCTCGTGAAAACCAATCAGCACCGCACCCTTTTTTCGCACAAAGCGCACCGACAGACGGGCCCGGTAGCGATAACCCCAGGCCGGGCCTTCAATGGGGCGTAGGATCATGCCTGCGGCGACTTTACCGATGTGGGTGAGGTTGTCTTCGAGGACCCGTTGCTTCACAGCAACTTGCGCTGCCGGGTGCAGATGCTGCATCTTGCAGCCGCCGCACGACCCGGTGTGCAAACCGAAATGTGGGCACACAGGGCGCACACGTTGCGACGATTCCTGGTGAATCTCGGTCACCACGCCCTTATCAAAGCTGCTTTTGCTGCGGTGAATCTGGGCGCTCACCACCTCGTAGGGCAGCGCACCGTCGATGAACACCACCTTGCCGTCCTGGCGGTGTGCCACGCCCTGCGCCTCCAGGTCCAGCGCTCGAACCCGCAGCTGGCCCTCTGGCAAAGGCGTTTCACTTCCGGTGATGGGTTGATGACTCATAGTGGGTGCAGGCCGGCTGGAGGCGGCAATGGCGATAGCTCAGCGGCTGCGGAGGTACTTCATGGGGTCCACCGGCCGGCCCCGTTCCCGGATTTCAAAGTGCAGCTTCACGCGGTCGCTGTCGGAGCTACCCATCTCCGCGATCTTCTGTCCCTTTTTGACGCTCTGGTCTTCTTTCACCAAGATTGTCTGGTTGTGGGCGTAAGCCGTCAAAAAGGTGTTGTTGTGTTTGATGATGATCAACTTGCCATAGCCGCGCAAACCTTCGCCCGCGTACACCACCTTGCCGTCGGCAGCCGCCAGAACCGGGTCGCCGGCGCCGCCTGACAGGTCAATGCCTTTGCGGTTTTTGGCCTCATCAAAGCCCGCAATCACCTCGCCCTTGGCAGGCCAGGCAAATTCCAGCGTGTCATCTGCCGCGGGAGCCACAGAGGCAACCGCCGCCGGGGCCTTCTGCGGCGCCGATGCGACCACCACAGGTTCTGGAGGCTGCGCCGCACTGGGCGCGGCGGCCTTCACCGCAGCCGAGGCAGCGGTCCCAGTCGGGCTTGAGGCGGACACAGCCGGGCCAGCGGCCTTGGCCGAACTGGCGGCCGCTACAGGCACTGGCGGTAACACGGGCGGCAACGGCGTGACGCTCAGGCGGCTGCTCACCACCGCCTTGGCTACCACCGGCGGCTCCTCGGGTGGCACCACACGGTACACATCGCCAATTTCAATTTTGTTCGGGTTCTCAATCGAATTCCAGCGCGCAATATCGCGGTAGTTTTGCCCAGCATCCAGCCCGATACGGATCAGCGTATCGCCCTTTTGAACCGTGTAGTACCCGGGCTTGCCGGCGTTTTCCACGCCGACTGGTGCGCGTTTTGGAGCGGCCTCTGCAACCGGCGGCTCTGCAGCTACCACTTCGCTCGCCGCCTTGGCAAGCGCCTCGCTTGAAGCCGGTGCACTGGCTGCCTTTTTGGCTTTTGCCCAGTCCGCAACCGGGGCGGGTCGTTGACGGACCGGACCGCAGGCCAGCAGGGCCATCGATAGCGCTACGGCAGTCCACGCTCCGAGGTTCCAACGCGCCATGGCCAGCCCTTTCATGCAAACCCTGATTTTAGGGGGACGAAGTGCACGGCTTCGAGCACGGTCTGGCGCAATCCCTGCGGGGTTTTGTCCACCACCATCAGCACTTGCTGGCCTGCGCTGTGCCCACCGTCCGAACCGGCCACCGGCGCGACCAAGCGTCCGCCCATAGCGAGTTGCTCAATCCAGGCCGCTGGAATCGCCTCGCCGCCCGCTGCGGCAATGATCCCGGCGTAAGGCGCGCCTTTGGGAAAACCCAACATGCCATCGCCAAACAACAAATGCACATTGCGTAAAAATAAATTGCGCAAATTAGCGCGCGCCTTGTCGTGCAGTCCGCGCAGTCGCTCGATCGAATACACCTCGCTGGCCAGGTGACTCAGAACCGCTGCCTGGTAGCCGCATCCGGTACCGATCTCCAGCACCCGCCCCAGCTTGTCGTTGCTGCCGTTGCGCAGCAATTCGGCCATGCGCGCCACCACGCTGGGTTTGGAAATGGTTTGCCCCAGGCCAATGGGCAGGCTGGTGTCCTCGTACGCCTGGTTGGCCAAGGCGCTATCGACAAAGCGGTGGCGCTCCACGCCGGCCAAGGCATCTAACACGGCGGTATCGCGCACGCCCAGCGCCATGAGCTTGTCCACCATGCGCTGGCGCACCGCGCCGGAGTCCAGCCCAATGCCCTGGGGCTGCGTGACGGCAGGCGCCGCAGGGCGCGGCTTGGGCTGCTCGCCCAGGCCTTGGACGCGCGCAGGAAATGCAGGGCGCTCCTTCATCGACATGCGCAGACCTCAGGCCTGTGCCACAGACCAGACCGGCTTGTCCGCCCACACCTGCAGGGCCCCGTGGTCCGTCAAGTCGACTTTGAGCGGGGTGATCGCCACATGGCCCATGGCGGTGGCGTGGAAATCGGTGCCGTCGGCGTCATCCTTGGCCGGACCCGATGCGCCAATCCAGTACATGGTTTGACCACGCGGGCTGTGCTGCGTAATCACCGGTTCGGCGGCATGGCGCTTGCCCAAGCGGCACACGCGGGTCGCCTTGATCTCGTCAAACGGCAAATTGGGAATATTCACGTTAAGCAGCCACGGCGCGCCACCCACCCGACCATGGTGAATTAGCCCCTGCACGATTTCGCGTGCTTTGCGGGCCGCTGATGCCAGCTCGTGCCAGTCTTTGTTCACCTGGGAAAAAGCAATCGCCGGGATGTCGAACAAGAAGCCCTCCATCGCCGCGCCCACGGTGCCCGAATAAATGGTGTCGTCGCCCATATTGGCGCCGTTGTTGATGCCGGAGACGACCAAATCAGGCCGGTAATCGAGCAGCCCCGACAAAGCGATATGCACGCAATCGGCCGGCGTGCCATTGACGTAGCGAAAGCCGTTACTGCCGCGCTGCACGTACAAAGGCGAGGTCAAGGTCAGGGCGTTGGACTTCGCGCTGTTGTTATGTTCCGGGGCGATTACTTCAACCGAGGCGATGTCTTTGAGCGCCTCGTACAGCGCCACAAGACCGGGCGCGGTGTAGCCGTCGTCGTTAGAAATCAAAATTTTCATGGGCTGCCGGGTTGTATCAAGTCATTGTAGGTAGCTGCTCACCACCACGATACGCCACACCCATGACATCCAAGCGCAGCGCCATGGTGCACGCGTGGGGCGTGCACGGGCACAGGCGGATGGGGTGTTAACCGCCTTTTTTGGAGCGCTTACCGGGGTTCTTTTTGCTGCGGGTTGAGACGCCGCGCTCCAGGCTTACACGCTGGCCGCGACCGGCGGTCGGGATGGACATACCGGCCAAAGGTTTGGGAGCGGGGGTGGCGCGGCGGTCTGCCTCGGTGACGATCTTATTGCCCATGGCGAAAATTCCTGCAAGGTTGAAATCAAAGGCGCGTATTTGAACACTGTTTGCGCGCCGCCCGGTTTGGCGCTCCCGTGCGTCGCCTAACCGCAAGTCACCACACTGGCTCCGCCGTCCACCGCCAGCCACTGGCCGGTGATGTGCTTGCCCGCGTCCGACGCAAACAGCACGCACAGCCCTTTGAGGTCCTCATCGTCACCCAGGCGCTGCAGCGGCGCACTAGCGGCCAGCCGGTCCGCGCCAATGGTGGCCATCAACCCGGCGCTCATCTTGCTGGGGAAAAAGCCCGGGCAAATCGCGTTGACCGTGATGTTGTATTTGCCCCATTCAGCGCCCAGCGTGCGGGTGAAATTGATCACCGCGCCTTTGGATGTGTTGTAGGCAATCGTGTTCATGGCCGGGGTGTTGCCGTTCAATCCGGCGATGGACGCGACGTTGATGATGCGCCCGCTGCGCCGCGCAATCATGGAGTTTTTGGCGACGCGTTGACTGAGCAAAAAGTAGCCGCGCACATTCAGGTTCATCACCTTGTCCCAGGCCTCTACGGGGTGGTCTTCAGCGGGCGCGCCCCATGATGCGCCGGCGTTATTCACCAGAATGTCCAGGTGCCCGAACTGCGCCAGCGTCTCGTCGGTCAGCCGGTTGATCTCGGCGTCTTGGGCGCAATCGGCGGCAATCCAGCGGGCGTCTATGCCATCGGCCTTCAATGCGGCCACGGCTCGCTCCAGATCCTGGGCTTTACGCGAACTCAACATCAGCGTGGCGCCCGCCTCGCCCAGCGCACGCGCCAGTTGCAGGCCCAGGCCGCGCGAGCCGCCGGTGATCAGCGCGGTCTTGCCGCGCAAGTCAAACAATTGCTGGATAGTTCTGCTCATCGGGCGCTCCTCATCTATGAAACCGCGTGGCCTATTCTTCCATGCGGCTGCGCACATAAATCAGGATGCAACCCACGGCCACGAGCGGCACGCCCAGCCACCACGCCCAATCTGCCAGCGTGGCGTCCATGGGCTGCAAAAAATACGAGATCACCAGCAACAGCAAACCCGCATAAATGCAAATCCAAACCCAGCGCTGGATGCGCTTCAAGCGGGGGTTGTTCACCACGTAGTGGGATTTGATCAGGGGCATAACAGTGCTTTCTCTTCAATCATGGGTGCAGCAGGCTAAGGCAGGTTTCAAGGCGCCATCATGCGCGCATCATGTTGCCGTTCACAAAACCTCAAACACCCCCGCCGCGCCCATGCCACCACCTATGCACATGGTGACGCACACGCGTTTCGCCCCCCGGCGTTTGCCTTCAATCAACGCGTGTCCGGTCAGGCGCTGGCCGCTAGCACCATACGGGTGACCCACCGCAATCGCGCCGCCATTGACGTTCAGCGCCTCCGGCGGAATACCCAGCGTGTCGCGGCAATACAGCACCTGCACGGCAAAGGCTTCATTCAGTTCCCACAGGTCAATATCGCTGACCTTGAGCCCTAAGCGCGCCAGCACTTTCGGTACCGCAAAGACTGGACCTATGCCCATTTCATCGGGCTCGCAACCGGCCACCGCAAAACCCAAAAAACGCCCCAGCGGCTGCAGCCCACGCTGCTCCACAAGCCGCTCGTGCATCACCACCACCGCACCCGCACCGTCGGAGAACTGGCTGGCGTTTCCGGCAGACACCAGACCTCCGGGAATGGCCGAACGCAGGCCGTGTATGCCTTCAAAGGTCGTGCCAGCGCGTATGCCTTCGTCATCGCGCACAGTCACTTCGCGGGTGACCATACCGGTCTGTTTATCGACCACGCCCATGGTCACGGTGATGGGCGCAATCTCGTCGATGAAACGCCCCGCCTGCAGCGCGGCGCTGGCTTTTTGCTGGCTGCCTGCACCGTAGATGTCCATGGCTTCGCGGCTGATCTGGTAGCGCTTGGCGACCTGTTCAGCGGTTTGCAGCATGTTCCAGTACATCTCCGGCTTGTGCTGCACCAGCCAGGGGTCAGTGGCCATATGCTGGTTGGCCTCGTTCTGCACGCACGAAATCGACT
>Ga0214921_10004030_pt1 | contig 22011 bp, 24 predicted proteins | sample LL1505_MetaG_FD_177992 | JGI IMG/M metagenome (GOLD analysis project Ga0214921, IMG submission 177992) | Freshwater microbial communities from Lake Lanier, Atlanta, Georgia, United States - LL-1505 | ecosystem: Environmental > Aquatic > Freshwater > Lake | place: USA: Georgia | collected... | reverse complement strand
TGAAAGAAAAGAAAGAACAAAAAAATCGGCAATATCGCCAACACGGACATGGCAAACAGCTGCCCCCAGGCGGACTGCCCGGTGGAATCCAGAAAGAAGCGCAGTGCCAACGGTACGGTGTAATTGGACGCATCGTTCAGGTACACTAGTGGGCCCAGAAAGTCGTTCCAGGTCCATATGAACGAGAAGATCGCTGTGGTGGTCAGCACGGGTGTGGACAGGGGCAACATGATTTTCCAGTAGATGCGCCAGGCGCTGCAACCGTCAAGCACCGCAGCCTCGACCAGTTCACGCGGAATACCCCGGAAAAACTGCACCATCAAAAAGATGAAGAAGGCATCGGCCGCCAGAAACTTCGGCACGATCAGGGGCAGGAAAGTGTCAATCCAGCCCAGCTTTAAAAACAGCACATACTGGGGAATCAGCGTGACGTGGTATGGCAGCATGAGCGTGCCCAGCATCACCACAAACCATATTCGACGACCGCGAAACTCAAGCCGTGCAAACGCATAGGCGGTGATGGAGCACGACAGTACATTGCCGATCACCACCATCACCGCCACGATGATGGAGTTCTTGAAAAAGACAGTGAAGCTCTCCTGCAATGCGTTCCACCCCTGGGTGTAGTTGGAAAAATCGAAAGATGGGGGAATAAGCGACAGGTCCGTGAAGATGATGGCTTCGGGTTTGAACGACGAGGCCAGCATCCAAAGCAGCGGATACAGCATGAAAAATGAGGCAGCCACCAACAGGCCATGGCATGTGAGTGTGCCTGCGAGCAGGCGGGCCAAGCTGGGGACGTACTGTACTTCGGGGCCAGAAACTCCCTTGTGTTCAGCGGGGATCGTGTTCATAGTAAACCCAGTATTTGGAGCTGAGGAAACTGATGCTGGTGAAGATACCGATGATGATCAACAGCACCCAGGCCATGGCCGATGCGTACCCCATGCGAAAGTAGGAGAAAGCCTCCTGGTAAAGGTAGAGCGTGTAGAACAGGGTGGCGTCTATCGGGCCACCGGTTCCGCCGGACACCACATAGGCGGGCGTGAACGCCTTGAAGCCTTCGATAATCTGCAGCACCATGTTGAAAAAAATCACCGGTGCCAGCATGGGGAGCGTGATTTTGTAGAACTTGCGAAATGCGCCTGCGCCGTCCATGGACGCTGCTTCGTACAGGTCTTGCGGCACCTGGCGCAGCCCCGCCAGAAAGATGATCATCGGGGAACCAAACTGCCACACTGCCAGCAGCACCAGGGTGTAGATGGCCGACTCCGGGTTGGAGATCCAGCTCTGCCCCTTGTAGCCAAACAGGGACATCAGAACCTGGTTGACCGTGCCATTGCCCTCGAACAACCTCCGCCACAACACGGCGATGGCCACCGACCCGCCCAGCAGGGACGGGATGTAGAACAGGGCCCGGTAAAACGCGCCGCCCCGGATGGCCTTGTCCAGCACCATCGCCACCATCAGAGCAAATGTGAGCTTGAGCGGCACCTCGCACAGCATGTAGGTGAAGGTGACCTTGAGCGCCTGGTAAAAGCGCGGGTCCTGCGTGAACATGCGCACATAGTTTTCTGGCCCAATCCAGACTGCAGGACTCAGCAGGTCAAATTTGGTGAACGAGAGGTACAGCGAGGCTAGTACTGGCCCCAACGAGAAGCATAAAAAACCGATCAACCAGGGCCCGATGAACGAGTAGCCGATCAGGTCCCGGCGGACTGCAGCCCTGGACCGGCCAAGACGCTCTGATTCAGGTTGCTTGCCTTGTAAAATCAGCGACCGAGCCTGTCTAGTCATCGTGCTCAAGGCTAGGTCAATCAGGCGGACCGGGCCAAAATCCGAATCGACTCTGCATGAAATGCATTCGCACCATCCCTGACAGACGTTTTTCCGAACGCAATACCGTCAGCGACGCGGATTATCAAGTTATATATTTCACCCGCACCTTTTGGCGGTGGGGGAGGTAGGGGGACGGCAGTCGCGGTAAGTCTAGCGATGTAATCGAGTTGCATCTTGCCCAGTGCATCCAGATCGGGCAGCAGGGTTGCGCGCGCTGCTGATGAGCAAGGCACGCCACGCTCAATACCCAGAATCTTCACGCCTTCGGGCGCTTGCACCATGAAGCTGATGATCTTGGCGGCTTCTTCGGGTGACTTGCTTTTGGCCGAGACGCTCATCATTTGCGATGGCTTGATGTAATGGCCTGACGACCCACCCTTTGAGCTAGGAAATGGACTCATAGCCAGACTATTTTTGTTGAGTGCTTGGAACGCTACAACTTGGTTGGAGTTGGCAAAACTCATGGCTGCGAGACCGCGCGTTAGCTCATCGTCTTCAATCTTTCCTGCATTTCCAGCGCCCACTTCCGCTGGAGGGATTGCGCCTAACCTCCGTAGCTTGTCCCACAAATCAAACCACTCATATACGTCATCTTTGGTAAAAGCCGCTTGCCCGTCAGCGTTGTAAAGAATTTTGCCCTGCCGGTTCAGCCATTGTTCGAACCCAGGCTCCGATCGGCTGTTGTCGGTGGACCCCCAATATTTCCCAGGGTTGATTTTGGAAATTTCACTGGTGATTTTCGTAAAATCCGCCCATGTCCATTTTGGATCGATAGCCTTGACACCCACCTTAGCCAAAATGCCAGAGTCGTACACCATGGCCTTGGAGTTGGAGCCCAGGTTCACACCGTAGAGCTTGCCATCGACCTTGCCGCCATTCCGGTCGTTGACACTGAAGTCTGAGAGTGGCAGCAGTTGGTCCAGCGGCAATAAAGTCTGGCGGCGCGCATATTCAAACAGGTAGCGGTAGTCCATCTGAATCAGGTCGGGAGCATTGCCGCCTGCGGTCTGGGTGGCCAGCTTGGTCCAGTAGTCCCCCCAGCCTAGGGACTCGGAGGCAATTTGCGTCCCAGATTTTTTGGAATAGACCTCCAGTAAGGCCTTGGTCCGCTTGTCACGGTCCGGATTGCCCCACCAGAAGCAGCGCAGTTTGGCCGCAGTTTGCGCCAGACTGAGGGACGGGCTGAGGGCCAATGCCATGGAGGCACCCGCACTGGCAACAACTTGACGGCGATTGAGAAAGGTCATGTCGGCGATACTTTCTTTAATGAAGAGCAACTAAAAACGGGATCCTGAGAGAAAGGCTTTGGACGCTTCTACAAAATTCAGAATGAATTTAATTCACCGAAAAGTAAACTCAAAAAAATCTTACGCTTAATAAAAGGGGGTTGGCGCCTCAATTTCTTAGGATATACCCTTGGCGGTCATTAGATTGCGTTCAAGCACGGCCGACAGCGTGTGGCGTTTGGACAAAAAAAAATGGGCCAGACTGGCAATCGAGATGTTGAGCTGCACCGGGCCTATCCCACCCCGAAATATTCCCTGGTTTAGGCCACGCTCAAGAATCTGCCCCAGGGAATTTATCAGTGGTGAATTCATTTCACGGATGCGCTTAGACTGCTTGAGGTGTCGGGCTGGGTGCAGGTTTTCAAATTGAAATAGGCTATTATTTAACGTAGGCATTAACTTTAAGAATCAAAGCCGCTTCCCAACAATCACAGTCATCTCACAAGTTCAAGGCCATGAAAAAAAAACGTCACGCATTTGTTGGGACGGGTGGGCGCGCCTTGAGTTTCATCGATCCGCTGGTCAGAACCTATGGCGGGCAAAACGAACTCGTCGCGATCTGCGACCTGAGTCCTGCGCGCATGGCTTACTACAACGAGTTGCTGGTCCGCGATATGGGCTACCACGCCGTGCCGGCCTACACCGCAGACCGGTTTGACGAGATGTTGCGCGAGCAGCAACCCGACGAGGTGTTTGTGTGCACCAAAGATGCCGCCCATCACGAGTTCATCGTGCGCGCCTTGGACGCAGGCTGTGATGTCATCACCGAAAAGCCCATGACCACGGATGCGGACAAGTGCCGCGCCATCCTGGAGGCCGTCAAAGCCACAGGCAAAAGGGTGCGTGTGGCTTTCAACTACCGCTGGGCTCCATTTCGCACCAAGGTCAAGGAACTCATTGCCAACGGTGTGGTCGGCAAGATCCACTCGGTCAATCTGGAGTACCTGCTGGATACTAACCATGGCGCCGACTACTTCCGGCGCTGGCACGCGCAGATTGAAAACTCCGGCACCCTGCTGGTCCACAAAAGCACGCACCACTTTGACTTGGTGAACTGGTGGCTGGATGCCATTCCCCAGCAGGTGTTTGCGTATGGCGATCTGGTTTTTTATGGCCGTGACAACGCCATCCGGCGGGGTGATGAAAATCTCACCCGCTACCCGCGCTACACCGGCGTACCTGAGGCCAAGGACGACCCGTTCTGCCTGGACCTGACCGAGAGCGAATCGTTTCGCAAACTCTACCTGGCAGGCGAAGCCGACTCGGGTTATGTGCGCGACCAAAATGTGTTTCGCGACGGCATCACCATCCCGGACCAGATGTCGCTCAACGTGCGTTACCGCACCGGGCAATTGCTGACCTACTCACTCGTTTGCTACAGCCCGCGTGAAGGCATGAGGGTCACCTTCAACGGCGACCGGGGCCGCATCGAGTACCACGAGTTCATCGGCACCCACATGAACCGTGCGGTCAGCCCCAAGAACTGGAAGATTGAAGACAAGCCAGGTGCCGAGGCCGAGGGCGAGTGGATACGCGTGTTCCCTCATTTCAACAGCAGCTATGTGGTGCCCATGCCCGAAATCCGGGCAGCGCACGGTGGCGCTGACGCGATTCTGAACGCCCACTTCTACGGCGCAGAACAAGGCCCCGACGTCTGGGGCCGCACCGCCGGTCATGAGCAGGGTGCTGCTTCCATCTCCATAGGGATTGCCGCGGTTCAGTCCATCCAGAGCAACCTGCCGGTCAACATCAGTGATGTGGTGACGCTCAAGCCGCAGGCGACCCGGCTGTCGGAACTGGTCTGACGTTCGGGCGCTGCCCCTTGAAGGCTGCCAGGCCGGCTGCCACCAGTGCCCGAGCTGCGGCCCAGCGGCTATGTCCGCCATGCTCCGCTGGCCTCGCAGCAAGGTATAGACTGGACTTGAGACTGATGCATGCCCCGCAGAACTGCCGAAATGCGGCGAAAGGCCGTTAATCTGTGAAAGCATGCTTCCCCCGACGGCCGGTGCTCCGGCATGTGGTTCAACTTGTGAGGTGTACAGAACGATGGGGGGTCTGGGGGGTAGGAAGCCGATGCAAATAACACTGCAGCGCGAGCAACGCTGGCACCAACAGACACTCAAGCCTCAACGACGCCGGAAAGATTGTTGGTATTCAAATAGATTAAATCAATAATTCCTATTATTTTCAAATGTCCTTTTAGGACTTTTTTGATTCCCTTCACCGCTCCACAATTCCGTATCCCATGACAAAGCCCCTGCCCGATCCCGAGCGCAAGTCCAATCTGTTGATCGAGGCATGTGCTCTGCTGCTGGCGGCCGCTGTGGCCACCGTCATGGTGCTGCACCTGCGGGCCGGCTCGGGCCCAGCCTTGACCGGCCCACTGCCGCCCCCTGGCGCCGAAGTACTTGCCGGCCTGCCGCCCGAGACGCTTCAAACTGACACAGCCGTTTTTGCCGGCGGCTGCTTTTGGGGTGTTCAGGCTGTGTTTCAGCACACCCGGGGCGTGCTGCAGGCGGTGGCAGGCTATGCCGGTGGCGAAGCCGGGCAGGCCAATTACCAGATGGTCAGCGGCGGCACCACCCGCCATGCCGAGGCTGTCAGCATCCGCTTTGACCCCCGGCAAATCAGCTACGCCCAACTGCTGCAAATCTTTTTTTCTGTCGCCCATGATCCGACCCAGCTGGACCGCCAGCATCCCGATGTGGGCCCACAGTACCGCTCGGCAGCTTTTTATAAGGGCGCCTCGCAGCAGCAGCAACTTGAGCGCTACATCACACAACTGGATGCGGCCGGGGTTCTGCCCGGCAAGATCGTCACCCAAGTCAGCCCCCTCACGGCCTTTTATGCCGCCGAAGCCGAACATCAGAACTACTTTGCGCGCAACCCGGCAGCGCCTTACATCGTCGAACATGACCAACCGCGCCTAGCCAGATTCAAGGCATGGCTGCCCGATTTTTACCGTGAACAAGCCGTTCTGGTCGATGCCGCCGGCGTTGCAGCCGCCTTGGCCCGCTGACTCCGACCGCCTGTGCAAAAACGTTGATTCAAAAACCAGTTAAATTAAGCTCGGATCGGACTTCCCACGCAAGGTGTGGTGTGTACAACGCCCTAAGCGCGGCACTCAATCGCAACGAATCTGGGGCCTGTAAACCTGGTGCAGCAGGCTGCCGCTGCTGCCCCCCACCTGGGTGCCGCCACCGGTGACATAAATCAGGCCGTTGGCGAAGGTGGCACCGGTGACACCATGGATCGGCATCACCATATTGGGCAGCGCGGTCCACCGGTCGGTGCGCGGGTTGTACACATCGTGGTCGGGGAACACCCCCGCGCTTTCTTCGCCACCCCAAACATGCATACAACCAAAGGCCATGGTGCTGTTGATGCCGCTGCGCGGCTTGAGCATGGGCGCAGCTACAGTCCACTGACGACTCTTGAGGTCAAATACTTCATGAGCCGCAGTTTTATCGCTTTGAAATCCACCGCCCAAACGACCACCGACCACATGCAGACGGTCCCCAATCAACTCCATGGCAATATGGTTGCGTTGGCTGGGTAAGTCAGGCAGTTTTTCCCAAAGGTCGGTCTTCGGGTCATAGACTGCGAATTCATGGCCGCGTGGAGGGCGTCCGCCTGCGACATAAATGCGCCCTGAGTGGACCACTGCCGCGCCAGCACTGCGGGCGCTGGGCATGGACGACTTACGCACCCAGCGGGCCTGCGGGCCTTGTCGTGTGTCAAGCGCGTAGACGGTATCCACATAAGCGGTTTGCGGATCGGTTTGGCCACCAAAAAGATAGACCACCCCATCTAGCGCAGCGGCCATGCCGTGGTTGTTGACCTCAGGCAGGGGTGGCCCCAAAGCCCAGGTGTCGGTGGCAATGTCATAGACTTGGACAGTCTTGACACTGATCCGACCGCTCGGATAGCCACCCAGCACATAAATCTTGTTCTGACTCGAGGCCAAGGTGAATTCGGAATTCGGCTCAAGCAGGGGAGCTTTCTGCCCCCATTGACCCGGCAGGGGGTCCGCCCGCTGGGCCAAGGCAGGGCCACAGCACAGGAGGGCGCCGGCCAGGGCGGCATGGATCAGGCACTTGCTTTGGGTGCATGTCATGGGGTGTCCTGCCTGGTTGGTGTTCGCTTCTTGGTTGTTGAGCACACATTTCTCCCCAATAATTGATCCATTTTAATGTCTCAATTCCATGCAGTCTAGGGAGAGCCCCTTCCTAATTTTTTTATCCAGCGATATAACTTTGCAACTGTTCGATCATAGATTTCTGATAACCGATCATTTCCCGAACTACATCGCCAATTGAAATTAATCCAATCACCTTTTGATTGTCCACGATGGGCAGGTGCCGGATATGGTTGTCGGTCATGATTTGCATACACTGATCTATGGTGTTTTTTTTATTGGTAGTGATGACTTTAGAAGTCATGATTTCGCTCACCCGCGCATCGCTGCTGCTCTTGTCCTTAAGTGCTACTTTGCGCGCATAGTCACGCTCTGAGAAAATACCTGCCAGTAAATCATCGTCTAAAACCAATAACGCACCAATGTTGTGTTTTGCCATCAATTCCAAGGCTTTACGTACAGTCGCATTGGGTCCGACAGAATAAACAGGCCGTTCGCTTTGATCTAAGAATTGTCCGATGGTTTTCATGGCGGAATCCTTTGCAAGTAGTTGACCTCGGTTAAATGTATATCGATTTTTAAGTTAAGCAACATGGGAATTCCCTTGGAATATGACCTTCTGTATAGAATCCGTTTCTCGTGCTATATATCCATACAAATACAGGGAATTATTTCAGCAATTACTATTGATAAAAAATCATAAGCTGTAAATTAAAATAATTATTAACTGGGGATGTTACTCCTGGGTTGCTGCCGGTATCAAAGACGTTTTTTAAGTTGATCAGCAAAACCATCGTTAATGAATGGGTATTGGCTTGCAGTCTATTGCATGGCTGTAATAGTGAGTTCGGCTAATACTTGCCGCTTTATGAGTTGGCACTGTTTATGCATAACTGATGGACAGACCAACAGGTCAAAAGGAGTCCGAGTTATGGATACTTCAATTTCGCTACGTATTGACGCTAATGCTGGTCAATGGAGCGGCAATAATTCGCCGCAAGAGGACAGACAAAACCGTCGCCGACAAAAACTGCAAGCCTTGCTTGTAAGCTTAAAGGCGGGTGAGTTGGATGCTTCACGTCAGGCTTTCACTGCGCTTGTTAATTTTGATCCCTCTGTGTCTGCTGACCCCTATCTCAGCAAGATTGGCGCTGCTTTGCAAAGCAGTAACCTTTACGCCGCACAACACTTCGGACATGAAATACAAAACCGTGGCGGTCAACTCCGACCGATCGCATCAGATGATCATGTTGCTAAAAAAATTACCGACGAGCAAACTCCGTACAACATTTACTCCCGGATCAGTAGGATCGATTTTTCAGCTTGATTGAATCAAAAATCCCTATTATTTTCATAGGTCTTTTAGGACTTTTCGATTCCTATCACCTCAACAATATCGTTCTAGAGACTTTTAGTAAAGTGCTACGCACCCTGCGGGTTCAGCGTATTCTGGCGCTGATTCGTCAACATCAAAAATTTTTCATTTGTGTCGACTGGAGGGCCAACTTGGTAATCTCTGGCCAATTCTGCGCTTGAACAAGGGCACCAGGAGCAATCCAGGCCCCACCTACCGTACAACAGTTTGGCAAAGCCAGAAACTCCGGTATATCTTCTGGCTGAATACCACCGGTAGGACAAAAAAGCACGTCCGGAAATACCGGTGCCATATTTCGCAACCAGGGAATTCCGGCCCGGCCGAGAGCGGGGAAGAACTTCAGCTCGCGAAAACCCTGATCGCGGGCAAACATGACTTCACTCGCACTGGACGTACCAGGTAAAAATGGCAAGCCAGCCAATCGAACGGCACTGGCCAGCGACGGGGTAAGGCCAGGCGACACGCCAAAAGCTACGCCGGCCCCAACAGCCGCTTGAACATCTTCGGCGGTCAGCAAGGTACCCAAGCCGATGTCTGCTTCAGGTGCGGCTTCAATCATGGCCTTGACTGCATCGAGGGCTTGTGGCGTACGAAGAAGTACTTCAAACACAAAAACACCGCCACGAACTAATGCAACAGCCAATTCCGCAGCATGGTTTGCGTCATGGACAGTCAACACAGGCATCACGGGCACGCGCGCCAAAATTTGCCGCATAGATCGTTTGTGTTGAGTCATCGGGCGCCCCTTTACGACATTGGCGGAGAGGAAATCTAACCGCAATAAAACAATTATGGCCCAGGCAATTCGCCCGAGATTTACCGAAATTTCTATTTTTGGGCAGTGGAAATAGCAACCGGCCTCGCAGCAATGGCAGCAGACATCGCACCAGGCGAGGGCAGAGCCGCGGGCAAAGATGCCGTAATTTTTTATTTAATTCATGTGCTAGCATTAAAGATGAAGTTAAAACTTCATTTTTCAAACGGAACAATGCTTATTTTTATTACTTTTTGATAAAAGAAAGAGTCCATCATGAGAAAAATTAATCAACGTCGCAATTTCATTAAAACTGCTGTTGTATCAATTGGAACATTAGCACTAAACAACTCTTCATTCGCACAGTCTTGGCCAAGCCGACCAGTGAAAATGGTGGTGCCTTATGCTGCTGGCAATCAAGCTGATATCGTTGCCAGGTTAATTGCTGAGGAACTTTCAAAGAAGTGGGGGCAAAGCCTCATTATTGAAAACATTGCTGGTGCAGGTGGTGCAATAGGAGTTGCTCAAATTGCGAGGGCGAAACCTGACGGATATACAATTGGGTTGGCAGCTATTGCCGCCCTAGCGATTGTTCCCCATATTGAAAAAACACCGTATGACCCGCTAACGGATTTAACAACTATTGCTGGAGTCACAATAGTAAATGGTAGTGTATTGGTAATAAATCCAAGTCATCCCGTTAAAAATATGCAAGAGTTTGTAGCATATGCTAAATCAAGATCCAATAAACCATTATCCTTCTACACCTCAGGGATCGGCACAATACCACACTTAAATACTGAAATATTGGCTAAATCGCTGAATATTCCTCTTCTACATATTCCTTATAAAGCTGCTACAGCAGGCATTACTGATTTGATATCAGGTGAAATTGATCTTGGATTTGATTCTTTATCTGTGCTTGAACCCTTTGTTAAAGCAGGAAAAGTAAGAGCTATTGCAGTTGCAACCGATGGAAGGAGCAAGTCCTTAGCAGATGTACCCAACTTTAAGGAATTTTCAGAAAAAATCGACCTTAAAAATGCGTGGCAATCGATACAAGGACCTAAAGGAATGCCGGCAGATATAGCAAATAGAATTGAAGCTGACATCTTTTCAATTCTTTCTCGTCCTGATTTCACTTCAAAATTTCCTCCTGGAACGATTGCACTTAACATTAAAGGTGCAAGTGCTGCAGAACGTATTCGAGCAGAGTATTTTTCATTCGGAGAAATTGTTAAACAACTTGGTTTGAAGGCAAGTTAACCTATGACCACACAAGTTAAATGGAATGCTGAACGATTAGAAAATAATCCATTAATTTCACCTGAAACGCATCCCTTGGCCGGACATAATATTCAAGGTCCTAGCTTAATTGAGGTGCCTCAATGGGTAAGTAATCCACTGGGGCGTTTTTATTTGTATTTCGCTGATCACAAAGGAGAGAATATTGGATTGGCATTTGCTGATGATTTAAAGGGCCCATGGACAATTCATGCAAAGGGAGCTTTATCTCTTGAAAATTCAACATTTCCAACGGTATTGCAAGTTGAACCAACAGGTTTTGAAGGCTACGAAATAAAGAGTGATTGGGCGCCTGAAAGCCATACTTGGATTCCAACATTGAAAGATGATGCCACGATTCCTCATATTGCCTCACCTGATGTACATGTTGATCATGGCCAAAAGCAAATCAATATGTATTTTCACGGCCTAGAAAAATTTCAAAAACAATCTACAAAATTTGCCACTTCAACTGATGGATTAAATTTTACAGTCAATCCAACAATTCTTGGAAGATCATATTTCAGAGTTTTTAACTACAAAGGCAATTCATATGCCCTTGTTATGCCCGGCCACATTTATAAAGCTGTGGATGAAAATAGTCCCTTTCTAAAAGGGCCCGATATTTTTAATCAACCTCGACAGCGGCATAGCGCTGTTTGGCTAGAGGGTGATACGTTATGGGTCTTTTGGACTCAAGTTGGTGATGTGCCTGAACGAATATACGCTTCATCCATTGATTTAAGAAAAGATTGGCAAAGCTGGAAGGCTGTTGGTCAGCAAGAAGTGTTACGCCCTGATTTTGAATGGGAAGGTTCATCGCTTCCTCTTGAAAAATCATGGCGATCTTCTGTCAATAGGCCTGCGAACCAGCTTAGAGACCCGGCACTATTTGAATATGGGAATGATCTTTATTTGCTGTATGCAATTTGCGGTGAATCTGGAATTGCAATAGCAAAACTAAATAAGGAATGAGTTGCAGATAAATTAAATATCTCAAATCATTCCAGCCAGCGCAGATCAAATCAGCATCACGCTGGTCTTCGCTAGCAGATGTTCGCGGGTCACGCCGGCGCTATGCTATGTCTAGCACCTTGAGGCCTTGCGGCGTCACATCCATCGCGGCCAGGTCGGTGATGATGCGGTCGACCACGCCCAAGCCTGACTGCAGCAAACTGAAGCCGCGGAAATTGCGAGCGACTGCGTCAGTCGCAGCCGCCTCATGCGCCGGACAAACCCTGCAAAGCGAATGATCAACCCCGTTGGGATGATTTAGGCTCAAGTTAGCCTCAAAAGAGTGAGCTTTTGAGAGCCTTTATGGGGATTCATGAATTAGTATTTTGGCTAGGTTTCGCTTCATCAACCCTATTTTCAAAGCCAGCCATGCCAGATATTGAAGACTTGCAAAAAATCAAGGCCGCCCTTGAAGAGCAAATTGCGCAGGCGATGGAGCAACAAGCCATGCTCAAAAAACAGGAGGAAGTGGAGCGAGTCAAGGCGCGCGAAGCTCAGATCGCCGCTGGCCTGAAAGAAATTTCCGTCTTAATGCGCCAATACCGATTGAGCAAAGAACATCTTTTTAAGGCTGCGAAAAGCGCACCGCCGCTACAGGTCGCTGGCGCTGAGGGCGGCGCCACTGGCAGGGAATTCAACCCTAACGATCTTCGCGATGACTTAGGTTTTGAGTTTGAACGCCCTGCCGTGTCGAACAAGCCGGCCCGACCCATGTCGGTGGAAGAAATGAGGCAGTTCTATAGGCAGCTTGATGCTGTTGAGCCTAAGTCGGCCTAACCCCTACGCAGAAAAAATCTCCTTAAGAGGCCCTTCCCATGGAAACCAAGACTCTGACTGGCGCTTGCCTGTGCGGTAGCGTCCGCTACACCGTGCAAGGTGAGCCGCAACGCGCTTATCACTGCCACTGTTCCCGGTGCTGCAAAGCAACTGGAACAGGCCATGCGTCGAACCTGGTTGTCGCCGGCACCCTCACTTGGAACGCTGGCGAGGCGCTGGTGCGGCAGTTCAAGGTGCCCGAGGCCCAGCGTTTCACGAATACGTTCTGCAGTGAATGTGGCGGACGGGTTCCGCGGTCGGTTGCGGGGTCGGGCACGGTCTCGATCCCGATGGGGTCGCTGAACGACGACCCGGGCATCGAACCTCAAGCGCGGATCTTCCTAGGCTCGGGGGCGGCTTGGTCGTGCAACGGCCAGGTGCTGCCCGGCTTCGACGAGAGACCGGGCTGAAGGGCGCGCCTCTCGGCGGCGAACTAGATTTCCAAAGACGGCAAAAAATCTGTTGGTAATTGCGGTGGTACTTTGAAGCTCAAATCAGCGTCACGCCAGTCTTAGCTTGCAGATGTTCACGCGTCACGCCCGGCGCCATTTCTAGCACCTTGAGGCCTTGCGGCGTCACGTCCATCACGGCCAGGTCGGTGATGATGCGGTCCACCACGCCCACACCCGTTAAGGGCAAGGTGCATTGGGGCAGGATCTTCATGTCCTCGGTGCCGTCTTTCTTTTTGGCCACGTGTTCCATCAGCACAATGACGCGCTTGACGCCGGCCACCAGGTCCATCGCGCCGCCCATTCCCTTGACCATCTTGCCGGGAATCATCCAATTGGCCAGGTCACCCTGTTCGCTGACTTGCATCGCGCCCAAAATGCTCAGGTTGATCTTGCCGCCGCGGATCATGGCAAAGCTGTCGTGGCTGCCAAAAATAGACGAGCCGGGAATCGTGGTCACAGTCTGCTTGCCGGCGTTGATCAAGTCCGCGTCGACCTTGTCTTCCGTCGGAAAAGCGCCAATGCCGAGCATGCCGTTTTCAGACTGCAGCCAAACTTCTATGTCGGCCGGCACAAAGTTGGCCACCAGCGTCGGAATGCCGATGCCGAGGTTGACGTAAAAACCGTCTTCGAGTTCCTGGGCCGCACGCGCGGCCATCTGGTCTTGGGTCCAAGGCATCTCAAGCTCCTGCGGGGGTGTTGGCGGGGACGGTGACGGTGCGCTTTTCAATGCGCTTTTCAGGCGTGGCGTTGAGCACGATGCGGTGCACATAAATACCGGGTAAGTGAATGTCGTCCGGTGCCAGCTCGCCCACTTCCACAATTTTCTCGACCTCCACAATGCACAGCTGGCCGGCCATGGCCACGGCGGGGTTGAAGTTGCGCGCCGTCAACCTGAAGCGCAGGTTGCCTGACTTGTCGGCCACCTCGGCCTTGACCAGCGAGACGTCGGGCACCAGCGAGCGCTCCATCACGTACATCTCGCCATCAAACTCGCGCAGTTCTTTGCCGTCTGCCACCATGGTTCCAACGCCGGTTTTGGTGAAAAACGCCGGAATACCCGCGCCACCGGCGCGCAGCTTTTCAGCCAGCGTGCCCTGCGGCGTGAACTCCAGCGCCAGCTCACCGGCCAGGTACTGGCGCTCAAACTCCTTGTTCTCGCCCACGTAGCTTGAAATCATTTTTTTCACCTGCCGCGTGTCCAGCAGCTTGCCCAGGCCAAAGCCGTCCACGCCGGCGTTGTTGGCAATCACGGTCAGGTTTTGCACGCCGCTGTCCTTGACCGCCTCAATCAGCGCCTCTGGAATGCCGCACAAACCAAAACCGCCCACAGCCATAAGCTGGCCGTCTTTGACCACGCCCTTCAAGGCTGCGTCAGCCGATGGAAAAACTTTATTCATACATATCTCCGGTTAAAGCAGCCAAGCCCCAGTGAGCCCGGCAACAGGTGCTGGGTGATGATACCCAATGCGCTGCGCGCTTATGCCAGGCGCAAAGCCCCGTTCACCCAGCCGGCCCCGCTTAAAACGCCTCAGGGCACGGGCTGTAAATACACCTTGCGCACATAGCCATTGGCAATCCCGCGGCTGGGGTGGCCGGTGTTGTACTCCGACAAAGCGCGCTGCAAGGCCTGCTGCCCGGGCCCGTGCACCAAGGCAGCACGCTCATAAGACGGCAGCAACACCGACTGCATGACCTTCAGGTTGGTACATGGCGCGCTTTCTCAACCCCAAGTCGTCATCGGGGCCTTACGTGCTGCGCTCCTGTCTGCCTTTTCACTCTTGCAATGGCGACAACTTCATGACCGAGGTGCTGGCGGCGCTGGACGCCGGTAAAACCGCCATCATTGACCTGGGCAGCGCCAGCGAGCAGATCGTTCGTTACTTCTCCCGCACCTTGTCGACCGCGGTGTTTCAGGCCCAGGAAACCAAGTTTGTCAGCAACACCCTGCAAGGCCGCTTTGTGCAGATTTACTTTGAAGAAGCGCACATGATCTTTCCGCAAAGCACGGGGCCGGTGACCGACATCTATTCGCGCTTTGCCAAAGAAGGGGCCAAGTTCAACATCGGCATTGCTTACTCAACGCAGTCACCGTCCTCCGTCAACAAGGACTTGCTGGGGCAAACCGAGAACTTCTTCATCGGCCACCTGTCCAGCCGAACCGAAACCGAATTACTGTCCAGCGTGCAGCATGCCTTCAAGGGCCTGGAAGACGAGCTCATGAACTGGCGCACGCCCGGGCTGATGCGGGTACTGACCTATTCGCACCGCTACCCGCTGCCGGTGCAGGTCGCACTGTTCACAGGCGAGTCAGTGCTGACCGGCTGAACTCACCCCGGTATGTTCTTGCTTGGGCTGCGTGAAGCCGGTGGCGGCTCTTATGATGCGACTAGTTATGTCAAACACCCGGAGCCATCATGAGCCGCTACCCTGCCCCTGAACTGAACAATCTGCCCGACGACATCCGCACCAAGGTGCTGGAGGTGCAGGCCAAGGCCGGCTTTGTGCCGAATGTGTTTTTGGCGCTGGCGCGACGACCGGCTGAGTGGCGGGCGTTTTTTGCGTACCACGACGCGCTGATGCTCAAGGAAGAAGGCTCGCTGACCAAGGGCGAGCGCGAGATGATCGTCACCACCACCAGTGCAGCCAACCAATGCCTGTATTGCGTGGTGGCGCACGGCGCTATTTTGCGCATTTACGAGAAAAAGCCGCTGGTGGCCGACCAGGTGGCCGTTAACTACCGCAAGGCCGACATCAGCCCGAGGCAAAAGGCCATGCTGGACTTTGCCATGAAGGTCTGTCTGCGCTCACATGAAGTTGAAGATGCTGACTTTGAGGCGCTCAAAGCGCACGGTTTTGACGACGAGGACGCCTGGGACATTGCGGCCATCACGGCGTTTTTTGGGCTGTCTAACCGCATGGCCAGCTTCAGCGGCATGGCGCCCAACCCCGAGTTTTACCTGATGGGCCGCGTGCCCAAAGTCAAATAAGCGGCGCGCTTAGGTCTTGCGTTTAACATCACGCATGAAAATTTTTATACGCTACTTCTTCAAGACCCTGCGCATCGCGCTGGGCCCGGTGATGCTGCTCAAGGAACGCCTGCAAAGGCCAGTCGGCGTGTTGCGCACGCCCGAGGCGCAGCAAAGCGCAGACGCGCAGTGCCAAAGCTTGGCGCTTTACCACTACAAGACTTGCCCCTTTTGCATGAAGGTGCGCCAGGAGATGCGCCGGCTGTCGCTGAACATACGGCACATTGACGCGCAACCCGAGGGCAGCGACCGCGCAGCGCTGAATACCGGCGGCGGCTTGGCCAAAGTACCGTGCCTGAAAATAACCGATGAAGCCGGTGCCAGCCAGTGGCTTTATGACTCGGACAAGATCGTGGCTTATTTACGCGGGCGCTTTATGCATGCGCCTTGATGGATGCCAGGATGCCGAGAATGAAGAGCGCACAGGCTGCTGACTGAACGAGGCTCGGCCACTGACCGTCCCAGGCAAATGAATAGAGCAGCGCAAAAACGGTTTCACTCACGATCAGTTGGCCGCACAGGCTGGCGCTCAGTCGTTGGCTGGCCAGGTTCCACAAAATGGTGGCCAGCCAGGCCGAGCCAAAACCGGTGCCCAGGCACAGCCAGGCAAAAAGCCCCAGGTCGGGCTGCGCAGCCAGCGCCGGCAAACCCGAGCCGGCGACCAACCACAGCAGCAAGGCGCCCAGGCCCGCCGCGATGCCCAGCCAGTTAGCCCAATCCGTCGCATTGACTTGCGGGTGACGCTTGAGCCAGGCGGCGTTGAGCAGCGCAAACAATGTCCAGCTGGCCATCGCCGCGCAAGCCAGCGCCACACCGCGGTAAAAATGCCCGCCCTGCCCGGCTGGGCCAGCCTGGCTGGCGCTCATCATGAGCAGCAGACCGGCCATCGTGAGCACCAGCCCGGGCAGCAAGCCGCGCCAGCGCAAGGCCACCGGTTTGCCCAGCAACATGACCCACAAGGGAATGGTGCCAATGATCAGCGTGGGCACCTCCGTGCCGGCGTCTTGGATGGCCAGCACCAGCAGCAAAAAGTAAGCCGAAAAACCCAAAACGCTCAAGCCCAGCGCGGCGCCCGCCTGCCGCAGGGTCGGGCGGGGCCGGCGACGCCAGCCCAGGGCCATGACGAGGGCAGCCAGCACACCGTAAGCAACAAACCGGCCGGCCGTCAGGTCAACGCCTGAATAGTCGCCGAGCATGCGCGGCATGACAAAAATCAGACCCCACAAAGCGCCGGCGCCCAGGCCGGCCAACACACCCGTCAACATGCAAGGGCCGGGGCACAGCCCGACAAATCCAGGCCACAGCCCATGAACGACTCCTGATGGATCACTAAAAAAACAAGCCCGGTCACGGAAAAACAGGGGGGAACAGCGGGGAAGGCGGGGAGAATAAAATAATCTGTTTTATCTGCACCGCTCACCCCTTCAATTATCACGGAAGCTTTCCCCATGAACATGCAAGACATCCTGGCCCAGTTCGGCCCCCGCGAGACCATGCCGTACGACGTGGTGGTGGTGGGCGGTGGCCCCGGTGGTCTGGCCACAGCGATTCGGCTCAAGCAACTGGCTGCTGAAAAAGGCAGCGAGATATCGGTGGTGGTGCTGGAGAAAGGCTCTGAGCCGGGCGCGCATATTTTGTCGGGTGCGGTGATGGACCCGCGCGCCATGAACGAGCTGGTCCCGAACTGGAAAGAACTCGGCGCACCTTTGAACCAGCCCGTCAGCGGCGACGACCTGCTGGTGCTCAGCGAAACCGGCAGCACGCGCACACCCGACTGGCTGATGCCGCGCAATTTTCACAACGACGGTTGCTATGTGGTGTCTTTGAGCAATGTGACCAAGTGGATGGCGGCGCATGCCGAGAGCCTGGGCGTGGAAATATTTCCGGGCTTTGCGGCCGCTGAAGTGCTTTACAACGACGATGGGTCAGTCAAGGGCGTGGCCACCGGTAATTTAGGCATAGGCAAGGACGGCGAGCCGACCGACAACTTTCAGCTGGGCATGGAACTGCATGCCAAGTACACCGTGTTTGCCGAAGGCGCACGCGGCCACCTGGGCAAACAACTGATTGCCAAGTACCAGCTCAACGCCGGCAAAGACCCGCAGACCTACGCCATCGGTGTCAAGGAGTTGTGGGAAGTAGACCCGGCCAAGGCCCAGCCAGGACTGGTGGTCCACACCAGCGGCTGGCCGATTGCCGACGGCAGTTTTGGCGGCGGCTTTTTGTACCACCTCGAAGGCAACAAGGTGACGCTGGGCTTTGTGCTTGGCCTGGACTACAAGAACCCGTGGATGAGTCCTTTCGAGGAAATGCAGCGCTGGAAGACGCACCCGTCCATCCGCGCCCACCTCGAAGGCGGTAAGCGCATTGGCTACGGTGCGCGCGCCATCAACAACGGCACACCGCAGGCTCTGCCTAAAACCGTGTTCCCCGGCGGCGCGCTGATTGGCTGCGACGCAGGCTACCTGAACGCGGCACGCATCAAGGGCAGCCACGCCGCCATCAAGAGCGGCATGTTGGCGGCAGACGCTGCCTTTGAAGCGCTTCAAGCCGGTCGCGCGCATGACGAGCTCAACGCCTACCCGGCCGCTTTTCAAGCCAGCTGGCTGTACAAAGAGCTCGATCAGACGCGCAACTTCAAGCTCTGGTTCAAAAAAGGCCAGCTGATGGGCACGCTGATGACCGGCATTGAGCAGTGGTTTCTGCCCAAGGTCGGTGTGAGTTCGCCACCCTGGACGCTGCACGGAACCAAGGCCGACCACCAAAGCCTGCTGCCCGCCGACCAGTGCCCGCAGATCCACTACCCCAAGCCCGACGGCAAGCTGAGTTTTGACAGGCTGTCCAGCGTGTTCATCAGCAACACCAACCACGAAGAAAACCAGCCCGCTCACCTCACGCTCAAAGACGCCGGCGTGCCGGTCAGCGTCAACCTGTCCACCTACGCCGGCCCCGAGAGCCGCTACTGCCCGGCCGGTGTTTACGAGTACGTGAAAAGCCCGGAGGGCAGCGACCGGCTGCAGATCAATGCACAGAACTGCGTACACTGCAAAACCTGCGACATCAAGGACCCGACGCAAAACATCGTCTGGATCACGCCCGAAGGTGGCGGCGGACCCAACTACAGCGGCATGTGAACGACGGGGCTGCAGCAGCCCCACCCAAGGACACTGAATGAACATAGTCATCACCGGCGGAGCCGGATTTTTGGGGGCACGCCTTGCGCGGGCTTTGTTGGCGCGCGGCCAATTGGCTTTGGCAGGTGCGCCCGCCCAGCCCATCGCATGCATCACTCTGGTCGACCAGATTGCGCCACCCGCCGACCTGGCCGCTGACCCGCGCGTGCGGGCGCTGGTAGGCGACCTGAACGCCTTGCTGGCCGCCAGCGCCACCCAGCCCGTGGTGCGGGCGCAAGACCACGTGGTGTTTCACCTGGCTGCGGCCGTCAGCGGTGAGTGCGAGGCCGACTTTGACTTGGGCATGCGCAGCAACTTGGACACCATTCGCGGCTTACTGCAGGCCTGCCGCAACTTACAAACTGCGCCCACCGTGGTGTTTGCCTCCTCGCTGGCGGTGTTCGGTAATTCTCCCGAGCAACCGCTGCCCGAAGTGATCACCGACACCACGTTGCCCACGCCGCAAAACAGCTACGGCATTCAAAAATTCATTGGCGAGCAGTTGATGGCCGACTATGGCCGCAAGGGCTTTGTGCGGGCCCGCAATGTGCGCCTGATGACAGTGAGCGTGCGCCCCGGCAAGCCCAATGGCGCTGCTTCCAGTTTTTTCAGCGGCATGATCCGCGAACCGCTGGCCGGTGTGCGGGCTGTCTGCCCCGTGCCGCCCGACACCGCCGTGGCCCTGCTCTCGCCGAGCCGCACCATCGCCGGCCTGATCCGCTGCGCTGAAGCCAGCGACGCAGATTGGGGTGCGCGCACGGCCATCAACTTTCCGGCGCTGACCATCACCGTGGCCGAGATGGCCAAGGCGCTGGAAAAAGCTGCCGGCGCGCAAGTGGCCAGCCTGATTGATTGGACGCCGGACCCGGTGATCTCTAAAATTGTGTTGAGCTGGCCGGTCCGCGTGAACGCCGAACGCGCCCGAGGCCTGGGCCTGCTGCCGGATGCAGATTTCGCCAGCATCATTGACGAATACCTTGGCGAAAACCCGCGCAAAACCTGAGTTTTTGGCGATCAAAATTTTGCCACCCTCGCTAGGCTAATTTAGCTTGACCTTTTCAACTATGACCGGAGACTTCATGACCAAGTACACCGAAGACCACGTATGGGTCGAGGTTGACGGTGACCATGCCCGCATCGGCATCACCGCCCACGCGCAAGACGCCCTGGGCGACGTGGTGTTTGTTGATCTGCCGGCCATCGGCAAGGCGATCGCCCAAAAAGAAACAGCCGGCGTGGTCGAATCCGTCAAAGCCGCCGCCGATGTCTACATGCCAGTCAGCGGTGAAGTGATCGAAGTCAACGAAACCCTGCGCGAAGACCCCTCACTGGCCAACACCGACCCGCAAGGCGCTGGCTGGTTCTTCAGGGTCAGGCTGACAGACGCTGCGCAGCTCGACGGTCTGATGGACGACAACGCTTACGCTGCATTTTCCAGCTGACACTTGCGCCCTGTTCATTGCGAACCCGCAAACTCATGGAAAATGGTGGTTTTTCCAAACTACCCTGACGCCATGAAAACCACCATCACCTTCTTTGCCCTGAGCCTGATGAGCACCGCCCTGCTGGCCGCCGCCCCCGCTGAAACTCTGCCCTCCGGCGTCAAGGTGACGCACACAGTCGATGGAACGGGCGCCAACCCCAAGGCCTCGGACGCGGTCAAAGTGCATTACCGCGGGACGCTGGCCAATGGCACGGAGTTCGACAGCTCTTACAAGCGCGGCCAGCCCGCCACCTTCCCGCTCAGCCGCGTGGTGCCTTGCTGGACCGAGGGCATGCAAAAAATCAAGGTCGGTGGCAAGGCCACCCTGACCTGCCCGCCGGCCACAGCTTATGGTGATCGCGGCGCCGGCGGCGTGGTGCCACCCAACGCTACGCTGACCTTCGAGGTCGAGCTGCTGGCGATTGAAAAGTAAACAGGCTGCGGGCGCCCGCCCGTGGGCAGAGTAGCGCTGGCTCAGTAGCGCTGGCCCAGCGCCATCAACTCGGGCGTTCCGATCACCGCGTTGAGTTCGTCAAAATTCAACATCTGGTCTTGCATGGGCGCTGTGGTCTGGTGAGTGTGCAAACTGGCGTAGTATTTTTGCAGGGTGAAGGCCACGGCCCTGGCCGTGCCACCCGGAAAAATCACGATTTTGAAACCCGTCTCGCCCAGTACCGTAGCGCTTTGAACAGGCGTTTTGCCGCCTTCAACCATGTTCGCCAGCAAAGGAATGCGCCCGGCAAAGCGCTTGCAGGCCTGGGTCATTTGCTCGGGCGTGCGCAAGGCTTCTATAAAAAGCGCGTCCACGCCGCAGGCCATGTAAGCCTCGGCGCGTTCCATGGCGGCCTCAAAACCCTCAACGGCCAGTGCGTCGGTGCGCGCCAGAATCAAGGTGTCTGAGGATTTGCGGGCGTCGAGTGCGGCGCGCAGCTTGCCGCACATCTCTGATGTGGGCACCACAGTTTTACCATCCAGGTGGCCGCAGCGTTTGGGAAAGGTCTGGTCTTCGATTTGCAGCATGGCGGCGCCGGCTTGCTCAAAAGCGCGTACCGTGCGCATGGTGTTGAGCGCATTGCCAAAGCCGGTATCGGCGTCGACGATGACCGGAATGCTCACGCGCTCGGTGATCCGGGCCAGGCAGTCAGCCACTTCGGTGGCGGTGGTCAGGCCGATGTCGGAGCGGCCCAGCCGGGTGTAGGCAATCGACGCTCCCGAGAGGTAGAGCGCTTCAAAACCAGACTGCTCGGCGATCAAAGCGGTCAGGGGGTCGTAGATCCCGGGGGCCAGCAAGACCTGGGGCTGCTGAAGGCGCTGTTTCAGTGTGATGGCCATATTGTTCCGATTGAAAAAGTTATAAAAAAGTGAGCGGGC
>Ga0214921_10004029_pt1 | contig 22020 bp, 20 predicted proteins | sample LL1505_MetaG_FD_177992 | JGI IMG/M metagenome (GOLD analysis project Ga0214921, IMG submission 177992) | Freshwater microbial communities from Lake Lanier, Atlanta, Georgia, United States - LL-1505 | ecosystem: Environmental > Aquatic > Freshwater > Lake | place: USA: Georgia | collected... | reverse complement strand
GATCAATTGGCGCCAACTTTGATGCCTTTGAACTCACCCGTCGCTATGCGTTTTTGCCATTCAGCAGGCCCTGTGATGTGTGCACTGGTGCCGCCAGCATCTACAGCCACCGTGACGGGCATGTCGACCACATCAAATTCGTAAATGGCTTCCATACCAAGGTCTGCAAAGCCGACCACCTTGGACTGCTTAATGGCCTTGGAGACCAAGTAAGCCGCACCGCCTACAGCCATGAGGTAGGCTGACTTGTGTTTTTGAATGGCTGCTATGGCCTCAGGCCCGCGCTCGGCTTTGCCCACCATGGCAATGAGGCCGGTTTGGGCCAACATCATCTCGGTGAATTTGTCCATGCGCGTGGAAGTGGTGGGGCCTGCTGGACCGACAGCTTCGCCCTTGATGGGGTCGACCGGGCCAACGTAGTAAATGATGCGGTTGGTGAAATCAACAGGCAACTTTTCGCCCTTGGCCAGCATGTCTTGAATGCGTTTGTGGGCCGCATCTCGTCCTGTCAACATTTTGCCGTTGAGCAGCAATGTTTGACCAGGCTTCCAGCTTGCAACTTCAGCGGGGGTCAGGGTGTTCAAGTCAACCCGTTTGCTCTTTTCGGTGTTGGGTGTCCAGTTCACATCGGGCCACAAATCGAGTGAAGGCACGTCCAAGTAAACCGGGCCAGAGCCGTCCATCACAAAATGCGCATGGCGCGTGGCAGCACAGTTTGGAATCATGGCAACGGGCTTGCTGGCCGCATGGGTGGGGTACATCTTGATTTTGACGTCTAGCACTGTTGTCAGGCCGCCCAAGCCTTGTGCGCCAATGCCCAATGCATTGACTTTGTCGTAAATTTCTAGGCGCATGTTTTCAACTTGCGACAGTTTTTCGCCCTTGCTTGATTTCTCGAGCAATTGGTACATGTCCAAGTCGTCCATCAAACTTTCTTTGGCCATGAGGACGGCCTTTTCGGCGGTGCCGCCGATGCCGATGCCCAGCATGCCAGGGGGGCACCAACCCGCACCCATGGTGGGAACAGTTTTCAAAACCCAATCGATGACGCTGTCGCTGGGGTTGAGCATGATCATCTTGGATTTGTTTTCACTGCCACCGCCTTTGGCAGCCACGGTGATGTCGAGTTTGTTGCCCGGCACAATTTGCGTGAAGATGACAGCAGGTGAATTGTCCTGGGTGTTCTTGCGAGCAAACTCAGGGTCTGAAACGATGGAGGCGCGCAGCATGTTGTCGGCGTAGTTATAGCCGCGGCGCACGCCTTCGTTGATGGCATCTTCCAAGCCGCCAGTGAAGTTGTCGAACTTAATGTCCATGCCAATTTTTAAGAACACATTGACAATGCCCGTGTCTTGGCACATGGGACGGTGTCCAATGGCACTCATTTTGCTGTTGGTCAAAATTTGCGCCAGCGCGTCTTTGGCAGCAGGGCTTTGCTCGCGGTGGTAGGCGGCCGCCAAATGTGAGATGAAGTCTGCGGGGTGGTAGTAACTGATGTATTGCAGGGCCGCTGCGACGGATTCAATCAGGTCTTCTTGTTTAATCAAGGTTGTCATTTTTTGCTTTCAAGAGGGTTCAATGTAAGGATGATTTGTCGTGGTGCGACATCAATTTATCGGTGTAAGCAATGGCCAAAGCACTCAGCAAGAATGTGACGTGAATAATGGTTTGCCACATTAGCACTTGCTCTGTGTAGTTGGCTGCATTGATGAAGGTTTTGAGCAAGTGAATGGAGCTGATGCCGATGATGGCCGTGCCCAACTTCACTTTCAAAACTGACGCATTCACGTGGTCTAGCCACTCTGGCTGATCGGGGTGACCTTCTAAATTCATGCGCGATACAAATGTTTCGTACCCGCCCACAATGACCATGATGAGCAAGTTTGAAATCATGACCACATCAATGAGCGCCAGGACCACCAGCATGATGATGGTTTCATTGAGATGGGTAATGGGTGCATCTACTTTGTAACCAATGCCATTGATCAGTGCTTGAAGAGCCGTTTGACTGCCGAAAACGGCTTCAAGCAGGTGCGTCAGCTCCACCCAAAAATGAAAAACATAAACGGCCTGCGCCAAGATGAGCCCTAAATAAAGGGGCAACTGCAACCAACGGCTGGCAAAAATGATCTTGGGCAGTGGACGCAGTGCAGCGGATTCGGGGTGGTTTTTCGGGTTTGAGGCCATGACAGACTTTTTGAAGAGATTGCTTGATTTTAAATCGGCTCGTTAGAGCCAATTGTCAGTTTGCCAAAGAAATGAAAGAATCATGTCAGTCAGGGCTTTGTAAGAGCCAAGAACGACATTCACATTGGTAAAAACGAATGAATTCCTAGGAGACACAAAATGAGCGCCACCGTTTTTCAGCCCAGTGCTGAATTTGTCAAAAATGCCCACATATCAGGCATGCCAGCTTACGCCGCACTCTGTCACGAGGCTGAAACAAATTACGAAGGCTACTGGGCCAGACTCGCCAAAGAGTTCATTACGTGGAAATCACCCTTTACCAAAGTCTTGGATGAGTCCAAAGCGCCATTTTTCAAATGGTTTGAGGACGGCACACTCAATGCCTCCTACAACTGCCTAGACCGCAACATTGAAAAAGGTTTGGGCAACAAAACCGCGCTCATCTTTGAGGCCGATGGCGGCGAAGTGACGCGCATCACTTACAGCGAATTGCTGGCCAAAACTTGTCAAATTGCCAATGGCCTTCGATCCATCGGCATTCAAAAAGGTGACCGGGTCGTCATTTACATCTCCATGTCAATTGACGGTGTGGCAGCTATGCAGGCTTGTGCGCGCATTGGTGCTACTCACTCTGTGGTGTTCGGCGGATTCTCAGCCCAGTCTTTGCGCGATCGCATTGAAGATACAGGCGCCAAAGCCGTGATCACTGCCGATCATCAAATTCGCGGTGGCAAGCAGTTGCCCCTCAAATCCATTGTGGACGAAGCGCTGGCATTGGGCGGTTGCGACAGCATCAAGAACGTCTTGGTGGTGAAACGCAGCGGTGCCGATGTGGCAATGACCGCTGGTCGCGACACCTGGATGCACGACTTGGTTGCCAATCAAGCCACTTCGTGCGAGCCAGAGTGGGTCAGCGCTGAGCACCCTTTGTTCTTGCTTTACACATCGGGCTCTACGGGCAAGCCAAAGGGTGTTCAACACTCTACAGGGGGCTATTTGTTGCACGCCGCCCTCACCACCAAGTGGACCTTTGACTTGAAACAAGATGACGTGTTCTGGTGCACGGCCGACATTGGTTGGGTGACGGGCCACACCTACATCACTTATGGTCCCTTGGCTTTGGGTGGTACTGAAATTGTGTTTGAAGGCGTCCCCACTTTTCCCGATGCAGGCCGTTTCTGGAAAATGATTCAAGATCACAAGGTCTCCATCTTCTATACCGCACCTACCGCCATTCGCTCCCTGATCAAAGCGGCCGAAGCCAACGATGCTGTGCACCCCAAGAGCTATAACCTGAGCAGCTTGCGCTTGCTAGGTTCAGTGGGCGAGCCTATCAACCCTGCTGCTTGGGAGTGGTATCACAAGCATGTGGGCGGCGGTCATTGCCCCATTGTCGATACCTTCTGGCAAACCGAAACCGGCGGTCACATGATCACGCCATTGCCTGGTGTCACACCCATGGTGCCCGGTTCTTGCACACTGCCTTTCCCTGGCATTCAAGCGGCCATCGTGGACGAAACGGGCAAAGACATGCCCAACGGCCAAGGCGGAATCTTGGTGGTCAAGCGCCCATGGCCCTCCATGATTCGCAACATCTGGGGTGACCCCGATCGCTTCGTCAAGAGTTACTATCCAGCCGACTTCCAAGGCAAGTACTATTTGGCCGGTGACGGTGCCATTCGAGATGCCGAAACTGGTTACTTCACCATCACAGGGCGCATTGACGACGTGTTGAACGTGTCGGGTCACCGCATGGGGACCATGGAAATTGAATCGGCCTTGGTCAGCTGCACCGAGTTGGTGGCTGAGGCGGCTGTGGTGGGTCGTCCTGATGAAACGACGGGCGAGGCTATTTGCGCTTTCGTTGTACTGAAACGTCCGCTGCCCACAGGCGACGAAGGCAAGGCCATTGCCAAACAATTGCGCGATCACATTGCCAAAGAAATTGGACCCATTGCCAAGCCCAAAGACATTCGCTTTGGCGAGAACTTGCCCAAAACTCGCTCCGGCAAAATCATGCGCCGCTTGCTGCGCAGCTTGGCCAAAGGCGAAGCCATCACGCAAGACATCAGCACTTTGGAAAACCCCGCCATCTTGGGCCAGTTGGGTCAAGCGTATTGATTGAATCAGAGCAGCTCGCTCAAGGCCAAAGAGTCCAACCCTGGAGGGGTGGGCTCTTTTTTGGGGCTTAGCGCTGAGGGCCCATCACGACACCTTCACGCCGAGGGTCTGCGCCACCAAAGAAGCCTGTTGGAGTCACTTCAATCGCCTGAAGTCCGCTGGGCAAAGGCGTTTCGCGGACTTCATGTCCCTTGGCCTGTAGCGCTTTGATGGTGATCTCTGGAAACAGCTTTTCTTCCAAAATGGTGGGCCCATTGAGTGAACTGAAGTTGGGCAAGTTGATGGCTTGCTGTGTGTTCAAACCCCATTGCAATGTGCCAACGAGAAGCTTGCCCGTGTAATGAATGATGACAGCACCGCCCGGACTGCCACCTGTCATTTTTAATTTGCCTGAGTCTTTTTCAAACACCAAGGTGGGCGACATGGACGACCTTGGTCGCTTGCCGCCTTCGACGCGGTTGGCAATGGGCAATCCTTGGGCATCGGTGGGTGCAAAGCTGAAGTCCGTTAATTCGTTGTTGAGCAAGAAACCACCATGGCGGCCTTGACCTGAATTGACCATCAATCTGGCACCGAACACTGCTTCAATGGTGGTGGTCATGGCCACAGCATTGCCTTCTTTGTCAATCACGCTGATGTGGCTGGTGCCGTATTCTTCTTGCGCGGGCATGGGCGCGTAGGCGGATTTTGCTGCGGCTGGATGGCCAGGCTGTGCCACCTTCATGCTCTGAGAACCTATGAGGCTGCTGCGTTGCTTGAGATACGTTGGGTGCAGCATGGTTTTCCAATCGCCACCCGGCGCATTCACAAAATCGGGGTCACCCACGAACTGCCCACGGTCTGCAAAAGCCAATCTGGCAGCCTCGGTGTAAAAATGCAGCCACTCTGCGGAGGGTAAGCCTTGTTCGAGGGGCATTTTGCCGGCAGGTGTGTTGTTCAAGATACCCAGCATTTGCCCAATGGCCAAAGTGCCAGAGCTAGGCGGTGGGAAGCCGCAAAGTTGATAGGTTTTGCCTGTGGTTTGCACGGCATGGTCAAAGCACAAGGGCTCGCGTTTCTTGACTTTGTAATTGGCTAAGTCTTGGAGCGTCATGCTGCCAGGGCGAGTTGGATGTTGGCGAACTTTTTTCACCAAGGCATCTGCCACGGGCCCTTGCTTCAAAGCTTGAGAGCCCCGCACCGCGATGTCTCGAAGTACGGCTGCCAGTTCAGGGTTTTTGAGGATGTAACCCACCGGATGGGGCTTGCGATGCGTGTCGTAGAAGTAGCTTGCAGCCACCGGGTCATTCATCAAGAAATTTTCAGCAAGCAAGGCGCGGTGCAAGTGGGGGCTGAGTTTGAAGCCATGTTCAGCCAATTGAATGGCCGGTTGCATCAGAGCGGCCCATGGCAGTTTGCCGTGTTCTTTGTGGGCCGTCTCTAACACGCTCAATGTGCCTGGCACGCCCACAGAAAGGCCGCTCACAACGCCCTCCATGAAGGGCAGCGGTTTGCCTTGAGCATCTAAAAACAGTTTGTCAGTTGCGGCAGATGGGGCAGCTTCGCGGCCATCATAGGCTTCGACCTTTTTGCCATCGTGGTGAAGCACAAATGCACCGCCCCCAATGCCACTCGACTGAGGCTCCACCAAAGTCAAAACCATTTGAACCGCAATGGCCGCATCGATGGCCGAGCCACCAGCCTTCAGCACTTGGTACCCAGCATCTGTGGCCAAGGGATTGGCGGCTGCCACCGCAAAGCCTTGGGTGGCCCAGCCTGGCTTTTCTTGGAAGCCCACCGGATCGTTGGGTTGATCGGGTGTGGCGTAATTGAAAGTGTTTTGTTTCAGTGCACAAGCACTTAAAACGCCGATCAAAACAACAGCAGCAAGCATCATCTTGCTGCATGACTTCGAAAACTGCATACAGGCCCTTCCAGTCAGAATGGGCTGAGTGTATGACTTACTTGGGCGCGAGTCGAATGGCACCGTCCAATCGAATCACTTCACCATTCAGCATGTCGTTTTCTAAGATGTGTTTGACCAATTTGGCATAGTCGTTTGGGGTTCCCAGTCGGCTAGGGAAGGGCACCGCAGCAGCCAAAGCATCTTGCACCTCTTGCGGCATTCCAAAGACCATGGGAGTGCCAAAAATGCCCGGCGCTATGGTCATGTTGCGAATGCCATTGCGTGCCAAGTCTCGTGCAATGGGCAAGGTCATGCCCACCACGCCCCCTTTAGAAGCTGAATAGGCGGCTTGGCCAATTTGACCATCATAGGCCGCTACGGAGGCCGTCGAAATCATGACCCCGCGTTCGCCTGTGGCTTCAGCTTCGTTTTTGCACATGGCTTCTGAGGCCAATCGAATCATGTTGAAACTGCCGATCAAGTTGACGGTGATGGTTTTGCTGAAAACGGCCAATGAATGAGCGCCGTTTTTGCCAACCGTTTTTTCTGCAGGGGCGATGCCAGCACAGTTCACCAAACCAACCAATTTGCCCATCGACACCGCTTTGGCAACCACTGCTTGACCATCTTGCTCGTTGCTCACGTCGCACTTGACGAATGCACCGCCCAATTCTTTGGCGATGGCCTCACCTTTTTCAGCCTGCATGTCTGCAATGACCACTCGGCCGCCATGGGCAGCCAACATGCGAGCAGTGCCTTCGCCCAGGCCCGATGCACCGCCAGTCACAATGAAGACCTTGTCTTTGATGTCCATGAATACCCTTTATTCGGTTGACGTTACGTCAATTATGCATGGGTGAAACCAATTAAAGCTATCGGCCTCATAATCAATATCAATCAGGGTTTTTACTATTCGGGTTTACCATTGGCCTCAATGAGTTTTCTCATTAAGCATTTTTCTTTAATCACCATAAGGTAACACCATGACTCTCATCAATACGCAAGTTCAAGCTTTCAAAACACAAGCTTTCCACAATGGCAAGTTCATTGAAGTGACCGAAGCCAGCCTCAAAGGCAAGTGGTCTGTTCTGATTTTCATGCCCGCCGCGTTCACTTTCAATTGCCCGACAGAAATTGAAGACGCAGCTGACAACTATGCAGCTTTCCAAAAGGCTGGCGCTGAGGTTTACATCGTGACAACCGACACGCATTTCTCTCACAAAGTGTGGCACGAGACTTCACCAGCCGTTGGCAAAGCCAAATTCCCATTGGTGGGCGACCCGACACACAAGTTGACACGCGCATTTGGCGTGCACATTGAAGAAGACGGCTTGGCATTGCGCGGCACCTTCGTGATCAACCCTGAAGGCATCATCAAGACCATGGAAGTGCACTCCAACGAGATCGCACGTGACGTGTCTGAAACATTGCGCAAGCTGACTGCAGCTCAGTACACAGCCGCTAACCCAGGTCAAGTTTGCCCTGCTAAGTGGAAAGAAGGCGCAAAGACTTTGACACCTTCATTGGACTTGGTCGGCAAGATCTAATCAACATGTTAGACGACACCCTCAAATCGCAATTGCAAACCTACTTGGGCATGTTGCGAAGCCCCATTCGTTTGATCGCTTCATTGGATGACAGCGAGACCGGCGCGGAAATGCGCAGTCTTTTGGAAACCATCGTGAGCTTGTCTGACAAGGTGTCTATGGACACTTCGGGCAATGACGCTCGCAAGCCCTCCTTTGTGGTGGCACGTGATGGCGAAACAGAGGGTGTTCGTTTTGCGGGTTTGCCCTTGGGCCATGAATTCACATCTTTGGTACTGGCCTTGCTGTGGACAGGCGGCCACCCACCTAAAGTGGAACAAGATGTGCTGGACGCCATCAGGGGCTTGGCCGGTGATTTCAATTTCGAGGTCTACATGTCCTTGTCATGCCACAACTGCCCAGACGTGGTACAGGCTTTGTCACTCATGGCCATCTTCAATTCCAAAGTGAAGACGGTTGTGATTGAGGGTGGTGCCTTCCAACAAGAAGTGACCGAACGAGAAATCATGGCAGTGCCCATGGTGTTCTTGAATGGCAAGGTGTTTGGTTCTGGCCGCATGTCTGTTGAAGAAATTGTGGCCAAGATTGATACAGGGGCTGTAGAAAGAGACGCCGCCAAAATCAATGCCAAAGAAACCTTTGATGTGCTGATTGTGGGGGGTGGCCCTGCTGGTGCAGCCGCTGCAGTTTATGCTGCGCGCAAAGGCATTCGAGTGGGTGTGGCTGCTGAACGTTTTGGTGGTCAAGTGAATGACACCATGGCCATTGAAAACTACATCTCGGTCTTGGAAACAGATGGTCCCAAATTTGGTGCTGCCATGGAAGCGCAAGTGAGGCACTATGGTGTTGACATTATGAATTTGCAGAAGGCATCCAAAGTGGTGCCAGCAACAGAGCCAGGCGGCCTGATTGAAGTGCAAATGGAAAATGGCGGTTCCTTGAATGCCCGCACCGTGATTCTCTCAACCGGTGCGCGCTGGCGCAATGTCAATGTGCCGGGCGAGCAAGAGTACAAAAACAAAGGCGTTGCTTATTGCCCGCACTGCGATGGTCCTTTGTTCAAGGGCAAGCGCACAGCCGTCATTGGTGGTGGTAACTCAGGCATTGAAGCCGCTATTGATTTGGCCGGTATTGTGGGGCACGTCACGATCATCGAATTTGCTGATCAACTCAAGGCCGATGCGGTGCTGGTGACTAAACTGAAGAGCTTGTCGAATGTGACCATACACACCAATGCGCAAACAACCGAAATCACAGGTGATGGCAGTGTGGTTAACGGTATTCGCTTCAAAGACCGCGCGTCTGGCCAAGAACACCATGTGGCTTTAGAAGGTGTATTTGTTCAAATTGGCTTGATACCCAACACGGAGTTTTTAAGAGACACCATCGAACTGACGAAGTTTGGAGAAATTGTGGTCGATGCAAAGGGTCACACCAATGTGCCGGGTGTGTTTGCTGCGGGCGATTGCACCACCATTCCCTTCAAGCAAATTGTGATGGCAGCGGGTGATGGTGCCAAAGCCGCACTCAGTGCGTTTGATCACCTGATTCGCTCGCCTGTGGCTGCTTAATAGGGATGCTCTTGCGAACATAGGCTAGCGCAAAAGCCAACCATCCTAGGATGTAACTGGTGCCGCCCCAAGGCACCAGGGCTTTGAAAATTTGGATGTCATGCCATGCGCGCAACAAGATGTTGATCGAAAAAAGCAAGCATCCGAGCAAAAAGAATGCGCCTGCAAACTGCAGGCGTTTTTCGTTTGGCTTTGTTTGCCCCAGGGTGCCAATCAAAATGAGGCCAATAGAATGAAATTGCATTAAGTTCAGGCTGGCTTGAACCATGAGAGGTGAAGTGCCGTTTAAACTGTTGCCGTGTGAAGCATAAGCTGATGCAAGCACTGACAGGGCTGCCATGAATGCGCCCACTGCAATGAATCCCGTTGGCCAGCGCCTTAGGGTGGTTGGTTGAAGTTGGTCCATCACGAGCTAAGCCATTCAATATCAAATGAAACATTATGCAATTGAAGACATGGCCCTTTGGGTCAACCCCTTTCGGGCGACATGGTCGCCAAATCAGTTTAGGCCGATTGAGTTTGATTCTTGTTCTGGTGTTGACAGGCTGTGCCAGCGTCAAAGCACCTGATACCAATGTCATCAAAACTCCCGTTGCCATTGAGGCACCCGCAATGGGTACAGCGGGTACGGCGCCTGTTGCCACTGAACCTGTTGTACCGCTTAAAGTTTTGCATTTGGGTTTGGCATTGGGAGGCGGTGCTGCGCGAGGATTTGCGCATGTGGGTGTCATACAAGTCTTAGAAGAGGCGGGCATTCAACCCGACTTGGTGGTGGGCACTTCTGCTGGCAGTTTGGTTGCGGCTTTGTATGCCAGCGGCAAAAACAGCACTCAGCTCAGGCGTGTGGCCGAGACCATGGAAGAAGCAGAAATTACAGATTGGATGATGCCTATTTTGAACAGGGGCGCTTTAAGGGGCGAAGCCTTGGCGAGGTACGTCAACACACAAGTAGGCAACCGCTTGATTGAGCAAATGAAAATGCCCCTGGGCATCGTGGCCACCGATTTGCACAGCGGCGAGCCCGTGCTTTTCAGGCGAGGCAATACGGGCTCAGCCGTCAGAGCCTCCAGTGCGGTGCCCGCAGTGTTTCAGCCTGTCAAAATTGGCAACAGAGAGTATGTGGATGGCGGCTTGGTGTCGCCCGTACCCGTCAGGCAGGCCCGAGAGATGGGGGCCAACGTGGTCATTGCAGTCGATATTTCGACAGACCCTGAAGGCAGTCCCGCATCAGACACATTTCAAATACTGATGCAAACCTTCAACATCATGGGCAAAAGCTTGAACACCGTTTTGTTGAAAGATGCTGATATTGTGGTCAAGCCGGCATTGATGGGTGTGAAGAGCGCTGACTTTGCGGCCAGGCGCAAATCGATTGAGGCTGGCAGGGAAGCCATGTTGAAGGCTTTGCCAAGGCTAAAAGAAGTTTTAAGCGGTTTCGCGGTGAAGCAGTAGCACTGCCCGGTCCTTCCAATAAAAAAGCCGGTTCAAAACCGGCTTTTTTGTCAGAGAAAGACCCAATTAATTGTGGTCTTTTTCAGATGGCGATGATTAACGCTTTTTTGTGGCTGTCTTGGCAGTTGCAACGGCTGTGTTGGTCACAGCAGCCATGTTGGCTTCTGCCATGTCAGTGGCTTGCTTCACCGCTTTTTGAACGGATTCGTAGGCGGTGTTGGCAGCGTTCACGGCGCTTTTCATCACAGCAACAGCTGTCTCAGTGCCAGCAGGTGCATTGGATGTTGCAGAGTCAACCAAGTTAGCAAACTGCTTTTGAGCGGCAGCTGTTTGGGCTTCCATTGCTTTTGTGAACTCGTTAGAAGTGCCAGAAGCAATGTCATAGAGGTGACGGCTGTAAGCTGCTGTTTTCTCAGCCAATGGCTGGAAGAGGTTAGCTTGCAATGCCATCAATTCTTGCGCGTCTTTCACGCTCAAAGCGGCTTTGGTGTTTTGTGCAGACTCGCTCAAGGCAGCTTTGGTGGCAGTCAAATTCAACTCGACCAATTTTTCCATGCCTTCAAAGGCTTTGGATGTCAAACCGAAGAGGGTTTCGACATTGGCTTTGTGTGAGGCAACGATTTGTTCTGTAGTCATCATGATTTCTCCATTGATATAAAAAAAGGACTCTTCAAGACTGCTCTGAACCGGCTTGGCTTGACGCTTCGCCTAACTTCTTGTTGCAGTGCAGCATGGGTTGAATTTTAGGGCCTTCGAAACCAATTACAAGCCCTTTTTGTTGCATTGCAACATTTTAGAGTTGGCGTTCTAGAAATTGATAACTGACTCGAAAGGTCACAATATCGGCATGAAAGCCTTCTATTCCGACCATTTTGTTTTGCCTTTGCCAGAGGGACACCGCTTTCCCATGGCCAAGTACAGCATGCTTCGTGAAAGGCTTGCGACAGAGCTTTTGGGGCTTCAAATGTTAGAAGCGCCTGCGGCCACTTTGGGAGAACTTGCCCTGGCGCACGACCCAGATTATGTGAAGGCTGTTCAAACTGGTACTTTAAGTCTGCAAGCTTTGCGAGAAATCGGGTTTCCATGGACACCCGCCATGGCCGAGCGATCTGTGCGCTCTGTCGGAGCCTCCATTGCGGCAGCGCGAGTTGCCGTGAAGGAGGGCATTGCTGGGAATTTGGCAGGCGGAACCCACCATGCCAGTGCCAACCAAGGCGGTGGCTTTTGTGTTTTCAATGACATTGCGGTGTCGGCCAGGGTGCGCCAAATGGAGCATTTCAGACTCACCAAAAGGATGCTTCAGGTATTGGTGGTCGATTTGGATGTGCACCAAGGCAATGGCACGGCCAGTATTTTTGCCAATGACCCCTCTGTATTTACCCTTTCCATCCATGGTGAAAAGAACTTTCCCTTTAGAAAGGTCGAGAGTGATTTGGATGTGGGCTTGCCTGACGATTGCACCGACAAGCCTTATTTAGAAGCCTTGGAAGGGGCTTTGGATGCCGTTTTAAGCCGTTTTCAGCCAGAATTTTTGATTTATTTGGCAGGTGCCGATGCACACGAGGCCGATCGGCTTGGCCGACTCAAACTTACGGAAGAGGGAATGAAAGCCAGAGACCAAAGCGTTTTTGATTGGGCCAAGGTGCATCAATTGCCGATGATCATTTGCATGGGCGGTGGTTATGGCCGCGACTTGCAAACGACGGTGGCCGTGCAAATGAATACTTGGCGGTTAGCTCATTCGCACTGGCTTCACTGGCAAAATCGAGGCTTATGAATACTGCAGAAACTCAGCCACAACCAGCCGCTTCGAAGCCAGAGGCTTTACCCAGAAGTGCCTACCGCGCTTTTCGTCCCATCACCACACGATGGATGGACAACGATGCTTATGGTCACGTCAACAACGTTGTTTACTACAGTTGGTTTGATACGGCGGTCAATGCGCATCTGATCGAACAAGGCGTGCTCGACATTCACAAGGGTGAAACCATTGGCTTGGTGGTGGAAACGCATTGCAACTATTTTGCCCCTTTGGCTTTTCCGCAAACCGTTGAAGCGGGCATTCGGGTTGCGCACCGTGGCACCTCCAGTGTTCGCTATGAAGTGGGTTTGTTTGCTGAAGGCGAACCCCTCACTGCCGCACGCGGACACTTTGTGCATGTTTACGTAAACAAGGAATCGCGACGCCCACAGCCGTTGCCCAATCATTTTATTCAAGTCTTGGAGAAACTCACATGAAAGAACTCACTACACCCCAAGTCAGCACCCAAGTGGCCGACGGCCACAGCGTCGATGCTGCGATCTTGAGCCGTTTTTCGGCGCGGGCTTTTTTGGACAAACCCGTCGATAAAACAGTCCTAGAAGATCTGATTCAAGTGGCTGCCCGCGCACCCAGTGGCACCAACACACAACCCTGGAATGTTTACGTGCTTCAAGGCGCTGCCAAAGACAAGCTGGTGAATGAAGTCTGCGACGCCCACAATGCCATGGCAGCCAACCCAGCCTTGGCAGCTGAATATGCTGAAGAATATGACTATTACCCCAGCAAATGGGTCAGCCCCTACATAGACCGTCGCCGTGAATGCGGATTTGGTTTGTATGGGGTGCTGGGCATTGCCAAGGGTGAAAAAGAAAAAATGCATCTGCAGCAACAGCAAAACTTCCGTTTCTTTGGTGCGCCTGTTGGCTTAATTTTTACCATCGACAAGGTCATGGGCCGCGGCAGCTTGCTTGACTACGGCATGTTCTTGCAAAGCGTGATGGTGGCCGCCAGGGCACGGGGTTTGCACACTTGCCCGCAAGCTGCATGGAATAATTTTTCAAAAATTATTTACAAACATGTTGGCGCTGGTGAAAACGAAATGATGGTTTGTGGGATGTCATTGGGCTATGCCGACGAGGCGGCGCTGGTCAACACTTTCAAAACAACGCGCATTGACACCAGCAGCTTCACGCATTGGATTGAATGAGTTTTTGGCTGATTCAGTGCTTGAATGGTCTCAGTCACGCAAGCACATTGTTCATCATGGCTGCAGGTTTGACGCTGGTGTTTGGCGTCACCCGCATTGTCAACTTTGCGCATGGCAGTTTTTACATGTTGGGTGCATTGCTGGCCGGCACGCTCGTCACCCAATGGCAGCCCAGTTGGTCAGAACAAGCCCACACTTACCTGTTGGCGATGGTGATTGGCGCACTCTCCGCAGCATTGTTGGGGGGCTTGACTGAAATTTTTTTATTCAGGCCCTTGCGTCATTCACCCCCCTTGTACCCACTGGTTGCGACCTTTGGTTTGAGCTTGGTCATCCACGATGTCTTGCTTTGGATCCTAGGTCCTGCTGAAGTTTTTGCACCGCGCTTTCCCAGCTTGAAGGGCGCTGTTCAAGTGGGTGAAGATTTTTTTCCGCAATGGCAAATGGTGACCCTCTGCTTAGGACCCATGGTGTGGTGTTTGCTACATTTGCTGTTGACCAGAACTCTTTGGGGTCAACGCGTTCGTGCAGCCACACAAGACCGCGACATGCTGGATGCTTTGGGTGTCAATCCTGGGCCTCTGATGTTGAGTGTGGTGGTCTTGGGGTGTGGCTTGGCTGGCTTGGCGGGTGCTTTGCAATTGCCCAGAGAGCCAGCCCATTTGCAAATGGATTTGCAAATGGTGGTGGAGACCTTTGTGGTGGTCGTGATGGGGGGGCTTGGCAGCATTGCTGGCGCTTTTTTTGCGGCCATCTTAATTGGCTGTGTGCATGCCTTTGGCATCCACTTTTTTCCACAGGCAACGTTGGTATTGGTTTTTTTAACCATGGCTTTGGTGCTGGCCTTGCGGCCTCAAGGCTTGATGGGCGAGTTGCCGGGTGCTGCTCCTCGTGAAAAAGTAGTACCTTTTGATTTAGGCGGTGCCTATCGAGTTTTGCAAGGCTTAGGTTGGTTGGCCTTGGCTGTCATTGCGTGCAGTCTGCTGGTCGCCAATGACTACACCCAACGCGTGTTGGAAGATGTGCTCATCATGATGCTCTTTGGCTTGAGTTTGCAGTTCATGATGGCTTTGTCGGGGTGGGTGAGTTTTGGCCATGCAGCCTACTTTGGGCTGGGCGCCTATGCGGCGGCATTGAGTCATTTGCAATGGCATTTCAGCGCGCTTGCCGCCGCCTTGAGCGGGCTTGTGCTTGCCATGGCTGCAGCGCTGTGCATGGGAACATTGTTAAAACGCAGCGCGGGTGTGTACTTGGCCATGTTGTCACTGGCATTTGCGCAAATGGTGTGGGCCAGCGCCAGTCAATGGGTGTCATTGACGGGCGGAGACAACGGCTTGATTGGCCTGCAATTTTTAAAGGATTTGCCGCGCTGGATTTTTCAATGCGCGCTTGTCTTTGTGTGTCTGGTGTCAATGCTGGGATTTTCACGCTTGGTTCGCTCCAGCTTTGGTGCTGCTTTGCAGGCGGGTCGCGATGCCCCTCAAAGGGCGCAAGCCAGTGCCATTGATGTTGCCAACTTGAATCAGCGTGTTTTCCTCATGAGTGCGGGCTTGGCTGGTTTGTCTGGAAGCCTGTGGGCCATTGCCAAAGGTGCCGTCTTCCCCTCTGCGGCTTCCGTGGCCAACTCGGTAGATGCTTTGATGCTTGTTTTATTGGGTGGTGTTCACCACCTCTGGGGTGCATTTGCAGGCAGCGCTTTTTGGGTGGGTGTTGGCTCTGAAATGGGTCGCCATTTTGAGTACTGGCGGGGCAGCTTGGGGCTGCTCATCATGCTGTTGATGGTCTTTGCGCCCGAAGGTATTCTGGGGCTTCGCAAGCACCCATCCAAGAAGACGGGAGGTGACGCATGAATGCCGTGCTCACCGTGAAGGGGCTCAGACAAAGCTATGGGGGTGTTCAGGCCCTGAGGGGCATCGATTTTGAATTGAATGGCGGTGAGTGCGTCGCCCTCATTGGCCCCAACGGCGCTGGCAAGTCAACCTGCTTTGCCTGCCTAGCGGGTCAACAAAGGCCCTTGGCGGGGCGCATGGTTTGGCGGGGTCAAGACTTAGACAATGTACCGGTTGAGCACCGCAGCAGCTTGGGTGTGGCGCGAACCTTCCAAGTGGCGCAAGTGTTTGAGGCGCTCACTGTTTTGCAAAATTTGCAATTGGTCTTGCAGGCTTCTCGCGGTTTATCCGTTCGCGATCTTCTAGATGAGTGCATGCTTGACCAGGCCATGCAGTGGATCAAGGACGCGGGTTTGAACCACTTAGGCATTGAGGTGCTTCGATCGCCGGCAGCCTATCTTTCCTATGGCGGCAAAAAACGGTTGGAATTGGCCATGGCCATGGCCGGTTTGCCGGCTGCAACAGAAGGTCTGATGTTGTTAGACGAACCTGCCGCAGGGCTATCACCTGAAGAACGTTCAGACATGATGGCCAGCGTGAAACGCATGACCAACGGGGGCACAACCGTTTTGTACACCGAACACAACATGGACGCTGTGTTTGGGGTTGCTGATCGCGTGTTGGTATTGATCGATGGCCAACTGGTGGCACAAGGCTCACCGCAAGAAGTGGCTAACAACCCTTTTGTTCGAGAAAGATATTTGGGTCAAAACTTTGACATGAACCAGGAGTCTGGGGGTGCTTGAACTTCAAAACCTCAATGCCAGCTATGGCCAAGCGCAGGTCTTGTTCAATGTTTGCTTGACGGTGCCTCGCGGCCACATGTTGTTGATTCGGGGTCTGAATGGCGCTGGAAAATCGAGCTTGCTCAAAACGGTGATGGGTTTGATGGCTCAATCGACAGGCCACTTGTTTTGGAAGGGCGAAGCCTTGCACCCCTGCAGCCCGCATGAGCGGTCGCTCAAAGGCCTGGGTTATGTGGCTGAAGACCGCAGACTTTTTTCTGCTTTGACAGTCCGGCAAAATTTAGAAATTGCCATACCCCGTCAGCCCAAATTAAGGCCCAACGGACAGCCTGGCCTCCAGTTACAAGAAGTTTTAGACTTGTTTCCAAGCTTGGCAAACATGCTGGCTCGCCCAGCAGCGCAAATGAGTGGCGGCGAGCAACAAATGCTTGCCATTGGCCGAACCTTGATGACCCAAGCAGATCTGCTGATATTGGATGAGCCTTGTGAAGGCATTTCGCCTGTTTTGGTGCAAGCCATTGCCAGAGCACTGGCCAGCCTGAAATTGCAGGGCTATACCTTTTTGATTGCAGAGCAAAACCAAACACTGACTCACTTAGCGGACAAGGTGGTGTCATTGTCCGGTGGGGTGATTCAAGACACAGCTGCTTCACGTACACTTCCAAAATCCTTACAAAAAAGCCTTTCTTGAAATGATCATTACCAGTTTGCTGGACACAGACCTTTACAAGTTCACCATGATGCAGGTGGTGCTGCATCAATTTCCAGGTGCGCAAGTGGAATATCGCTTCAAGTGTCGAAATGCAGGGGTCGATTTAGCGCCTTATGTCGATGAAATTCGAAGCGAAATCAAATCTCTTTGCAGTTTGCACTTCAAAGAAGATGAGTTGGCTTATCTGCGGTCTTTCAGGTTCATCAAAAGTGACTTCGTTGACTTTTTAGGTCTGTTTAGATTGAATGAAAAATACATTCAAGTCACTCCCAACTTAACCGGCGAAATTGACATCGTCATTCAAGGTCCTTGGCTGCACACCATTTTGTTTGAAATTCCGGTGTTGGCCATTGTCAATGAGGTTTACTTCAGAAATACACAGCGGCTGCCCGATTTGTTGGAAGGTCGCGCGCGGCTGGATACCAAAATCAAACAGTTGCAAACCGATGATTTAAAAAGTTTGAAGATTGCCGATTACGGCACAAGGCGTCGTTTTTCCAAGGCATGGCACGAAGAAATACTGAGGGTGCTCATTGGCCGCTTGGGCTCGGGGCCTACTGGTCAATTTGCTGGCACCAGCAATGTTCATTTTGCGCACATGCTGGGGCTCACACCCCTTGGCACCATGGCGCACGAGTATTTGCAAGCGTGTCAGTCCCTAGGCCCTCGACTCCGCGACAGCCAAGTCTTTGCCTTTGAATCTTGGGCGCGTGAGTACCGCGGCGACTTGGGCATAGCTCTGAGCGATGTCTATGGCTTCAATGCCTTCTTGCGCGATTTCGACATGTACTTCTGCAAGCTGTTTGATGGCGCTCGGCACGACAGTGGCGACCCCTTCATTTGGGGCGAGCGCATGATTGCGCATTACCGCGCCAACCGCGTTGACCCTCTTACCAAAACACTCATTTTCAGCGATGGCCTCACTGTGCCCAAAACCATTGAACTGTTTCGACAGTTCAATGGCCGCTGCCAGTTGGCCTTTGGGATTGGTACCAACCTGACCAACGATTTGGGGTATGAGCCTTTGCAAATTGTCATCAAGATGGTGAACTGCAATGGCCAGCCTGTTGCCAAGTTGTCTGACTCGCCGGGCAAAGGCATGTGCGAAGACCAAAATTATTTGGCTTACTTGCGCCAAGTGTTTGAGATTGAGGCTGTCCAGTGAACACGATTCTGATTGCTATTTTTGTCATGACCTATGCGGCCATTGCATTTGAGCACCCTATCAAAATCAACAAGTCAGCGACGGCCCTTATTGGTGCTGGCTTGCTATGGACCGTTTATGCCCTTGCAGGGCCTGATGCTCAATCGGTGAATGAGGCCATGGGTGAATCTCTCATGTCGACGGCGCAAATTGTGTTCTTCCTGATGGGTGCCATGACCATAGTCGAAGTGGTCGATGCGCACGATGGATTTGAGGTGATCACTTCTCGCATTCGCACCACCCAGCTCTCAACACTGATGTGGCTGGTAGGTTTTGTGACCTTTTTCCTCAGTGCTATTTTGGACAACCTCACCACCACCATTGTCATGGTGTCCCTGATGAAAAAGTTGCTTGAGAAGCGAGAAGACCGTTTGTTCTTTGCGGGCATGATTGTCATTGCTGCCAATGCGGGCGGTGCTTGGACCCCCATTGGCGATGTCACCACCACCATGCTTTGGATTGGCGGACAGATCACGGCACTGGAAATCATGAAGGGTTTGTTGGTGCCTTCCTTGATCAATCTCTTGGTGCCGTTGACGGTCACGGCTTGGATGTTGCGCGGGCGCACTGTGGAGGCCCCCAGTCGAGAAGTCAATGTCGGACAAATTCAAACCACTGACTTTGAACGACAGTTGATGTTCTTCATGGGCTTGGGCGTTTTGGTGGCAGTGCCTGTGTTTAAAACTTTGACGCACCTGCCGCCTTTCCTTGGCATTTTGTTGGGGCTTGGATGTCTGTGGCTGTTGGGCGATTTGGTCCACCGAGAAAAGTCAGATGAAGACAAGCAGCACCTGACCTTGGTCAGAGCGCTTTCGCGAATTGACATGAGTGCAATCCTTTTCTTTGTTGGTATTTTGCTTGCAGTGGCCACCCTGGAGCATGCCCATATTTTGGGCGCTGTGGCGCAATGGCTGAACGACACAGTAGGGCGCCTCGATGTCATTGTGTTGCTCATAGGCTTGGTGAGTGCTGTGGTCGACAACGTGCCCTTGGTGGCCGCCGCCATGGGCATGTACAGTTTGACCGATTACCCACCCGACAGCTTTATTTGGGAGTTCATGGCCTACTGCGCAGGTACCGGTGGTTCTATTTTGATCATTGGTTCTGCCGCCGGTGTAGCCGCCATGGGGCTGGAAAAAATTGACTTCATTTGGTACATGAAGAAGATCAGTTTGTTGGCATTGTTGGGCTATTTTGCTGGCGCCATTTTCTACATCTTCCAATACCAATTGACACACTGAAACACATGAAATTTGTCAGTATCCAAAATTGAGAACCCTAGTATGAAACCCAAACTACTCGTTGCACGACCCATTTTTCAATCTGTCATTGATGACTTGTCTGCTTTTTTTGACGTCACTAGCAACCAGCCTGATACGCCATGGACGCCTGATTCATGGCAGCAAGCCGTGGCGGGTCACGACGCAGCTTTGACCACCGGCTCTGATCCCATCAACGGCAATGTGTTGGGCACCAACCCGCGTTTGAAAATTGCAGCCAACATGGCTGTGGGATACAACAACTTTGATGTGCCCGCCATGACAGCCTTGGGCGTCACCGCCACCAACACCCCCGATGTCTTGACAGAAACCACGGCCGACTTTGGTTTTGCGCTTCTAATGGCGACGGCCAGGCGCATGACTGAAAGTGAGCATTACTTGCGCGCAGGGCAATGGAAGCAATGGCGCTACGACATGTTTGCTGGCGCTGAAGTGCACGGCAGCACACTGGGTATTTTGGGCATGGGCAGAATAGGACAAGCCATCGCGCGCCGCGGTGCTCATGGCTTTGGCATGAATGTCATTTATCACAACCGCAGTCAGTTGGACGCTGCCATCGAAATCGAGTGCAAAGCCCGCTTTGTTGACAAAGAAACTCTGCTCAAAACCGCCGATCATTTGGTTTTGGTGTTGCCTTACAGCGCTCAATCGCACCATGCCATGGGTGCCGCTGAAATCGCCCTCATGAAGCCAAGCGCTACGCTGATCAACATTGCCCGCGGCGGCATCGTGGACGATGCTGCTTTGGCAGTGGCACTCAAAAACAAGCAAATTGCAGCTGCCGGTTTGGATGTGTTTGAAGGTGAACCTGCGCTCAACCCTGCACTGCTGACTGTGCCCAATGTGGTGCTGACGCCGCACATTGCCAGCTCTACCGTTCAAACGCGCATGGCCATGGCCAAGTTGGCTGCAGACAATCTTGTAGCCTATTTCAAAGCTGGAAAAGCGCTCACGCCATTGAACCAACTGGCGCCCAAACAAGTGGATCTGTCGAGCTGAAATTGATGGAATCTTCCTTGATCATTTGGCTGTTGTTTGCGCCCTTGGGCGCTATTTTGGCTGGTTTGTTTTTAATTTCAAGACAGCTTAAATCTCAATCCAAAGATGAACAACAGGTGACCCAACTTGCAGCCTCTTTGCAGGTTGCCAATGAGCGCTTAGAGCGTGAGTTGCGCAATGCCATCAATGAGTCTGCCAGGGGCGGCCGCCAGGAACTTATTCAAACCTTAGGCACCTTTCAGCAAAGCTTGGTTCAGCAAAGTGCAGAAGCCACTCGCACTCAAAATAGCCAAATGGATGCATTTGCACAGCAGTTGGCGTTGCTACAAAAAACGCTTTCAGACACGCTCACCTTTCAAGTGCAACAATTATCGGAGACCAATGCACGGCGTCTGACTGAAATGCGAGGCACCTTGGAAACACAATTGGCGCAGCTTCAGCAAAGCAACACGGCCAAACTCGATGAGATGCGCCAAACAGTGGACGAAAAATTGCAAACCACCTTGCAAGCACGCTTGGGGGAAAGCTTCAAACAAGTGGCCGACCGATTGGATCAAGTGCACAAAGGTTTGGGAGAAATGAACACGCTGGCGCAAGGCGTGGGCGATCTCAAGCACCTGCTGACCAACGTCAAAACGCGGGGCATGTTTGGCGAAGCTCAATTGGCATCCTTGCTGGAACAGGTGATGGCCCCCGATCAATATGCAACTCAGCATGCCACTCGGCCAGGCAGCAAGAACCGTGTCGACTTTGCCATTCGCTTGCCCGGTCGATCTGATGATGGCGAACCTGTCTGGTTGCCCATTGACGCTAAGTTTCCCAACGAAGATTACGAACGTTTGCTCGATGCGCAATCTCGCGCCGATGTCATTCAAGCAGAGTTGTGCAGCAAAGCCTTAGAAGCTCGCGTTCGCTTGGAAGCCAAATCCATGACTGAAAAGTATGTGGAGCCGCCTTACACCACCGACTTTGCCATTATGTTCTTGCCTACAGAAGGTTTGTATGCCGAAGTGTTGCGCAGGCCAGGTCTGATTGAATCACTGCAACGTGATTTCCGTGTCACCCTGGCGGGCCCTACAACCCTTATGGCCATGTTGAACTCATTGCAAATGGGCTTTCGAACTTTGGCGCTCGAAAAACGCTCCAGTGAAGTCTGGCAAGTTTTAGGTGCTGTCAAAACTGAATTTGGAAAGTTTGGTGATGTTTTAGCCAAGGTGAAAGAGCAAACCCAAACGGTCTTGAACACACTCGACAAAGCCCAAACGCGAAGCAATGTGATGCACCGTGCCTTGCGCCAAGTGGAAGCCTTGCCAGAAGGCCAAGCAGCTGGTTTGCTTCCCAACGAATCCGATGTCTCTGATGGCGAAAATGTGTGAAGCGTGAACTCGCCAAACTGATTGTGGGTCAGATTTTTTTGCATGCCTGTATGACTGGCATGCGTTTGGCAACACCCTTGCT
>Ga0214921_10004028_pt1 | contig 22026 bp, 19 predicted proteins | sample LL1505_MetaG_FD_177992 | JGI IMG/M metagenome (GOLD analysis project Ga0214921, IMG submission 177992) | Freshwater microbial communities from Lake Lanier, Atlanta, Georgia, United States - LL-1505 | ecosystem: Environmental > Aquatic > Freshwater > Lake | place: USA: Georgia | collected... | reverse complement strand
TCTTTATAATATTTTTTTTAGATTCACTTTTTCCTTTATTATCAGATGTTTCTAACTGAATAATTATTTCATTTGACGGTAGTCTTAAATATGAATCATCAATATTATTTTTTTGTATTGTTTTTTTAGTTGTTTTTGTTTTTGATTTTAAGATGATTTTATCATTACTACTGTCAAAGTCATTAATAACTTTTTTATTTTTTACTTTATTATTAATTGACATTCTAATTAATAATAAATATTATTTGTATTCTTTTATATAGATAGATATATAGCAATATATTATAATATCAATTTTTTAATAATCTATTATTAAATATAAATAAAAAATTGAAACTTCATAAAAATATTAATAACGAAGTTATTAATATTTTTATTTCGTCCGAATCATTTAATAATTAATTATTAAAAAATTGAAACTTCATAAAAATATTAATAACTTCGTTATTAATATTTTTATTTTGTCCGAATCATTTAATAATTAATTATTGCTATCGCAATAATTAATTATTAAAAAATTGAAACGTCCCGTCCTAACTTTTTAATAATCTATTATTAAAAAATTGAATATAAAATCATTTAATAAAACTATAATTAATAATATATAAACCGAATCATGTTAAATATCAATATTATTTGTATGATTGAATCAATGGCTATACAACTAGCATTACAAAAAAATATAAAACTACCATCAGTTAATAATAATGATTATTATATTCAGGTATATAATTTATGGAAAAATTATATAAATGAATGGGTGACATATATTTCATCATTGAATTGGGGTATGTTAGATCAACAAACAAAATTAATATATCATAATTTTGGAATATTTATTAATAAATTATTTATATTAAAAATATATAGTGCTCCAGATCTAGATACAATGAATAAATATCGTAAATTAAATAATTCAACTCATATTGATTATAAACAAAATATTAGTAAATTATGTATAGAAACAATTGATGAATGGTATAATGATAGATGTTTAATTTTTAATTAATTAAAATTAATTAAAATCATTCCATATTTATTTTAATAGCTTTCTCAATATCATTTAACGATTTTGATAGTAAGTCAATATTAAATTGTGTTTCATAGTCTGCTGGATTTATATCTAATGCTTGTAAAAATTTAGTGTCTGCTTCTAAATAATACTGAGTAGCATACATATAATATAGATTAGCTTTTTCCTTTAATGTTTTTGATTCTGCTATTTTATTTTCGGTGATTAATTGTTTTGATTGTGCGCTTAGTGTGTTTGCTTTTGTATAGTATTTATTTGCATATCTAGCAATCACTGTTCCATAATTACATAATATAACTACATTATGCATATTAATAGATAACACAATCATATATTGTATTAATGTTCTACGATAATATTCTTCAAATTCTTCTTCATCTGTAGATAGATTAAATAATTTATTTAATAGTAATCCATATTCACAATGTGCGCTTTCTGATTTTGGTGTTAATTTAATAACTAACTCAATATTTTTTATTATTTGATATAGTTTAGATGACTCAATATAAACTAGATCATTATTCGGAAATTTTGTTTTGGCCCTATTTATAAGTTCAAATGCTTCTGTTAGTTTATTTTCGTTTATCATTGTACGAATTATATTAATATATGCTGACGGATAATCAACATCATTTTTAATACATATTTCATATGCCTTTTCTTTTAATTTTGGATCCTTTGATTTTGGATCATTTTGTAGAAATAAATCACTGAGATAAGTAGCATAAACACATTCTGGGTGATCTTTTAAAAATGAATTAGCTACTTTTGTAGCTTCTACAAATTTATTTTGATCTATTAGAGCAGTGATAAATTTAATATATTTTTTGAGATCCATTTGTAAGAAGCGGATTGGTTAATTGTAGAATACTAATTAAGATGATTTAATATTTTTTTTTCAATTTTTTATTTAGTTATTATGCGTAAGCATAATAACTAAATAAAAAGTTAGGATGGGACATTTCAATTTTTTAATAATCTAGTATTGCGATAGCAATAATAGATTATTAAATGATTCGGACGAAATAAAATATTTATAACGAAGTTATAAATATTTTATGAAGTTTCAATTTTTTAATACTAGATTATTAAAAAATTGAAATATCCTATCCTAATTTATTATGTATTGTATATAATAAATTTAATTAATAAAAAATGGATAATATTACAGTTAATCATGCCGATTCATACAATAGAATAATTATTAAAAATATTAATAATTATTCTATTAAAATTGATAATAATACTATGATTATTACTAGGAATGAATCAGATCAAAACATTAATTATATTACATATGATGAATTAATTAGAACAAATCTAAAAAATTCAAAAATAATTTCTGTATTAATCGACGATCAATTAATACCAAATATTACAAAATATAATAAATTAATTATATATATTTATAGAACCTTTTTATTAAAAGATACAATAATAAATAATACTTTGTTAAATATTAGTCAACATGAGATAAATGATAAAGGATTTACATATTATAATGATTTAGGTTTATCAATACAAGGTACAGAAGCTAAAAAATCATTAAGGGAAATAATTAATCAAATAACTAAAAATAATCAAAGAATAGAAATTAAAATTAAATTAAAATCCAATAAGGAATTAATATTTAGATCATAATATCAATACATTATAATTAAAAATACTAGCTATATTATTACATTTATATAATTCTTCAGGCATTAATGGCATATTAAGTGATTCACATTGTTGATAATATTGTTTTAATGTTTTTATTTTATATTTTTTAATATTTTTTTGTAGTTCAGAAAAATCTTTAGGATAAATTGTAGTATCAATACCTAAATAATCATACCAATTTATCCAAATTTTTGCATATCTTATTTTTGGTTCTGCTACATAATTAAACTCTGTTATTCTACTATAATATTCTTTATCTGTTTTAATCATATATACTTTATTACATATTTTAAATGTATCATATTCAAATTGTAATATTTCTTTCTCTGTTAGATTAGTCTCTGTTATAATATGTTGTTTAATATTAGATTCAAATTTATTTTCTATTTCACCTAATTCTACATTGTTAATATTTAGATGTATTATAAAATACATCTCACTAGTTATATGAATACGTATAATATTTTCATTATTAACAGTTTCAAATGTAATATTATGTAATATATTTTCATATAGTTTTAATGCTATTATTGTATTTTGTTGATAGTTTAATTGAATGGCATATTTAAAGAATTCAAAATAATATTTAATTAATTTGTCAATAATAAATATTGATTTTGGTCGTTCTTTTGTAATTTCATAATGATCTATTACAAATCCAACTGTTTTGTTATATCCTAGTCTTTGAACTCGTCCTATTGATTGAATAAATGGGATATTTAATTTAGTTTTAACCATATCAGCAAACACTATACAATCTAAATATTCTATATCAGATCCCTCGCGATATTTTTCTGCTACTATCAATATAGATTTGTTAGTAGAAATCTTAAATTGTTTATAAGAAATTGAATCAATATCATCTATTTTTGAATGATCTACAAAAATATTATTAAACATATTATTAATAGTATTATTATTTGTAAGAACATCAAATAGATAGTCAGCGTGTTTAGTTGTTCCACACCATATTAATATTTTTTTATTTGGTAATCTATCATATACTTTAATAATAGTATTAGACAGATTTAAAATATTAGTTTTATTAGTTTTGTTTGTAGTTGAATCTTTATCTAGATTTGCATCAAACCAATAAAATTCTAAATTTAATATATCCTTATTTATTATTGCGGTAATATTTTCATATGTAGATATAATATTAGTTGTAAAAATTCTTTCTATTAAATCTCTATTAGAACTTTTATGAATATGACGTATTGGAGTAGCCGATAATCCAATAATTGATGTATAATTGCTTATAAAATGTATTAAAAACATATTAGTATTAGAACCAGTAATAGAATGACATTCATCATGAATAATTAGATCTGGTTTTGGTAATAATTTATATCTGTCTTTAATAGATATAAATTGTGGATTAATTAAAAATATTTTTTTACAATTTACATTATTAATTTTTGGTAAATTTTTAATAAGTTTTTTTCTATCAATTGTATCATCAGCTAGATTATATATAGAATAATTCCATAAATTCAAATAATTACCATATTTTAGTTGTCTAAATTTTTCATAATCTAATATATATTTATCATTATCATCTATTGTATATAACAATTGCTTAAGAATTGATTTATAAGAACACAATATAAATATAATATTTGGTTCTGTATGTCCGATAGTTAAAAATATGCAGTTAGTTTTACCAGTTCCTGTTGCATGTGTAATTAATCCTGATTTTACTCCATTACTTTGATAATAATTCAAAACTTGAATTTGTGAACGATTTAATATTAAAGGTTTTTTTGGTGGATATAACTCTGATATATTTAGATTTATTTTAAACTCATCTATAAATGATGGTTGAATAATTGGTAATTCATAATTATCAATTATAAGATCTAATAATACATTATTATTTATTTTATTAATTAATGATTGTTTAATAATTGATTTTGTTATACCTTTACTTAATTCATTTAATATATATTTATCTAACAATTTAAAATAAACTTTATCTTTTGATTTGATAAAGTTTATTATTTTTATGTTAAGATCTTCATATTTAGTTAATATATCTATTAAAGATATATTATTAGATAAATCATCACAAACATCATAGATAATATTCATAGTAAATATAATATATAATATTTATTATTATTTTGTTAAATGAGTTTATTTATCAATTTTTAATTAATATTAGAGCGTGAGTGATAATATTAATTAAAAATTAATAAGCTGTTCCTTATCAATTTTTAATTAATATTAGAGCGTGAGTGATAATATTAATTAAAAGTTAATAAGCTGTTCCTTATCAATTTTTAATTAATATTAGAGCGTGAGTGATAATATTAATTAAAAATTAATAAGCTGTTCCTTATCAATTTTTAATTAGTTTATAATGCGTAAGCGTTATAAACTAATTAAAAATTAATGCATTGTTCTGCATCAATTTTATTTTTTAATGCATAATACTTATATCTGTATTTTAAATATTTATTTCTAATTGGAAGATCTATACCATATATTTCATCAGATATTAGTAAATCTAATAACATATTATAATTAGATACTGAGAATTTACGAATATCATGAATACTACTAGTATATATTTCTGATGTACCAGATAACATAGAAATAATATTTAATAATATAGAAATATACTTTTTATCATTGATTGATAATAATCCTAATATTTTTTCTAATGGTATCATATACTTATTAATATTTTGTAAAGCTATTTCTGATCTTAGATCATTATTAAGATTATAATTAATAAGAAAAATAATGTGTATTAAATATTCTTCTAGTAAATTTCTGTTTGTATTAATTTTAGCCATATTTATAGAGTTAATTAATTTATTAGAATATTCTAGTATATCTTGATTATCCTTAATAAATTTTAATTGTTTTTTTTGTAAATATTCCTTATTTTTTACTAATGGTTTAGTTTTTTTAAATAAAAAATTAAACATTATATAATTAATATAATGTTTAATTTTTTTTAATTTAGATATAATTTATAAAATACTTTTACGCCAATAAACTAGTATAATATAATTATATGATTATCCAGTAATGATAATTACTTACTCTTATAAAATTCTATTAAATATTTAATAGAATTTTGATTAATATTAATTTTTATATTATTGTATTCATTATAGTTTTGATTTTTTACCAACCAATCTTTATTAAAGCTAACAATTAGTGTTAGGGGATTTATTTTTAATATTTTAGTATCAAAATATCTATGTAAATCTGTCCGTAGTAATAATCCATTATCAATATTATATTTATCATTTGTATTAAGTTTTGAATATGGTATTATGTGAGCGGCATCACATGTTTCTACTGTATTTTTACTAATTACACAACATCCATAACGTTCTATTAACTGTTTTTTAAATAAAAATTGTCCGTTTCTATTAATTTGTTCTTCTAATGAATCTGCATTATCTAAATATAAATATTTATCATACATATAATAATCTACTACTGCTTTATCAAATAACTCTATTAATATTTTATATCTATCATTTAATGTTTTAGTTATATTTTGATTGTCAATATTTTCTAATTTTTGGAATATCATTATATTATAATAAGTGAATATAATTAAACAATATTTAAATTAATATTATAATTTAATAAAAAATTGAATATTTTAATTAATTAAATAGATAACATATTATCTATTTAATTAATTAAATGACTGCAGAAAAATTTGTAGATTGTTTAACAGATGATATTAATGAATCAGATTATGAAGAACCTCCATTATCTAATAAGAACCATTATAAATATAGAACACTGAGAGGTAAAACAAAATATATAGCTAAATCTAATAAATTTATATTAAAGGAAACCACGTTACAAAATTTAATAGATTGTTTTTGTCAAGATATTATTATTATACCGTCAATTCAGCGAGATATCAATTATGAAAAGATAAATAATATGATAACAACATTTCATGATGATAATGAAACTTTTAATTTTTTAACAAATCCGATACAATTAGTCTATATGAGAGAGTATAATAAATATTTATTAATAGACGGACAACATCGTTTTTGTATGTATAGACAATTATTAGAAATATCTCAAATAAAAGAAGATTATGAGATATTAGTTAATATAACATTAACGGACGATAAAGATAAAATATATAAGATGTATAAACATTTTAATTATGATATTCAGAATACGATAAAAACAATAGATGAATTTCAGATTGATTTTCAGAAGATATTTAAGGAGTTAAATTATGATAAGTTTAGTAATATTAATTGTAGAATTATTAAGAAATATTTTTCAATAACAACTAATCAATATATATATACATTTGAAGAATTTATAAAGATATTATATGATTCAAATTATATAGAATTATTTGAGTCTATAGATGATTCATTTGAATATTTAATTCAGACAAATAATATTTTTGCTACAAAATTTTATACTACTGAAAATATTAATGAATTAAAACTAAAAAAAGAAGAAATTAATAATATTAATCGTAAAATAATATATAATTTAAAACATAATAATTTTTTAGAATTATTATTAGAAGATGATATTAGAGATAAACCATTTGAAGGCATACATACATGGATAGATAAAAAGAAAAAATATAGTATTACAGTATTATGCAATTAATTACTATATAATATTAATGTAATTTAAATATTTAATTATTACTATATAATAATTAAATATTTAATGGAAGATATTAATCTATACCTACTTAATTTAAAACAATCTATTGAATTAGAATATTATAAATTAAAATCTACAAATATAGATTTTAATAAACTAGAAATAACAAATATTATAGATCATTATGAACTAATTATCAAAGAGATAGCTGATGAAAACAATAAATTAGTAGAAATAAAATCTAATAAATTATTTTTAACGGACATAGATATTGATAATTTATTAACAGACTATGATAATGGAACATATGGAATATTAAATTATATGAATAATACAGATCAGAATAAGATAATAGAATTTGTAATAAATAATAAATATGAATATTATAATAAACAAACAATTATTAATAAATTAATAGTAGATAATAGGATGTCAGAATTAGCAATAGAGGGTTCATATGGGATACTTTTTTTATATTCAAAGGATGATACGACAATTAATGATTTACACAAGATATATTTATTAAAGAATAATGATATAAATTATTTGAATGATGATGAAACAGACGAAAAAATTATTACAAAAATATATGAAATCAATACAAAGATAACATTAAAAGATGAAATATATAGCAATAATTTTGAATTAAATAAAGTATCAGATACAACAGAGATAAATATTAGTAGATTATTGAATGATAAAAAACAGTTAGAACCATTATATAGATTGTATAAAAAATACAATAAATATTTAGAGGATAATATTACAAATACAGATATTAAACAATTATTTAATAATTTTTCATTTGTAAATACACTATTAAAAAAGTTAACTGATCCTGCAAATAAACAATTAAATATGGTAGATATTATTAAGTTTAATTTTTCGGATATACTAGATAATATTAAAATTTCTAATCGTTTAGATCAATCAGATTATGATACATTAATAGAACGATATCTAGATGAATCATTAGAACAATTAACAAATAATACATTAGATTTATATGATATAAATCTAAAGTTTAGACCTTATATGACAATATTATTTGAAATTTTAATAAGATTATATATAGATAATAGTTTAGGATATAAATCTTATTGTTTATCAAAAACTTTAATAGATTATTTAAAATTTTCTAGTTTATTAGCTGTGCCGGAAACAAACACAATAACATTAAAAAGACGTCATTGGAATCAATTATTAGATACAAAAGATAGTAAGAAGATCGTATCTAGTATATTATATTTATTAAAATCAAAAACTGGAACATTAGAACAAACATTTAAATATTTTGAATCAATATTTATTGAGATAAAAATTAAATATTAGTATTAGTATGATTACAATTTATATTAAATATATTATATAATATATTTAATATAGTTATGAATAAAATAGTTATAATAACATATAATATATTATCACAGAATTTAGCTCAATTAATGATTGATGATAAAGTATATCCACTAGAGATTATGAATGATAATTATAGATTTGTAAAAATAACAAATTATTTGAAAGAATCTATAATAAAGTATTCTAAATATAATCTAATTATATGTTTGCAAGAAGTATGTGAGGATTAGATAAGTAGATTATCACAATTTTTTTATTCAGTTGATTATAGATATATTAATATACAACATGGTAGATCAGATAATGGAAATATGGGAGTTCTAGTAGCATATCATTCTAGATTAAATATTAATAAATCAGAATTCTTTAACGTAGGACAACATATTAAAATTAATGATGAAAATAGTAAAAAAGCATAATCTAAAACTAATATTGCTTTGTTTGTTATATTAGAAGATCCAACAACTAATTTAAAATTTGGAATAATAACATATCATATGCCATGTGTACCATCAATAGAGGAGATAGCATTATTGCATTGTAAGAGTATATACGCACATATATTAAGATTTATGAAAAATATAGATTGGATATTTGCTGGTGATTTTAATATGGTTCCTACAACACTAGCATATAAATATATGGTAGAAGAATTAAATTTAGGATGTATATATAAAGATTCATTAAGATTTTATCCAATTACGAATCATTCATTAATATTGGGGAAGGAGTTTGCGGGATGTTTAGATTATGTATTTTATCGTAAAGGAAAAATATCTAGAAAAAATCCAAATATAATTAGATATATACGAAAAGGATTAATATGCGACAAGGTGAAACTAAATAGATTAAATAATATAATTCCGGACAGATATGAACCATCAGACCATATTCCATTAATAGTTAAATTTTTAATAATATAATTATTTATTAACATAATATATATAAATCAATGAAAAATATTATAATAATTAGTTTGATAATTTATATTATCTATATTATTTTTTTAAGACAAATAAATGAAACTTTCACGACAGATGAGATGAAAAATTATCCAAAGATGTTAAAAATTAATTGTGATAATAATACTAAAACATTTAATGAACTACAGAAATTAAATAAAGAGAAATGCAATAAGAGAGGGAAAACTGAAAGAGAAACAATAAATAATAACACAGTATGTTATGATAATATTGGTAAGGAAATTATTTCAAAGTTAGATATGGAATCTAATTGTGTTATGTCAAATCTAATTAATAAAGTAGATAATAAATTAGATCAAACTATTACAAATCAAATAAATAAATTAATTACTGAAGGACCAGAATTTATTAATAATTGGAATACATTAACATTTGATAGTAAAAAAGTAGGTAATTACTCAGATATAAATTTAATAAAACCATTTATTACAAATAATAATTTATCACCAATCTAAACATTAAAATTATAACTAGGTATAAATGTCTTGTTCATATTTTCTATTAATTCTGTAGAATTAATATCATTAATTGATAATTCTGATATTTTAAATATTTCAAATGAATTATTAGGCAATGGCCTTTTAATCATTAATGGTGTCATTCCTTTATTTAATTCATGTTTAGCTAGTTCAATTGCATTAATGTTTGTATCATATTTAACCATTACTTTTGCCCCCATCGCTATTTGTTTTGATCTAATACCTAATATTCTAACTTTTTCATAATGTGTGATCTGTCTATCCGTTATTCTATCACTATTTGGCGTTTGATACGCTTTTTTATCTGAATCTTTATCATCTATTATATCATCATACTCATATATACAATCATCATCTTTCATATCTGTATCCTTATCATCTTTATCATCTTTATCGTATTTATCATCTTCATTATAATCATTTTCAATAATTTCAGAAACTACTGCACCATTTTCTGTTTCATTTTCTGTTTCATTTTCTGTTTCTGTTTCATTTTCTGTTTCACTATTTGAAAGATTATCGTCGTCAGTCTCAGTTTCATTAGTTTCTATTTGTTCTATATTAGATTCATCAATAGTTTTATCACTAATTTTTAATAATTCATCATCAGAATCAGAATCAGTAGAATTATTGCTATCAGTTTCTTCAGATTCATCATCTTCTATTTGTTTAAATGTTTCTTGTTGAATGGATTTTAGTTTTTTTTTAGATACAGGATTAATATTTAGATATAGATTTTGTGCTGTATTAGGGATATTAATACTTTTACCATTATCATTTTTAATTTTTGTTTTAACAAATATTTTATTTAGATCAGTTTTTTTCATGATTATATATAATTGTTATATTTATTTATTTATATTATTAAATGTAAATAAATCAATTTTTTAATTAAATGATAAACTTCGTTTATCATTTAATTAAAAAATTAATACATTGTTCTGTATCAATTTTTTAATAAACATATATGGCAAAGCCATATATGTTTATTAAATGATTAGGACGAAATAAAAATATTATTAAATATTCCAACTTGTTTTACAATTTACACATGCATATTTCATATGATACGATTTTGAAGCTCTATAAAATATAGCCTCCTTATTATTATTATTATTAAAATTTTTAATATTAGTTTCACATTTAGAATTCGGACAAATATAATCTTTTGTTCTAGGTAATGTTTGATCGTATATTTTAAGATCAATATCATCATCATTAAAAGATATTTGATCTTTCCCAAAGTTTAATGAATAAATTACTGTTTCTGGATGCAAAATATAATTTTCACCACATGAAGTACATTTTATAATGTATTTACTAATATTTTGTTTACGAGATCGCATAGAGTCATATTGATCTAATATTTTATTTTTATCAATTGGTTTCATATTTTTTTTATTTAAAAATGATTCTAAGTCAGTTCTTTCTAATACAATTTCATATTCTATAACTTCATCTAATTTAATAGCATTCATAAATTCAGTAGGTGTTGAAATTTTTTTTACAGTAGTAGTAGTTAATTTTGTAATTGTTAATAAGAATTGACATTTAGAACATATAAATTTATCCATTATTATAGAATATAATTATATATTATTTAAATTGATTATTAAATGATTTATTATCAATTTTTTAATATCCTGTGTATAGGATATTAAAAAGTTAATAAGCTGTTCCTTATCAATTTTTTAATATCCTGTGTATAGGATATTAAAAAATTCAGACAAAATAGAATATTAATACAATTATTTTTTTTTAGTTGTTTTTACTTTTTTAGATGGAATAATAATTTCATCTAATTTTTTATTTTTAATATTATTTTTTTTCTTAATGATTTGTTTAGTTTTAAATATATCTGGATTAAATTCTTTCTTAATTTTTAGATTAAAATTAGACCCAGTCCATATTTCATCAATTAACCCATTTTTTAAACATTCATTAGAATCCCACCATAAATCTCTTTTTAATACTTTTTTTATTGTTTTTAAATCCATTGTAGTATGATCTTGATATAATTTATATAATAGTTCCATTAATTTTGTATCATTTAAAAAATCGTCTTTCATTTCTTCATATTTACCCATGGCGCCTGTTGATAATTGATGTATTAGCATAAAAGAATTTGATGTTGAATATCTTTTATGACATACAATACTAATTATAGTTGCAGCAGATGCGGCACAACCCTCAATAATAGATATAATTGGTATTTTTGAATTAATAATAGTATCTATTGTAGAAAAAGCAGCAAATAAACTACCACCAAAAGAATTAATATGTAAATATATATTTGGTGGTTCTGTTTCATATTCAATTGCATATTGCATTAATTCTTTATTTAAATCATTAATTTTTTTATTTAATTCTAAACACGAGTATTGATCTACATCTGAATAAAAATAGATATGATTCTTATCTTTATCCATTGATGTAATAGGTTTGAAAATATTTAAAAGGGGATTTTCCTCTTCATTTTGTTTTTTTTGTGAATAATGCATTATATTATAATAATATGTATTATTCTTTATGTTAGAATTAATTATAACACTATATTATTTAGTAGTTATAACTGTAATATAGTTATATCATGTATCAAATGCTTACGAATAATAACTAAATAAAAAATTGAAACTTTGTTATTAATATTTTATTTCGTCCAAATCATTTAATAAACATATATATCATAGCCATATATGTTTATTAAAAAATTGAAAAATGTTTTATATCATAGGTCCTTTATAACATGCTATTCTCCATACCTTCGTACAGTTTATCGCTACTAAAATGTCATCAAATTTAGCTCTCTCTTCAGATCTCTCAGCGTCTATCGGCGATTCTGGGACTCATGCCGAAGAGGTTTCAGTTGGTTCAGTTGATTCTGTTGATACCAATCAACAGCCACAAACTGACACTCTCATGGCGTCTATCGCCGAAGAGGTTTCAGTTGGTTCAGTTGATTCTGTTGATACCAATCAACCGCATAAAACTTATCCACTCGAAACAGCCAAGAATACCGTCAGACAGTTCGTTCAAAAAGCCAAGCAGAATGAAAATATTCTACACGAGAAATTAATTGAGTCTGATACGAGACGTAAACTGGTGGAGGAACAACTCGCCCGCATGAAGACAGAATTCGACCGTCTTCTATTCGATATGGGAAAATTGACGGCTACATCTGAGGTGTTGCGTGAAGATAATAAAGCGTTGCGTGACGCGAATGATGATCTTAATCGTAAGCTCTTTAAGAGTGGCCTAGACTATAAAGATATCGAATTCAAACTGAAGAAGGCGGCCGAACAGAACGCTGTCTATCAAGCGAAAAATTCCTCCGTGCATCACCTTCAAGATCCAGATACGGCTGTCTCTGAAGTAGGAGAGTTTCCGACATTTGTTAACATTGAGCCGAACCTTGAAAAAAATGCAAGCAAGCTTGATGTACATGACAATGTATACATCGCTAGCCGTGAAGTCGCAGTGACGAATCGTATTCCCACCGATGTGCAAGTTATACTAGGCAAAATTAAGAAGAACTCCAATTCTCCTGTGGTTTTCCCAAACATGCATAACGGTAATGTCCTCAAATGTGCGCACGGGGCGAATCTGAAATGTGTATGTGCGAATGCATTTCTGGAATTCTACCGAGAATGCACAGAACACATTGTGTTCAAGCCCCCCCAGACTGGACAGGAATGCAAGGAATGCCAGGAATTGGAAACCCAACAGAATTCCAAGAGACTAGATAGAAAGTCGACGCGGCACATTGATTCTGCTGCTAGACAGGCCAAAAACAAGTACTGGCAAGACGTCATGAATCGCCAACTCCAAGTCGCCACCCCCAATATCGACAAACCCAATGTTGCGGAGTTTGTCGATATTCTCCATAAAAAGAAGGCTTTAGACACAGCGTTTGCTGATGTCGATGCTGCAATTGCCGCAATATATGAGGAATCAAATAAGAATAACGAACTGGTTCAAAAGTTAATTACCGATAAGAAGGCCACCACCGACAAGACATTAAAGAAACAGCTTCAAGAAAGTATTGATGAAGCAATGTCCAAATCTGGTCCGTTGCACTCGAAGAAGGCACCGTTATACGCCAAGAAGAAAAAGTTGATTGAAGACTCGAAGGAGATAAATGCGTCTTATTCGAGACTGTACCAACTTGTGAAGGGACAGCTGTCTCTATAAATATGTGTTATGTCCGATCGAGATTACTCTCGGACTATAGTTTTTCCATGTCCGATCGAGATTACTCTCGGACTATAGTTTTTCCATGTCCGATCGAGATTACTCTCGGACCAATTTATATGTTAAAAAAAAAATAAAAAAATGAGTTTTGTGATTTTTTCAAAGGCGTCTAGGATTGTTTCAGTAGAATCAATTACGACGGCGGAGATAAATTATGTTGAAGGCGCCTAGGATTGTTTCAGTAGAATCAATTACGGCGGCGGAGATAATTTAAAAAGATCACAAAATGGTTGATAGGACGGTTTACTGTCTGAAGTTCTCGGTACGCTGACCGGGTTATGAATAACACATTCAGAAAAATATGTCTATTTATGACGCTTTTTTAAAAAGAGCGACCCAAAATGACAAATTAATCCAAAAAAATTATTCATAAAACCATATTTATAGTTATATGAATATTATAAACACCAACGGCAATGTATAGTTCTTTTAATTTATAATAAATTTATAAATTAAAATTTATAATATATAGATTTTATATGTATTATATCTTATGAACTTTGAAATTGAATTAAATAAAATGCAACATATAAATAACTTATACACATTTCTAGAAAAACATAGAATAATTAAAACAAACAATCCAACAATAAAACCAACACATGTTTCAATGGATAAATTTATGGGTTCTTTTAATATCCCCGATGATAAAATAAATCATTTTTTTAAATACTATCAGAAAGCAATTAAAACTAATAATATTCCGAGTATATTAGAATCGCATTTAGAACAAGGACCAATTATTATAGATTTAGATTTTAAATATATTTTAAAATCTACTACTATAAATAGGATATATACAGAACAAGATATTAAAAATATTATAAGGATATATAACCAAACTATATTAAGTTATTTATCAATAAATGAGGAAGATTTAAATATTTATATATTAGAAAAACAATCACCAAAAAATATTGATATAAATACAATAACAAATGAGAATACTTATAAGGATGGAATTCATATTATATATCCATTTATATGTGCTTCTAATAGATTACAGTTTTTTTTTAGAGAACTAGTAATAAATAAAATAATTGAAGATAAATTATTAGATCATTTAAATTTATCTAATACTATTGATGATGTTTTTGATAAAGCCGTAATAGAACGTAATAATTGGTTATTATATGGGAGTTGTAAAACATCAGATGAATCATTTACGTACAGACTAACAACAATATATGATTTTAATTTAAATAAATTAGATTTAGATGAGGTTGATTGGTTTAATTTACCAACATTATTATCAATTAGAAAATTTAAATTGCCTGAAGATCATTCAGAATATATTGAAGGTATGAATATTGAAAAAATTAATAAATTATATAATGAACTAATTGGAACAAAAACAAATAATAAACCATATACATTAAATAGTGATATTACCAAAGCTAAAATATTATGTAGTATGTTAAATACAGCTAGGGCTAAAGACTATTCATCATGGATAGAAGTTGGTTTTTGTTTACATAATATAGATGATTCATTATTAGAAGATTGGATTAATTTTAGTAAAAAGGCAAATAACCAATTTAAAAATGGTGAATGTGAAAAATTATGGTTAAAATTTAAGTATGAGGGATTAAGCATCGGATCATTATATAGATGGGCGAAAGAAGACAATCCTATAGCTTATTCTGATTTTTTAATTGCTGAATTAGATCAAATATTAAAAACATCATTAAAAAATACATCATATGCTGTAGCAGTTATATTTTATGAATTAAATAAATATCAATATGTGTGTGTATCAATATCAAAGAAAAAATGGTATGAATATATAAATAATAGATGGGAGCCAATGGATGAAGCTAATTCTATTATTAAAAAGTTAAATATTGAATTAACGAATGTCTATATTAAGATAGGTATTGCATATGGTCAAAAGGCTTTACATACAGAGAATGAGTATATAAAGAAAGATTTATTATCAAAATCTAAAATAGCGAATACAATAGCTGAAAAATTAGGGTCAATGTGTTTTAAGAAGGAAGTAATTAAAGAATTAATGCATTTATATTTTGATTCAAAATTTATGCAAAAATTAGATGAAAATCGTTATCTATTAGGATTTAATAATGGAGTGTATGATTTGAAAAATAATTATTTTCGTAATGGTAGACCAGAAGATTATATATCTATGTCTACAAATTGTGATTATGTTAAATACGATACTACAGATATTAATATTATTAATGTTTATAATTTCTTTGACCAAATACAACCTAATATAGAGATGCGTGATTATTTACTATTAAAATTATCTAGTTTTTTAGAAGGTATCCAACGCGATCAAAAATTTGAGATATGGACTGGAACAGGAGCAAATGGTAAAGGTAGAATATTAAAATTAGTAATAGACGCATTAGGGGATTATGCATGTACTATTCCAATTACATTATTAACTAAACAGCGTTCTGATTCTAATTCAGTTACGCCTGCACTAGCTATGACAAAGGGGAAACGTTGTTGTGTATTTCAAGAACCAGAGAATGATGATAAAATTTATGTCGGTCATATGAAAAATATAACAGGTGGGGATAAATTAATGGCGAGATCTTTATACTCGGATCCAGTAGAATTTTATCCACAATTTAAAACAATTTTAGCGTGTAATAAATTACCAGATATACCATCGGCTGATGGTGGAACATGGAGAAGAATTAGAGTAGTTCCATTTGAAACTAAATTTGTAGATAATCCTACAGAACCAAATCACCGTAAAAAGATTAACAATATAGATGATTTAATTACAGAATGGAAATCAGCTTTTTTAAGTATATTATTAGAAAATTACAAAAAATATATTAAGAATGGAATATCAGAACCAGATAAAGTTTTAGAACATACAAAAGAATATGAAGCAAATTCTGATGTTTATATGGAATATATTAGGGATAATATAATAGCAACAAATAATAAAGATTATTTATCATTAGAAGAAGTATGGAATGGATTTAAGAAGTGGTACAAATCAACAAATCGCCCAGACAAAAAGACATTAAAATCAGAATTAAAAACAGAAATGGAAACACGTTTAGGAAAAATTTATAAACAAAAATATTTTATAGGTTATAGATTTATTACTAATACAGATAATGAAATTGAACCAGATCAAACAATTACAGATGGATTAAATTCATCATTTAACCAATCAATAACTATAACACAAAACACTCAACAAAATAATTTAGATATAGATCAATTTAATGATGATCCAATAGATAATTTATTTATAAAAAAATAAGATCTTAATATTATCTTTGTATATCATTTATATGATTTAAATTATTATACAGTATATTATTATTTAGTAGATCATTAATATTATTATTATTTAGTAGATTATTATTTAGTAGATTATTAATATTATTATTATTATTAATATTATTAATATTATTATTATTATTAATATTATTAATATTCATGTATTGATTATAATAATTATTATATATATTATAGTAATTAATATTGTTATCTAGAACATTTCCATTGTTATCTATAATTACTTCTTCAACTACTTCTTCAACTACTTCTTGAACTACTTCTTGAACTACTTCTTGAACTTCTTCTTCAATATCTTCATAAATATCATCAATATTCACATCATTGTTATCTATAATTACTTCTACAATATTAACATTATTAATATTAATTGATCGTTCAAATTCTTCACTAAATACATATCCACATAAAGCACAGTTATGAATAAGTTTAATACAATTAGAGCAATATTGATGAAAACATTCTGTATATTGATCGGCATTATTATCCATACATATTACGCATATTTCAATAGCCATTTTAATATAAATTATATGTTGTAAACTATATGTATATATAGTTTATACCAATAATATAAAATTTCATTTTTTTATTATTAGTATTAGTAACAACATACATATATATAATTATTTGTAAAAATTATAAATATTTTTATAATATTACTAATAAATAAATAATTATTTTTTCTTTGTTAAATAGTTAATTTTATTATCTATTTTATTAATTGCTAATTTAATTATTTCTGGCGTTGATTCTGTTATTTTTTCAGTGCTAACAAATATATCTTTTTTTCCTTTTGTAATTTTAAATGTTGGTCCATATCTTGTTTCTACATATAAAATATTTCCATATTTAGGATGATTACCTATATTAAAATTAGTATTAGTATTAGTATTTGTTTTGGTTTTCTGTATAATATTAATATCAATATTTAAATCTTCAAATTGTTTATTAAATATTTTATAAAATTCATCTAAAACCTCATACCATATTTTTGTCCCATTTGCTATTTCATCTAATAATGATTCCATATTTGCCGTAAATTTATAATCAATTATCTGTGTAAAATTCTGTATTAAATAATCAGTTATTATGATACCATCGGCGGTTGGGATTAATTTAGATTTTTCAGATGCTATTTTTTGTATAGATGATTTTTTCTCAAATTTTAATTCATCATAATATAATGTAAATATAGAAATCTTTTTATCAATCCCTATAACATTATCTATTTTAATATATTTATGTTCTTGAATCTTTGAAATAATAGTAGCGTATGTTGATGGCCTACCTATTCCTAACGTTTCTAATTTTTTAACTAATGATGGTTCATTATATCTAATTGGTGCTCCTTTAAATGTTTCTTTGAATATTATTTTATCCCATTTAACAATATTTAGTTCATTTGATTCTAGTTTAAAATTTGATTCAGATTCTGATTCTATAATAGAATCATTATATATTTTTAGATAACCATCAAATACCAATATAGAATTTATTAATTCAAAACTATTATTTAATTTATTATTTATTATTATATGTTGTTTATTATATAATGCTGGCTTCATCTGGCTACATACAGTTCTATTAAATATTAATTGATATAAACGTTCTTCATCCGTATTAGTCAACTGATAATTATCTAGATTATATATATTAAAATTTGTTGGTCTAATTGCTTCATGTGCTTCTTGTGCTGAACTATTTTTAGATTTAAATTGTCTAAACTGATAATATGTTTCACCAAAATTGATATTATCAATTATATATTTTTTAATATATGTTAATGCGTCGTTTGATAATGTTGGTGAGTCTGTTCTCATATATGTTATTAGTCCTTTTTCATATAACCGTTGAGCTATTAACATTGTTTTTTTTAATTGAAATTTTAATTTATAAGATGCTTCTTGTTGTAAAGTAGATGTTATAAATGGATATGGTGGGTTATTTATTTGTTCTTTATTTGTGATTGATTTTATTATAAATAATGGATCTTTTTTAATATTTAAAACTATTTCTTTAATTTGTTCTTTGGATTCAATATCAATTAATGATATATATCTACCATTAATAACATGTTTATTAATATTAAATATACCACTAACAATAAATAACGATCTATTATCGGCACTTAAAAAATCTTCTATCTCTCTTTCTTTATCTACTATTAGTCTAGTTACAACAGATTGGACCCTACCAGCTCCTAGATTATTTGAAACTATATTAGGTATTGTTCTTAAAATTGGCGATAACTTATAACCAACTATTCTATCTAATATACGCCTTGTTTGTTGAGAATAGAACATATTTAGGTCAATTTGTCTAGGATTTGAAATAGCACTATTAATTGCAGACTGTGTTATTTCATTAAAAATAATCCTCTTATAATCAGTAATTTTTAATACTTCAATTAGATGTTGAGCGATAGCTTCGCCTTCTCTATCACCATCTGAAGCTATAAATATTTCATTAACAGTTGTTAATGCTTTTTTTAAGTTGCTTACTACTTTTTTTTTATCAGATAAGATTTCATAATTAGGTTTAAAATTATTAGTGATATCAATAGATAAAGAATCTTTAGAAAGATCTCTAATATGTCCGACAGAAGCCATTACAACATAAGAAGAATCTAATAATGATTTAATTTTTTTAATTTTTCCGGGCGATTCTACAATTATTAATTTAGACATTTATTAATTATTTGATTTGGTATTATTTGTTTATAATGGGATTTAATTTTTCAATTTTATTAAAATAAAAAAATTTATTCAATTCTATATAGAATATACATATTACAAATAATCAAAATAAAAAATAAGAATAAAAATATCGAGAATTGCATAAAATTGTCATATTCTAATTGTTTTATTGATTGTCTATATATAGTCATTTGGTGATCTATAATTTTTATCTTAGAATACAATAGATATAATTTATTATTAGAATGCATTATTTCAAATTGATAATCATCTAATGATTTTTGATTCGTCCAAATTAATTTAGTAATTGTATCTACAAATTTATTAGATTTTACAAATTTAATAATATTTTCATTAGTAATAATATTTAATTTATTCCATATATTATAGAAATCAATTTCTTTAATTAGTTCATAATTAGGATAATTAATTTTTATTTGTCCTTTATCTTTTGGAATACCATTGACGATATTATTACAAGTTATAGATATATTATTATCTGTTGAATAGAATACACCAATGCCATCAAATAATCCATTATTAAAATCACCATTATACATTATATTATTAGTTAGTTTATCATAGAATATTGTACCATTGCCATGAAATAGACGCATACATTCTTTATAAACACAATCCATATATATCATGTTACCAATATACATAATATTTTTACTAGGATAAAATTCAATTTCATTCTTAGTTTTAATAATAGATTGTATTAATGTTTTATAATTAGTCCATTCAATACATTTTTCAGGATCAAATTTAATTATTAAGTTATTTATTTTTGATTCTAATAGAATATCATCAAATAATATATTAATGTTATTATAAATATATTCTGTTAGTAATATTTTATTAGTGGTATCTGCTATATTAATTATATGATAATTAAATATTGGATTTATAGAGATAATACCATCAATAAAAGTGTATGTTGTATTTAGATTATGTTTAATTATAAATGTAGTAGACATGATTTGATAATATATTTATTAATAGAGTTAGTTATATTAAATGATTGGAATTTCAATTTTTTAATAATCTATAATTGCGATAGCAATTATAGATTATTAAATGATTCGGACGAAATAAAAATATTAATAACTCCGTTATTAATATTTTTATGAAGTTTCAATTTTTTATTTAATAATAATGTTTAATTTTAAATTTTATTATAAAAAATATTATATATGACAAATAATTTTATTTTTAAAAAAATAAATGAAATCGACAATAAAATAAGCAATATACAATATCTAACAACTAGACAGAATGCATTAAATTTAACTGGTGTCGTTGGTGATACTGGTATTCGGGGGAATACTGGTCCAAAAGGTGATACTGGCCCAAAAGGTGATACTGGTTTAAAAGGAAACACTGGTCCAAAAGGTGATAAAGGAGACACTGGAAAAGGTGATACTGGTCCAAAAGGTGATACTGGTAAAAAAGGCGATACTGGTCCTTCTGGTGGTCCTATAGGACCAAAAGGCGATACTGGCCCAAAAGGAAACACTGGTATAAAAGGCGATACTGGTTCAAAAGGTGATACTGGTATTAAAGGAGATACTGGTATAAAAGGTGATACTGGTTCAAAAGGTGATACTGGTTCAAAAGGTGATACTGGTATAAAAGGTGATACT
>Ga0214921_10004027_pt1 | contig 22028 bp, 19 predicted proteins | sample LL1505_MetaG_FD_177992 | JGI IMG/M metagenome (GOLD analysis project Ga0214921, IMG submission 177992) | Freshwater microbial communities from Lake Lanier, Atlanta, Georgia, United States - LL-1505 | ecosystem: Environmental > Aquatic > Freshwater > Lake | place: USA: Georgia | collected... | reverse complement strand
TTTACAGCTCAACCCTTGAAGGGTTGAGCTGTAAAAGTTTGATTCTTTGAACCATCTTGCCAAAGGTAATTGCTAAACCCTTTGCCTGCATCTAAGGTAATTGCTTCTTCTTTGCAAGTAAGAATAGAATCTCCAAGGTTTAATAAAGGGGTATCGTCAACAATTACTTGGGTGGTGGCTGTATCGGAAAAGCATTGATAATCAGCTTTAAGAAAAATCTTGTAAATTCCTGAAGAGTTATAAATATACTTTTCTTGAAAAGGTTTAATATTTCCATCTCCAAAATCCAACTTTAAATCATTGATAAACCATTTTTTTGTTAGTTCAAATGTAGTAGCAGTTCCAACACAAACCCTATTTCCTGAAATTTTAGTAACATTTTCATTCTTAATCATAAATACACTATCAACTGCACTACCACACTTATTTTCGACTTCTATTTTGTAAGCACCTTCTTTTGAGATATTTAATTCACTAAGTGTATCTCCTGAAGACCAACTATAGTGCAAATAACCATTACCAGCATTTAATATTTTATTAGCTGTAAAGCATTGAACTTCATCTCCTAAATTTACACTTGGTAAGGAATCTAGAATTAAAATGTTGTCTTCAAGTGTATCTTCAAAACAGATATTTCTAAGGGCAATTTTAATATTAAAATTGCCAGGTTTTGAAAAATAATATTTAAAAGGTTTATTGGCAGAATCAGCCAAAGACCAAGTTTTTCCATTATCCATACTCCAACTTGCAGTTTTAATATCTTTAGTTCCTTTTAGATTAAGTGATATTGTGTCTTTATAACAAAACCTTTTATCTTTTGTTATTTGAGGTGATTCATATATATATTCTTTGTAGGTAGGGTTCATATAAGCATCAAAAAAAGGCGAAACTTGATAAGCACCTAAAAAAATTGGGTCGCCTCCGTCATAATATTTTACATATCTGAGTGAATCTGAAGCTTTTTTAAAATCTTTAACATTAATATATCTATTTGTTGCATTTATTTCTATCAAATAATGTGCTTGTTCTTCTTCTTTTATAACATACATTTTTTGATTAGGTGCCAATTGAATACCATTATAAGAAACGGCAGTGTCTTTTTGGAAAGGCAAATGCACTCTATTATATGTTGCTCCAACATTGGGTGCATCAAGGTCAAACTGGGCATAACTGCGGGTTTCGGTACATTGAGCATATAGATACTTGCCATTGGGGGAGAAACACATATTGGCATCTATATATAGCTCATTATAATCAAAAACATCTACTGGTATTAATTGCTCTTTGGTTATTACGCCATTTAAGTTATCAAAATCATAAATATATGCAATTCTACCACCCGACAACTGAAGACTAGTAGGAGAGACTCCTGTAATTGCAAATTTATTATTTTGAGGAGAAGAAACAATCCCATTATTGTAATTATAGCCCCTATTAAAAAACTCACTTTCAAATATGCTTGTTTGTGTTATTCCGCATTCGTTTATCAAAAACACTCTCATTGTTTTTGATTGCATCTCTTTTACTATCAGCCAATAATCTTTATTGTTGGCATGTTTCAATGCGGTCATGTGCCCTACAGCCTTTTTCAAAAAAAAAGTGTTTTTATTTAACACTTCTCCTTTCCCATTACTCATATCTACTATGGAATAAGTCATAATGGTATCGTTATAAAAAGGAAATCGAAGTCCATTTGCTGGGTCTCCAGGACCATTACCATCGGATGTAAAAAGAAAATATTTGTGAGGGTTTCGTGGAAAGGGGATGATTAAAGCTGAACGGGCAGAATTGCGTGTACCTTTTAATCCACTTCCGTTTTTCATAATGTAATGGTCTGCTTGCCACACTGTTTCTCCATCTGTATAAAATAACAATTTACCCACAGTATCACTTATAGACGTAGCGGCGAATGAACTATGATTTTTGCCTTCTGAGGTAATTTTAGGAGGAGAAAAATTAAAATCTATATGTGTACCAAAACCTATAAACCAATGATTGGCTCGCTTACTTTGGGAATATGATGTAAAACAAAAAACTACATAAAATATTAAAAATATAATTTTGAATTTTGAATTTTGAATTTTGAAAACAAGTGAATGTGACATTTTTTTAAGAGCAACAATTACTTAATAATTTAAAAAATTATTTTGATTGAATTAGCTTTTCTGGAAGAGAAGAAGGCTTCATAAGCTCGCCTTTTATTTTGATACCAGAAACTGAAAACAATAAAAAATTGAAATGAAAACATTTCACAGTAGCATTGTGCATAAACTCACCTTCACCTTCGTCTTTAATAGCATTTTCAAGTGCTTTCTCTATTTTAGGACTTCCAATTCTGATTAAAGAAAACAAAGTTCTAAACTGTGATGAAGTACCTGTTTTAGTACCTTCAATAGGTTTATACTTTTTAGAAAAATCTATTTCTCTACTGCTAATATATTGCAAAGTACCCATTTTGTGGCTACAAGCCATATTGGTAAATAGAATTGCCGAAATAATAAAGAAAGAAGCAAATTTATTCATATTTATTAAAAACCTCACCCATCACCTCTCTCCCTAAATAATTTAGAAAGAGAGGTTGTGAGTAAAGAATGATTATTTATTTAAGTATTAATTTTATAGTTTCTTTTTGATTATTAGATAGATACACTGTAGCAAAATACAAGCCTTTTGGCAAATTATCTAATGCTAAATCAATGTACTGAATTCCTTTAGAAAAAGATTTATTTTCAGCAATAGTAGCAACTCTTTCTCCAAATGAGTTCGCAATATAGCCAGATATTAATGTTTCTTCACTATTTACATTAATACTAAATGTAACATTGTTTTCGGCTGGGTTAGGATATGCAGTAAATATACTATTTGTTGCAATATTGACATTTGTTTCACTAGGTAAATGATCACCCCCATCGCTCGCTGTTCTACCGTTTTTAATTAAGCAAGCACTGGTAGTAGAAAATTGCACTGTTATCCCTTATCCCCTGTCTACCTCGCCACTTGCACCCAACCCTTCAAAACAGGGCAACCTTCATAATGAGAATTGAAATAATATACTCCTTCTGATAAATTTTTTGCAGACCAATCGTTTTTATAATTGTCTGACTGATATACTTCTTGCCCCCATCTGTTATGAATTTGTAGGTTAACAGGTTGGTTCAATGGTGATTTAATTTCTAAGGTTTCATTTTTGCCGTCATCATTGGGGGTAATGATATTGGGAGCCCAAATCTGTACTTTTTTAATTTTGATGCTGTCTGTTTGAGAACCGCAAGCATTGGTTACAGTTACTTTTGCAAACCCTTCAAGGGTTTCAGAACCCTTGAAGGGTTGAGCTGTAAAAGTTTGATTCTTTGAACCATCTTGCCAAAGGTAATTGCTAAATCCTTTGCCAGCATCCAAGTTAATTACTTCGTCTTTGCAGGTTAAAATTGAATCACCTAGGTTTAAAATGGGGGTGTCATCAACAATGACTTGGGTAGAAGCTGTATCTGAAAAGCAATTTTGAAAAGCAATTAATTTTAAATTATAAATGCCTGCAATTGGATAAATGTAATATTTATTAGTTGTACTGTCTGAAATTCCATTTCCATATTGCCAAGTGTATTTTGAAATGGGATATAAACTATTTACTTGAATTTTGGTAGTATCTTTAACACAAGTTCTGTTTGTGCTTAATTCAATGTTGTGTTTTATTAATTGTACTTTTACACTATCTGCGGTAAAACCACAGGCATTGCCGACTGTTATTTTATATTGTTTGGCGCTGCTGGCTATAATACTTGTACTTGTATCTCCTGTATCCCAAAGGTAAGAATCGAAATTTTCATTCGCGGATAGTTTTATTGAGTTAATTGCACATTGGTATTCTTGTCCTATATCAATAGAGGGGATAGAATCAACTTGTACGGTGGTATAAACAGTATCATACAGGCAGTTATACAATACAATTAGCCTAACCTTGTAGATGCCTGCTTTTTTATACTTATAATTTGTAAGAGAAGTATTTGCAGAATCCCCATTGCCGTATTGCCACCAATATTGTGTAATACCCCTTGTATTTTTTAACTGAAACTTTGTGCTATCACCCACACATACTTTGTTTGATTTAATTTCTAATAGACCTATACCGATTTGTGATTTGGCGTAGTCTGGGTCTAGGTAGGAGGTTATAAAACTAGGAAATGGAGCTAGACCATTAGTTCTTAAAGAGTCTCCGTAGGCTATAAAGAATCTATATGAAATACTATCTTTCACAATAGGTTTTTGAGGATTTGAAAGATCTGTTTTATTTATATACCTTATATTATTAGTGATACCTTCTGTATAATAATTATAACCATCATGAAAAGGAAATGACCAACTTTGCAATTTAGAAGCAGGAAAACCTACCGGTGTATATTGTTTAGTGGCAATATTATAGCTATATTTATAATTAGGAGTATTTAAAATATCCAAAATGATATTCTTTGAATCAGAGGTGAAAGCATAATATTCTGCTACACTACCTTTTTGCAAACTGGTATTATAGGTAAGTTTACCTGTGCTATTGTCAAAATTGTATAGCCTACAAGTATCTCCTCTGCTATACAAATATTTACCATTGGGAGAGAAAATCATATTATCTTCAATATTAATTGAGGGAATATATGTTTTAACAGGCGGTGCTATACCACATTCTGAAACAAGGTATGCATGGTATTGATTCAATCTTCCATCCAACATTAACACCCATGTATCTATTCCATTGGCATGCTTCGTAGCAGTTATTCCTTCAGAAGGATTTTTAAAAAGGGGTATGTTTTTTTGGGTAACACTAAATTTGCCCGTACTTTTATTTAGCTCTATGGTAGAATAAAAAGCTGTATCTTCAAATTTTATCCAAGTGTAAGGAATTGTAAATAAATAATATTTTTTATTTTTAATTCCTACAGGTACTATTACACTTGTAGAATACCAATTCCTAATAAAATTTTTTATCCCTGTTCCGTTTTCTAGGGTATCGTGCTTGTTATCAAACACATTAGTGCCTACTGAATAAAAAAGCAGTTTGCCATTATCATCGCAAATATTCGCTATAGGAGGGGATTGTTTGTCAAAATAGTGTTTGTCAAAATCAGGTTCAAAATAATAAGTTTTAGCAAGACTATCAACCACTTTTATTTTGCCACTACTAAAATCAAATACATGATTGTCAAATACCCATTGGTCGGCTTCTTTTTGGGCATACAATAAGTTTGAACTAAAAACTATAAAAATGAGAAAGTAAAGTATTATTTTCATTTAAAATCTATAACCTATGCTAATTTTAAAGTTTGGGCTACCTTTTAATACTTTATAGCTCCCTTCATCAGAAAGTACTTGGTACCATTTAGAAGCTTCAGCCCTATATTTTGCACCTGTATTTTCATCAGTAAAATATCCATAATCATAATGAAGGTTTCTTTTTAGCCATGGTTGGCTTGTCCATTGCACGTTACAATCTATTACCCATTGATCATTTTTTCCAAAGGTATCTATATTATTGCTAGATACAAAAGTAAAAGAAGGCAAATCTTTCATAAAATAAACTCAGCCAATACAGCCAAACTTGCACCCAAAATAGACATGGCTGCTTTGGTTAACTTAAACTGATGGCCAGGTGCTGCTTCAAAAAAAATGGTGGTGGCTATGTGCAAAAAGTTGCCCGCTACTAAAGCAAACAAAAGTTGTACATTTTGCTCATTTAAAACCGATAAATGAGTAAAATACTCACTTGCCAATATGCCCATTGGCGATGCCAAGGCATACATAAACAACCAAAATAGTACAATATTTTTGCTTTTAATTTGTGAAAACAAAACCAAACCTAATGTAAATGCCTCTGGAATTTTATGCATTACCAAGCCCCATAAAATAGTATTATTTTCATGCTGAACATGTGATACTGAGTGATGTACGAGCAAAGAGCCCTCAAGTAATGAATGAATGATTAATGAAAAAATTAATAAAAAAGGCACTTTTGTAGAATGATGATGGTGTACATGTCCATGCTCTACCCCTTCGGTAAAAAGTCCCAACAGTTGTTGCATAAAAAAGCCAAGCAACACAAAAACCCCTGCCAATAATGAATTACTAGATTCTCTGAAAATTTCGGGTAATAAATGAATAATAGTGATAGAAAATAAATAAGCACCACTTAAAGAAAGCAAGTTTTTAAAATTCTTATTTTCAGGCTCTTTCAACACTAAAACCGAGATGCCTGCTCCAAAAGTGATGATAAAAATCACCCATATAGCCATGTTCATTCTAAATGCAATTTTGTTGCAAGTTAGTGTTTTTTTTCAAAATAATGAATTTAAAACAATTCAGCATATTACACTCTGCTTTGAAATTGTTTCTTAAAACATAAATTCTTCTACTTCAAAATGGTATTTACATTTGTATAAAAGCTAAAATTTGGGTTGGAAAAACAAACAGAATATTTAATATTATCAATTCAATGCTTCTTTATGGCTGTATGTAGAAATGTTTTAATGGGGAACAATCAAAAGTCTAATCAGTTGAATATTAGTAATTAAGAATTTTAATTGCTTATAATTTTTTCTCTTTACATTAATAGCTTAGCATTTGCCTCTAAATCTAGATATAAAATAGTAACTTGCAGGCTAATTCATCAACCTCGGTAATTTGATTGTGTTCCATTGAAAATTGCTGAAAACTAATCATTTATGCAATTTCAAGATTTACAATTAATTGAGCCTATATTAAAGGCCCTCACCGATACTGGTTACACAAATCCCACCCCAATTCAAGCCGAAGCCATTCCTTCTATTTTGCAAGGCAATGATTTACTGGGTTGTGCACAAACAGGTACAGGAAAAACAGCTGCTTTTTCAATCCCTATTTTACAAATTTTATACTCTACTGCCAATAACAATAAAAAAAGAGCCATAAGAAGCTTAATTGTAACTCCTACTAGAGAATTGGCCATTCAAATTGGCGAAAGTTTAGAAACTTATGGCAAATACACGGGCTTAAAATCTACTGTGATATTTGGAGGAGTAAACCAATCGAAACAGGTGGCGGCTTTGCATGGTGGTATTGATATTTTAGTAGCCACCCCAGGCAGATTGATAGACCTTATGAATCAGGGTTTTGTATCGCTTAGAAGCATAGAAATTTTTGTACTTGACGAGGCCGACCGTATGTTGGACATGGGTTTTATTCATGACATTAAAAAGTTGCTTACAGTGTTGCCTACCAAACGTCAATCATTGTTTTTTTCTGCAACCATGCCTCCAGAAATCACCAAATTGGCCAATTCTATTTTATTTAAGCCTGTAAAAGTAGAAGTTACACCTGTGTCGTCCACTGCCGAAACTATCAAACAAAGTATGTATTTTGTGGACAGAGGCAATAAAAATGCTTTGCTAGTGGATATTTTAAAAGACCCAACCATTAAAACTTGTTTGGTTTTTACAAGAACCAAACACGGTGCCGACAGAGTAGTAAAAATGTTGCAGGCCAATAAAATTTCTGCCGAAGCTATACATGGAAACAAAAGCCAAAATGCTCGTCAGAATGCGCTTACTAATTTTAAAGCACAAACTACCAGAGTGTTAGTAGCAACCGACATCGCCGCCAGAGGGATTGATGTAGATAATTTAGAATTTGTGGTGAATTATGAAATTCCTAATATTGCCGAAACTTATGTGCACAGAATTGGTAGAACAGGTAGGGCAGGAGCAAAAGGCACAGCACTTTCGTTTTGTGATGCCGAAGAAAAAGCTTACTTAAAAGACATTGAAAAGCTTATTTCAATCAAAATTCCTGTTATTGACGAACATAATTTCCCGCTTAAAGACCACAACCCACCCAAAACAGTACAAGGAGGAGGCAACAGACCTCCAAGACCTTCATCGTCTGGGAGAGCATCAACATCAAAACCTTCAGGTGCAAGACCCGCTAGCAACTCTCCAAAAACTTCGCCTGCAGGCGGCAGAAGAAGGTAAGAGATTTATTTTGAAAATTGAAATTAGGGTGGAAGGGTGTTTGGATGGATTAAGCTACTTGTGAATTATTCTAGAGTAGGGTTTATTACTGTGCCTATAAATAAAATACTATCTGTACGTTTGTCGCCAATAACAAACAGAAAAGGTCTATTTGCTTTGAATGTAAATATCTCGGGTATTGATCTACCAACAGCAACAGATGTTACAGCAGCCGCTTCGCTACCTTTTTCATTCACAGCTATAAAAGCTTTGTGTATAACTTCATTTATGTTTAATCCATCAGCCATACCCGAAAAATCAGCTTGAGCACTAAATGCATCTGGCATACCCATATTAGCTAATGTTTTTTCTAACTGAAACTCGCTTGTAAATTTAAACTTTGGAAGAAATATTTTTACTTCATGCTTTTGTAAATTATTCTTATATTCAGATAGTTGAATATTATCAATACTTTTTACAAGTTCATTGATATTGCTTTTTTCGTTCGGTAAAATAATATACATTGAAACTTTCTCCCCTTTATAGGGCATTTCCAAAACTTGACAATTATCATCATTATAATAATTTACACTTTTATTATTTTGATACATCATTTCTACGTCATTTTCAGTCCCATCTACGCTTTTAAAAGCTTCTTTTTTGGTATCCTTTGCATCAAAAGTAGAGGACCAATCTACTTTGAAATAAATGGCATTGGTCAATACTAAACTTGCATTTTTTATATTTTCTTCATTTACAATTTCTGATATTTTACCATTTGTATTTTTAAAAGCCCAATCATTAATTGGTTTTGCACCTTGTAGTGTAAAAATTGATGCATTATAAAACTGTTTTGTTAAGTTAAGAAAATCTTTTTTTAGTTCTAATTTTTCACTTTTCCATAAAGCATTGGCTATTGATAACTTTAATACAGAAGAATCACTAGCAGTTTTAGCTAATTCATTGTTAATTTCAAAAAAACCTTGATGGGTATTGGCTTGTTTTTGGTTATAATGTAACACCTTATTCATTTGTCTTTCGGTTTCATTTTTCGCTCCTGCATAAGTCATGGCAAGTGCCGACGAAATACTGTAGGGAGATATAAAAGTGTTTTTCTGTGTAGAAAACACATTTTTAAGTAATTCAAATGCAAAAGTATTGTTTCCATTTACTGTGTTTCTTAGCGGCTGAGCAACGGCTAAATAATGATTTAAAACAATGACTAATAAAATGAGGGTTTTAGATTTCATAGTTTGCAAGAATAAAATATTATACAAAATAATATTAGAACTATATGTTTCATTTTTTCAAAAATAAACAAAAAGGGACTTTCGTCCCTTTTGCTATACTGCTGATTCTTTGTCAAATATATCTTTAAATTCATCCCAAGTGAGGCTGCCAAGGTCGCCGTCTCCATGGCGGCGAACAGAGATTTTGCCTTCTTCTTGTTCTTTTTCGCCTACTATAATCATAAACGGTATTTTCTTCACTTCTGCATCACGTATTTTACGACCGATTTTTTCATCTCTATTATCTACATGACCTAAAATATTGTTAGATTGTAAGAAGATAAATACTTGCTCGGCGTAATCTTTGAATTTCTCAGAAATGGGCAACACCACCACTTGTTCTGGCGACAACCAAAGTGGGAAATTACCTGCGCAATGCTCAATTAAAACTGCTATAAATCTTTCTAAAGAACCAAATGGTGCTCTGTGCAACATCACAGGGCGATGTTTGGCATTGTCGGCCCCAATGTATTCTAATTCAAATCTTTCAGGTAATTGATAATCAACTTGTATGGTACCTAATTGCCATTTTCTGCCCAAAGCATCCTTTACCATAAAATCCAATTTAGGACCATAGAAAGCAGCTTCGCCAAGTTCTGTTACAGTATTTAAGCCTTTTTCGGCAGCCGATTCAATAATGGCTCTTTCTGCAGCATCCCAAGCTTCATCAGCACCTATGTATTTGGTTTTATTTTCTGGGTCACGCAGTGATATTTGGGCAGTGTAATCATTGAAACCCAATGATTGAAACACATAAAGTACCAAATCAATCACTTTGCAAAACTCTTCTTTTACCTGCTCTGGCATACAAAAAATATGCGCATCGTCTTGCGTAAAGCCTCTTACACGAGTTAAGCCATGTAATTCACCACTTTGTTCGTAACGATATACCGTTCCAAATTCAGCCAATCGCAATGGCAATTCTTTGTATGAGCGAGGTCTTGTTTTGTAAATTTCACAGTGATGTGGGCAGTTCATTGGTTTCAACAAGAACAACTCATCTTCATCTGGTGTGTGGATTGGTTGAAAAGCATCTTTACCGTATTTTTCCCAGTGACCAGATGTTTCATACAATTTTTTACTACCAATGTGTGGCGTAACTACCGGAGAATAACCCAGTTTAATTTGCGTTTTGCGTAAAAATTGCTCCAATCTTTCTCTCAGCATGGCACCTTTTGGCAACCAAAGTGGTAAGCCAGCTCCTACTTTTTCAGAGAAAGCAAAAAGTTCTAATTCTTTTCCTAATTTTCTATGGTCACGTTTTTTGGCCTCTTCTAGTAAAGTTAAATAATCTGTTAATTCTTTTTGTTTAGGGAAAGAAACACCATAAACACGAGTTAACATTTTATTTTTTTCATCGCCTCGCCAGTAAGCACCAGCCACACTCATTAGTTTAATAGCTTTTATAAAACTGGTATCTGGCAAATGTGGGCCACGACAAAGGTCGGTAAAGTTGCCTTGTGTATAAAAAGTGATGCTCCCATCTTCAAGACCAGCTATTAAATCTAGCTTATATTCGTCTCCTTTTTCAGTGAAATAGGCAATAGCATCTGCTTTAGAAACGTCTTTTCTTACATACTCACTTTTTTGACGGGCCAGCTCAAGCATTTTATCTTCTACAGCTTTAAAATCTTCTTGAGAAAAAGGTTTTCCATCTAAATCTATGTCGTAATAAAAACCAGTTTCAATATTAGGTCCAATTCCAAATTTCACTCCAGGATAAAGTGCCTCCATTGCTTCGGCAAAAAGGTGGGCAGTAGAATGCCAAAAAGTGCCTTTTCCTTCTGTGTCGTTCCAAGTAAGAAGTTGCACCGTGGCATCTTCAGTAATTGCTCTGTTGCTTTCTATTACTTTGCCATTTACTTTGGCAGCCAATACATTACGAGCCAAACCTTCGCTTATGCTCAATGCTATTTCGTGACTGGTAACCCCGCTTTGGTATTCTCTTATCGAACCATCGGGTAATGTAATTTTAACCATTCTATTTAATTATTACGCTGTAATGAATCTTTTTTTCTTCTTAACTCTCTCATTTTAAAGAGAGAATCTTGACGTTTGAATGCAGTAATGTTGCTATCTGTAACAAGACGCAATTTAGTTTTTATTTTGTTTAATTGAAAAACTGCATCATGATTTGATGTATCAGTTTTCACAACTTGTTCTAATAATCGCACAGCATAATCGTATTTGCCTGTGTACCAATAACAAAGCCCTAGAAAATAATTTGCTTTTGGCAATTGGTCGGTATATTTCACCACCTTTTGAAAATAGGGTTCTGCGGCTTCGTATTTGCCCACATCCATGTACCAAACTCCTAGTTTATATTCTGCCCAAAAAAGTGAAGGGTCTAAATCTACCGCCATCTGGTACAGCACTTTAGCACTGTCTTTCAAACCCATTTTTTCATAAATACTTCCTTTTCTAAATTGAAGAAAAGCATTTTGAGGATTGAAACTTAAGCCTGCAATAATCTCTTTCATGGCAGATTCTAGTTTACCCTGATTTTCATATAGTTCTGCCAAATCTTGGTAAGTTTCTGGCACATCTCGGCGTTTCATAATGGCGGCTTTGAAATTCTCAATGCTGCGTGTAGTATCATTTAAAGCATTGTAAATCTTGCCTTTAAGATGAAAAACTCTATAGTCAGATGGCATTAATCTTTGGGCTCTGTGTGCTTTGTCAAGTGCCAAACGATAATCTTTTAAATTCAAATAGATTTCTGCTCTTACCAAGTTCAACTCAAGATTGTCAACCTCGTATTTTTCAGCCAATTGCAAAGTAGCAAGTGCCTCTTTGTATTTTTGAGAGCCCAACAAAATTTTGGCTTTCAATAAATAGTAAGCTTCATTATCATCGTTTTCGTCAATAGCTTTAGAAATATCAATCAAAGCCTTTTCTAGGTCTTTGAGTTTGAAATACAATTTGGCTCGTTTATACAAAAGCTCATCATCGTCGGGGTCATCGGCAAGGGCATCTTCTAAAAGTTTTAGTTCAATTTGGGTATAATCCTTGTCAGGGTCAGGCAAATAACGAATAGTATCGTCATTTTTTCCTGCACAAGAAAAAAATAGAATGAAAATGAAAATATATCGGTACAAATGCATATTTCTTAGTGAGCAAAAATAGGAAACAAATGTGAGAATTTAATAAGGGAGATTATTTATTTAAAAATCTAATTCTACTTTAACGCATTAATTTTTTAAGGAAAACGTAGTTTTCAATTTGAGAAATTTAATTATAATTTAATTAAGTGCTTTTGTTAAGTGTAGATTAAATGCTTTTCAAGCATAATATCTCCCACAGATCTCGCTGATTTCACAAATATATTTGTGAGATTTGTGTAATCTGTGGGCAAAAATTAAATTTTCAAAATTTATTTTTAATGTGTAAAAGTAGAATTAAGAAATTTTTAAGAACTCTCTAAAATTTTCTTTTGTAACTCCCAAAGTAGTGCAGGCGTAATTTTCAGTGAATGTTTTAGAGAATTGAATATTTCTTTTCGGATTCCATTTAAATTCAAAGGCAGTAATTTTACCATCTTTTTCTTCAATATAATCAATTTCTTGCATTTGTTTTGTTCTCCAAAAATATTTTTCAGCACTAATGTTGTTGTATGCCAGTACTTTTTGTCTTTCACTCATCAAGAAATTTTCCCATAAAGCCCCAATATCTTGCCGCATACCCACTGGTTGAAACTGATTTATAGCAGCGTTTCTTATGCCATTGTCATAGAAATATATTTTTCTATTCGTTTTAATTTCATCTCTTAAATTTCTACTAAATGTTGGCAATCTAAACAGTATAAATGCTTTTTCAAGAATGTCAATGTAATGAGTAACAGTTTTAGGGTCTGCTCCAACTAGCTGAGCCACTTCATTATAGGATACTTCACTACCAACTTGAAAAGCCAAGGCTTTCACAATTTTATGTACCAATTCTGGTTTGTTTAAATTCGCAAAGCTAAGTATATCTTTGTATAAATAGCTGTCAGATAATTCTTTAAGTATATTTTGTTGTTCATCTAAATGATTTAACACATCGGGATACATACCATATACTAATCTACTTTCTAAATCCTGCTGTGCTTTTAAGTATCCAATATGCTCTTCCCATTCGCCCCATGAAATTGGCCAAAGGTTAAATGTCCATTTTCTTCCTGTTAAAGGCTCTTGGGTGGTATTGGCTAAATCAAATGAAGATGAGCCACTTAGAATCAATTGTTCGTCCTTTATTTGGTCAACAATAATTTTTGATGTTAATCCAATTTCATTTATTCTTTGTGCTTCATCAATAAATACAATATTATTTTTACCAAGCAATTGTTTTAGTTGTTCGGTATTGGGTCTATTTAAAATATCTTGAATATATGGGTCGTCACCATCTAAAAATAAGATTTTGTAATCTGTATTTTTTAGTAGGTCATTGATAAGCGTAGTTTTGCCAACTTGTCTTGGCCCAAACAAAATAATAGCCTTGCCTTTAAAAAGCTTATTTTTAATGTTTTGAACTAAATATCTGCCAATCATTGTATTTATTTTTGATTGCAAATATAATCAAATTCCTTTAAAAGTATAACTTTACGGGAATAGATTCCTTTAAAAGTATAACTTTACGGGAATAGATTCCTTTAAAAGTATAACTATACAGGAATGAAATCCTTTAAAAGTATAACTATACGGGATTTTGCTCAAAGGTGTGGCTTTTACCATTGCCTTCAAAATACTTGCGACTTGTTGATTTTAATTTTTTTTTCTATAATAATTAGCATTATTCTTAAATCCACTGTTTCTAAAGGAGGGGGCAACCGTTTGAAGAAAATGTTTTGTTTGTAGCTGTAAATTAAATTGTTGCACCTGCTATGGGGTATTTTTTGTCTATAACCAATCTGCTGTTTTCAATTCTTCTTCACTTAGATATTTTATCTCATTCTCAACCATATTTCCCAAATACAAATTCATCATTCTTATTCTTTTTAGCTTAGTTACATCATAGTCAAATTTATAGCACATTCTGCGGATTTGTCGGTTAAGTCCTTGAATAAGAGTGATTATAAAAGTGAAATCATCTATTTGAATTACTTTTGTTGTTAAGGTTTTTTGTCCCATAATGGTGATGCCATTTTCAAGTGCATGAATAAATTCAGCATCAAGTTGCTTATTTACAGTTACTTCGTATTCTTTTTCCATATTGTTTTCATGCTTCAGTATTTTGTTCATAATGAAGCCATTATTGGTAAAAAGCATCAAACCTTCTGATTCTTTATCGAGCCTGCCAATGGGGAAAAAACCTTCAGGAATGGCAATACAGGTGTGCAAATTATCAGGAATTTCTGCATTAAGTGTGCTTTCAATTCCTCTTGGTTTATAAAATTTAAAATATTGATAAATAATCCCTTGTTGTAAAACTTGGTTTTGAAAACAAATGGTATCGGTTTCATTAATTTCAAAAAGTGCATTTACTATTTCGCCATTCACCGTAATTTTTTCATCTAGCAATAATTGATGAGCTTGCTTGTTAGAAATTTGGAGGTTTTTTACAAGAAAATAGAGAATACGCTTTCTAAATGTCATATTCAAAATTAACATTTACAAAGTGATTTGCCATCAAATGAACTAAAATAAATTAACTTTGTAACACTTCCAATTGCACCATTTAATACATTAATATTGAATAATCTTCAGCAAAATAAACTGTTTAATTCTTACAAAGGTGTGATTTTTGCCTTTTTTGCAGCAGTTTGTTTTTCTACCAAAGCCATTTTGGTAAAACTTTTATATGCAGAAGGGCTTGATTCTCACACTGCTCTTATGTTGAGAATGATGTTTTCAATTCCGTTTTTTTTATACATAGCATGGGATGCCAGAAATGATATTCCTAAAGAAAACGAACTTGCCAAGCCAACTGCTTTGCATTATTTTTATTTGTTTGTTTTGGGCTTGTTAGGTTATTATTTATCAAGTTTGTTCGATTTTATTGGCTTGCAATATATTTCTGCTGGTTTAGAGCGACTTATTGTGTTTATATATCCTACTATTGTGGTCATTTTGCGATTAATTTTCTTCAAAAGAAAAATACGCAGTGCCGAAGTTTTGGCTCTTTTGCTTACCTACAGTGGTATGTTTTTGGTATTTTACCATGATATTTGGGCGGTAAGATTTTCGAACAACAGAGTAGTGGAAGGCAGTGTGTATGTGTTTCTTAGCACCATCACCTATGCATTTTACCTTATTGGCAGCGAAAAATTGATACCCCTTTTTGGAGCTAAAAAATTCACAGCTTATGCAATGTCTATTTCTTGCGTAATTGTAATTATACATGGCTTTATTACCACTGGTTTTCAGTCGTTTAATTTAAGTTTGAAAATTTACGGCATTAGCTTGTTAATGGCAATGCTGAGCACAGTGCTGGCATCTTTGCTATTGTCAGAAGCTATTAAACAAATTGGGTCGGGAAAAACTGCCATCATTGGCAGTTTTGGGCCTGTAGCCACCATTTCTATGGCATTTTGGTTGCTCAATGAAACAGTAAGTGAAACAGAAATTTGGGGCACATTTTTAATTTTAGGAGGCGTGCTTTGGGTAAGCTATAAAAAATAAGAATTATGAAGATTAAAATATTACTCTTTTGTATAAGTTGTATAAATATGGTAACTGCAATGGCCAAGGATAAACTAACAAATATAAGTGCTGATAATGTGTATATTACCTACGCAGGCAGGATTGATTTTAGCAATAAAAAACTACCTACTTTTTCATATCCTGGGGTGACTATAAAAGCAAAATTCAAAGGCAGCAAAATTGGTTTTGTATTAATAGAACATGGCACTGGAGAAATAAAAACCACCAACGGTTTTGAAATTATTATAGACGACACCCTTATTTCTACCCTGCATTTGCAACCAGGCAGAAATAAATACTTGCATACCAATGCTTTACCTTACGGAGAGCATGCAATTACGCTTTTTAAAAGAACAGAAAGCGAAGTGGGCAAATGTAGTTTTGAAGGTTTTTTGATTGAAGAAGTTGATTTATTGCTTATTACTAACTTAAAAACAAGAAACATAGAAATAATTGGCGATTCTTGGTCATGTGCTTATGGCAATGAACGAGCAGAAAACCCTCCCAAATCTGGATTTGATAGTAAAAATGAAAACAATTATATGGCTTGGGGTGCCATTTTGAGCAGGGAATTTAATGTCAATTATATGTGCACAGCCTATTCTGGCAGAGGACTTTACCGCAATGGTGGAGGAAGTACTCATGGCACTTTGCCCTTGATTTACAATCGAATTTTTCCTAATGAAGAAAGCCCTGTTTGGAACCACCAAAATTACAAACCTGACTTGATTTTGATACATCTTGGGAGTAACGATTTTATGTTGGAAGCACAAACACCCCCTCAAATGATAGATGCTACAAAATATGTAAACACCTACATTGCCTTTGTAAAAGAACTCAAAACCATTCATCCTCAGGCTACTGTGATTATGGCTTTTGGAAATTCAAAGTCGGATTGGTGGCCAGTGGGGCTTAAATCACTTACCAGATGGAGAAGTTTCATGAAAGAAATTCAACAAACACTTGAAAAAGAAGGCTTAAAAAACGTATTTGAGTTTGAATTATCTACCCAAAAAGCCCCTTACGGCGAAGATTGGCACCCAGCCATTCACACCCATAAAAAAATAGCCGAAGAGCTAAAACCTTTTGTTGCGGAGAAAATGGGATGGTAGGTGAATTTTAAAAAAAACTGGAAATGAAGAGTTTATTAGGGTATTTTCACCACCTTAATAGGAAACCCCGACCTGTTATATTTCAACCAAGGCTTTTGTATTGTCAACCTTGATTAGAATTTATTCATTCCCCCTTTTATAAATTGGATTTGTTAATATTTACTTATAAAATTGTGAAACAAAAGATTTTGTTGGATTGTATCAATTTCTTGTTTTGGAGGATTGACGCAATGTGTAAGTATGAAAGTTAGTAGCAATTTTTAAAAACCACTAATGTTAAAAGTTTATGGAGTTTAAAGGTTTAATAGTTTCAATATTATCAATAGGATTTGGAATATTTTTAAAAAAAACAAAAATTGAACGTTATCAATCTGCAAAAAAATGGTGGAAAATATTAGTCATATTCGGAGTAATTAATTTGAGTATTAGAATTATTGGTATCTTATTATTTTAGCATAATGATCTTTAATTTCCAATAAGTTGAATTAGTTTATACACTAAAAAACTAATGCTAGCGGGCGTCAAAAACAATCGCTAATTTTTGGTTCATAGTTCGATTCTTTTTCCTAACTTCTCGCTTATTCGGTGTAGAAAACTCAGTTGCCAAGTTGTGACTGCTTCTGGCTTCTGAACTTTAGCCTCCATTTTATAGTAAAAACCAACAAGCAAAATGAGAATAATTGAATGGAATTGTCAAGGAGCATTTAGACTTAAAAATAAAGAAATTTTAGCTCTAAAACCTGACATTTTAATTGTACCAGAATGTGAGAAAGAAAATAAATTAAAATTTGGACAATTAACTCCACAGCCCAACGACTTTATTTGGTATGGAGACACAGACAAAAAAGGAATTGCAATTTTTTCATATTCTAATTACAAGTTTAGACTTTTAAAAGAATTTAACCCTGACTTTAGATATGTTGTTCCATTAGAGGTTACTGATGGGAAAAATGCGTTTTTGCTTTTTGCAATTTGGGCCATGGACAACAAACAAAATCCATTATCTAGATATATTGGTCAGGTTTGGAATGCAATTAATTACTATGAGACAATTTTGGGAGAAAACGCAATATTAATTGGCGATTTTAACAGCAATCAAATTTGGGATACAAAAGACAGAATAGCAAACCACACAGATGTTGTAAATTATTTAAGGAAACTAAACATAGAAAGCCTTTATCATCAACAGTTTTGCGAAGAACACGGAAAGGAAAGTCTAAATACTTTCTTTATGTATAGAAATATAAATAAGCCATATCATATTGATTATGTTTTTGCTTCACAAAAAATTATTAAAAACGGATACAAATTATCACTTGAAAAGTCCGAGAACTGGCTAGATAAAAGTGACCACGTACCATTGATATTAGACATAAACAATTTAGATAGTACATTAAAAATTAAAAATACTTTTCAAGACATTGCAATCCGAAACCTTGAAGGCTTAACAAATATTACAAAATCGAAATTCAAAGAAGAGTTTTTAGAAATTGAACTTTTAGCAAATAAGATTGATAGCGAATATGCAAATAATGAACAAATTACGAAGTACATAAATTGCATAGATTATATTAAACAAATTGATAAACTTACATCTCACCTTTCCATAGAATTATCACAGCTTTCTAATGATTTTTAATGAAAAATAGTCTAGCACAACCTTGGTAAGAAGTTTTGCGAACAACTTAAGCAGACAAATTTTAAATAAAAAAAGGAACCCATTACGAGTTCCCTAAATCTTATACTTGATTACGTTTCTACGAAAGAAAGAGGCTTTACCAAGTCTATATGTCACAAATTTAATAAAAGTTTACATTAACATCATAATTACATAAATTTGAATGGTATAAAATTTTCCCAAAGCTTTGATAATAGATATTAAATTGATAAAAAGACTAATAAAATTTATAATTTATGGGATATTATATTAGAATTTTAGGGGTTACTGACCCCAATATTCATATTGACGAACTAATTGCAGGTTTGAAAGAAGACTCATTAGAGGCAAAGTTTGCATTTGATGAAAGTGAAACTGCTGAAAATTGGTCTGTAATTAGTGTTTCAAATTCTGAAGGTGATGAATTAATGCAAATAGAACGAAATCAAGTAATTGAGGGAGGACTTGGTAAGGAAGAGCTTGATGAGTTTAGAGAAGAAATTAAAAATTGTAAACCGACATCTGCTGCTAAATGGCTAGATAAATATTTTGATAAAGTTAAAGTAATTTATGCATTTCAACTTTTGAATGCTTCAAAGGATGACGATAATTTCCCTATTGTAAGTTCTATTAAATCAACAATTTGGAATAAGACTGGTGGTATTTTTCAAGCAGATGGAGAGGGTTTTAGTAATGAAGATGGATATCATATTTTATGGCAATTTGCAGAAGATGTTGAAGGAGAGTGGAATATGGCTATTAAAAATTTATTTGCTAATTGGATGAAATTCACAATGGACTTAGGTGACCAAAAGCAAAGAGAAGAGTTTTGGAAAGGAAATGTACCTAAAAATTCTAGAAAAATTTGACAATTAATTAGTTTTCCTAAAACAATATCCTAATAATCAAAAAGATGAATTTACAAATCAATATAAAAAGCCTAGCTCATTATCTATTTTTAAAGTACAGTTAGACACAACAAGATAATCAGTTTTGAAAAAATATATTAAGCCAAGTTATATTAAAGAATCTTCTTAATAATTGAAATTCTCAATTCCTATTCTTATTTTTATCTAAAATAGTGGTTGTATGAATGAATATTTTGAGGAATTAAAGTCATTGTTAAGCAAGGAAAGAGAAGATGATTTGGCTCAATATCAGGCTTTAATGAGTGGGTCTAGCATTGCCGATAAGCGTGCAAATGGTTATACTTGGTACCCAGTAGCCATAAGAAACAACGAACCTACCAAGGCCGATTACCTAAAAGTTGAACTTGAACGCACCACTCATCAAGACCAAAATCACCAATTTAAAACGGGGGTTACTGTTAGGTTTTATTCCAATCACGATGCTGCCCAATACTTTATTGACGGAAGTGTAAAAGCTGTTTTGGGCAATAAATTGGTCATCCATATCCCTGCCGACGAACTACCAGATTGGGCATCGGAGGGTAAGTTGGGCGTGGATATTTTGTTCGACGAACAAGGCTACAAAGAAATGTTTTATGCCATAAAAACCGCTGATTCTTTGGTAGGCAAAAATGAATTGGTAGATGTTTTAATTGGTAACAAATCTCCTCAATTTGTTGAAAATGAAGAAATAACAAACAGTTCTGCCCTTAATATTTCTCAAAATATTGCTTTAAACAAAGTTTTAAGTAGCCAACATGTGAGTATTGTGCATGGTCCTCCGGGAACAGGCAAAACCACTACTTTGGTGCAAATTGTAAAAGCACTTACTGCCAAAGGAGAGAAAATTTTGGCTACAGCTCCCAGCAATACTGCCATTGATTTATTGTGCGAAAAACTGCATTTGGCAGGTGTAAAAGTGCTGAGAGTAGGCAATCCGAATAAAATAAATGATGCTTTATTGGCAGTAACCCAAGATGAACAAGTAGCAAAACATCCTTATTTTAAGGACATTAAGAAATTTAAACTTCAAGCCAGAGAATACACCCAAATGGCGCATAAGTACAAACGCAATTTTGGTCCATCAGAAAGGGCTCAGAAAAAATTGCTTTTTGAAGAAGCCAAAAAATTGATGCTTGAAGCTGAAAAACTGGAGCAATACATTATAGACCAGCTTAATGAAACTGCCCAAGTAATTGCTGGTACCCCAATTGGCTTGAATAATGCACTGAAAAACAACAATTTCACTTTCGATACTTTGATTATTGACGAAGCTGCACAAGCGTTAGAACCAAGTTGCTGGATAAGTATTTTGAAAGCTAAAAAAGTGATTTTTGCAGGTGATCATCAGCAATTGCCACCCACCATTAAAAACAAAAATTTGCAAAAGCAATTGGGATGTACTTTAATGGAAAAATTGGTGCATCTTTATCCACAGTCTGTTACCATGCTTAATGTGCAATATCGTATGAATGAAGAGATTATGAAGTTTTCTTCTCAATATTTTTATAATAATTTGCTTGAGGCACATGAATCTGTTGCTACTAAATTATTATTCGGCAATGATTTGCCAATAGAATTTATTGACACTGCTGGTTGTGGATTTGAAGAAAAAGTAGAGGGCACAAGCATCTCAAATCCTGAAGAAGCATTGCTGGTTTTCAAGCATTTGTCCCAATATTTAATTTCTGTTCCTCATCATAAAAACTTACAAATTGGTGTAATTTCTCCTTACCGTCAGCAACTTGCACATCTGAATGAAAACTTAGCTTCATTAGTAAGTAAAAACTTAACAATCAATACCGTAGATGCTTTTCAAGGGCAAGAAAAGGAGATTATTTATGTGAGTTTGGTAAGAAGTAATGAAAATGGTGAAATTGGATTTTTACACGATTTAAGAAGAATAAACGTGGCAATGACCAGAGCAAAACACAAATTGGTGCTCATTGGCGACAGTGCCACGTTATGTAAATATCCTTTTTATGAGCAACTTGTAGCATTTATTGATTCTAAAAATGGCTACAAAACAGCTTGGGAGTTTGCTTGATAATTAAATTTTAACTCTTTTGAATAGCGTATAAATATAGGGTCTTTCTTGATTAAATGGATTTATATACGTAATATATTCTGTTTTAATTAATTCAAAATCAGCACCTATTCTTTCAATTAACTCCAATTCTGTGTATCTTTTTACATCTAAACCTGCACATTTTATAGCTCCGTTTTCAGCAAATTCTGCTAGCATAACGTAGCCATTTACTACAACACTTTTTTGCAGTCGTTCAAAATAATTTATTATCTCTTTTTCATTATTTAGGGTCTGCTGAAAAACTAAAAATTACGAAAATCCCTAAAACCCATACTTCAAAATTATTAAAATTTTGAAGTATGCGTTTTTTTATTTCTTGTGCTGAAAAACTAAAAATCCACTCATTTTTCAAAAGGCAAGGGAGTGCCTGCCCAGCCAATTTGACT
>Ga0214921_10004025_pt1 | contig 22031 bp, 9 predicted proteins | sample LL1505_MetaG_FD_177992 | JGI IMG/M metagenome (GOLD analysis project Ga0214921, IMG submission 177992) | Freshwater microbial communities from Lake Lanier, Atlanta, Georgia, United States - LL-1505 | ecosystem: Environmental > Aquatic > Freshwater > Lake | place: USA: Georgia | collected 2015-05-28 | reverse complement strand
CTTTTCAACCCCCAGCCCCCCTCCCTACGCCCCTCCTCACACTTTTTCTGGTCAAATCAAAACTGTCATGACTGACATTGATTTGGACGAGTTCAAGCCAGATGCCCCCGCCCTCGTACAAGGAGTTGGTTACTTTCCAATCAAGGGGTCAAGCGGAAAGGCTTGCACTTGGTGTCGCAAACCACAACCACTGGACCCAAGGGTCACGGAAGACTTCTTTCAGTGTTGGCGATGCACAAGTCGGTACTGCTCCAGGGAGTGCGCAGCGCTGGACTGGGACAGTGGCGTCCACAAGGCTGCTTGTCACTGCCACTTATGTGGCAACCCGGTGCAGATGCCGTGTCCCTGTGGACCCCTTTCCACCGCGAGGTCAAACTTGGGCGGCACCTTTGGACGGGTCTCTCGCCCTGAGTGCACCCGAGCCGCCTACCAGGCCATCACAGCTCTGTTCCCTGGCCTTCGCTTCGTGGACACCTACCTCCCCGAGGCCATGGCAGCGGCAATGGACGGCTCCGGGTTCCCTAGTCACGAGACGATGTACGGCCCTCTGGAGTCGTCCCCGTACGGCCTGTGTCTGCCAGCAGACAAGGCACGTCGACTGCCGTACCTGGTGGCCCGCCAGTTCAAGGTCCTTCGCGACTACCACGGCACGGGGGCCCCGGTGCTGATCACGGACCAAGTGTTTCGTGTGCTGTGGCACGCTGCTCGAAGGGCACCAGAGGCGACGCCGAGTCCGTACCCAACCCCTGAAGAATGTGTCACGGAGCGAGACACGGAGGGCCGTTTGGAACTGGTGTTCACGTCACCCTTTGAGGCGCACCTCATTCCCCCAGAGTTTGACATCCAGACCGCTGTCAGCAGGTGGCTGTCGCCGCTGACACACTACACCTGGATCGGGCTTCGGTTCTGCAACGAGCCCACGGCGTGCACCTTGCAGGCTTGGGTCAATTACCTTGCTGACACCCTGGTCGCCATTTTGAACCGTGCTCTGGTGAACTGTGGCGACCCCAAGGCCCAGGACCGCTTTGACCCAGACAAGTGCATGTGCACACTAGTGTGTGTCTGTCCCGCCAACGCCAGACGGGCATGGAAGTACCTTGGGCCATTGTACCAACAGCTGCACACTTCCAAGACGGTGTCATTCGCACTCAACAAGGGCGACGGACTCACCGTCGCCCTGAAGGTTGACTCGGAAACACAGTTTCTGTCAGTGGACAAACCGAAAGCAATCGCAGTCGCAGTCGCTGGCGCTGGCGCTGGCGCCGATACTGGAGCAGGCCCATCCACGAGCGACGTCGCATTTGCTCCTCCCACGGTTGCCGACGCGGCAGACGAGGCTGCTGGTCACCCCTCTCCCTCCCCTTTCCCCTCCCCTTCCCCGCCCCCGCCCCCACCCCCACCCAGTCACTCATTCACCGTGTAGACTGTAGTGTATAACCCCTGGAGTGCTCCCTGTGTCGTCACCATGTCCATGAAATTCATCACGTCTCTAGCAACGTTCGTCGTGGTTGGAGTGCTCCCAAAGCTCGGACTACTCTCTGTCCAGGGGTGCACCACAGACGCCGCTTGCGCCCAAGGCGTGTGCGTGTTCTCAGAGGCCTCCGGCGTGTGCGTGTGCAACCCTGGGTGGACCCACGAGGTCCTGGGCGTTACCACGGGGCCTTGCACCACCCAGTTGCCACCCCCATGCATTGGCAACGCGTATGCCGACCCCATGACAGGGGTCTGCGTGTGCCCTCCCCAGTACACGGGCCTTCCCCTGTGCACTGCATGTGCCCCGGGCTACCACGGGTTTGCCTGTGCCATTCCACCCAGTGCCATCGTCATTGGCGGCGGCGGCGCCTCCTCTGCAAGCCCCAGCGCAAGCCCCTCCCCAGTCACCCTGTGTCCCTGGTGCATAAACAACGCCACGTGCACATTACACACCCACGACAACGGGACAACAACTAGTGTCTGCACCTGTCCACCCTTTACAAGCCCCGAGACCTCAGGAGGGCCCGGGTCTCCCATAACATGCGTCCCACAGGACGCGACCTTCATCGGGACCACCATTGGCGCTGCGGCATGCCTTGCCACGGCCTGGGCCATGTCGTACTCCGGGGCCCTGCCCACGGTGGTCGTCCTGCTGCCTCCCGTGTCCTTTGTCACGGGCCTGGGCCTGGCCTGGGTTATGGCACGTCTCCGAGCCCACGCCCAGGCCCGGGCGAAACGGGCTTACTCGCCTCTCCCATCCGCCTCGGGCTCTTCTTCCAGACAATGAAGGCCGCCACGAGCATGAGGCCAACACACCCCACCATCCACATCACCAGCAGCACGTCCGCCTGCCGAGACGCTGCCCGGACCGTGACCGTCTCCTGGGCCGGACCCTCTTCCCCGCCTCCTTCGTATGACACGACCAGAGGAGAGGTCATTGCCTCCTTCGTGCTTTTCCCTCCCTCCCCTTTCCCTCTCTTTGGGCACTCCCCTATGCATTGCATGTTACAAGGGGCACGTCATACACACAAATTAAATGAAAACGAAAGGGTACGCGCGTGCCACCTCGTCCCCTACAGACGGTTACTCATGTGCACAGCAAGGTTTGAGAGAATGCGAGTCAGGCCCGGGACGTCTTCCGACGACACCAGGTCCTTCCAGTCCACAAACAGATTGGTGGCCACCACGTTTGCGACGCCGTCAAAGACAGCAGAGTCCCAAGGCGGACACGCGGCGTCCACTCGAAAGACGACCCCAAGGGCCTCCCCAGTCCCGGTCCCAGTCCCGGTCCCGGTCCCGCCCTCGCCCTCATTGCCCAGGGGTCTCTGAGACGCCCTCCTACTGTTCACCATTCCAATGTAGTCCCGCTGGTTCTCCGTCAAGCGCTGCCGTGCCTGCTCCAGCATAGTCACAAACAGCCGAGAACGGTCCACGTTCAGACGACCCCCCAGGTGGACGTTGAAGGAGGTAGTGGGGCCCGTCGTCGTGGGCGCCGACCCCACCTCTGCGTCCCACAGGTCCTCCAACTTTAGGGACCCCACGCCCCGACGTGGCACCAGGCTTTGGGGAGCCACCGTCCAAACGGAGGCACCTCCGACGACAGACCGAGCCCAGGCACACACAGAAGCCCACAGCGTTTCCCTGGGACGGGTCACGTCCCAGTCGTACCTCCCCAACACAAAGGCGTCTGCCAGGAACGCGTGCTTGATGTCGTTCATGCGCTTCAGGGTTGCCAGCAGTGGCTCTCGGGCCTCCTCCTTCATCACGTCCACGTTGTCCGTGTACTTGCCATCCAGCCCTCGGAACAGGTGCACAAACTCCTGCTTCCACTCCGCGACCGCCACCAGGAACTCCACCGCGGCCAACAAGTGGGGCAAATTGTTCCACTTCTTGGCAACCCACTCCCGCACCACGGGAATGCACAACAGGGTCGCCATGCCCTGGGGACTGTCATACACGCCCGCAATCTGGGACGTGAACACCGACCGTGTCGTCGTCGGGACTCGAACCACGTGGGCCTCCCCCGTGGACAGGGACCCCATTGTGGGACGCTGGGCACTAGCCACCCAGGACGACCGGGTGCGCCTGGTGCGACCAACGGGACGCGGCGTCGACACTGACCGAGACCGGGACCGGGACCTGCTTTCACTTCCACGAGACGGACGATCACTGGACACGCCTTTGGTCTCCTGCTCTTCATTGCGCGACCGGGAACCCAGGGACTTCATCTCCTGCTCTACGTCAAACATGACCACCTCCACGGCGGCGTCTCCCAAGTGGAAACAGTCTTCGTCGCCGTCCTCGACGTCGTCCCCGTCTTCACGGTCCAAAGAAAATGGGTCAGGGTCCCTGATGGTAGCCCCAGGAGTTTCCCACACAACTCCCTGCTCTCCAAACTTGAGTGTCGCCGTGACGTACTTTGAGACCGACCTGGAGGGAAGAGGCTGCTGCTGCTGCTGCTGCTGCTGCTGCTGCTGCTGCTGCACTGGAGTCGCCGCGTCTGCGCTCGTGCCAGCGGCAGCGCCTGCGCTGGTCGGCGTCCCAGGCACCGAGGCAACCCTGTCAACCCCCTGAACCCCATGCGCCGTAAGCTTCAAGGAGGCAAATTGGACAGACGCCAGGGGGTGCACATGGTCGTCCTCCCGGTCCACGATGTTCATTCGCACCAGCAGGTCCAGCAGGGAAATGAACACCAAGTCGGTCTTGCGACCCCGGAGGCTCTTGATGCACACGTCTGTGGTCTGGGACGCGTTGAACCACCACACCATCGCCGCGGCACACACATTGTACACGACCCCCGTGTCGTGCACAGACCCGGCACCGCCCCGTGACCCCAGGACCGCCAGCGCAGACACCATGATGGCGATGCAGGCCACAAACAGGGCACTCCACACCCCTTGGTTCATGGCAAAGGTGTCCCCCGCGGTGACGGTGGTCATGGCCAACAGGGTCACCATGGTGAGGCAAATGACCATGGCCCCCATGAGGAGGTACCTGCTGGAGGCCTTGAGGGTGCAGGGGGCCCCGGGGCAAGGCACGGCGTCGAACCCACTGTCCACCGCAAGGCACACCCAGACGACAAGGACGACCGGCGGGATGGCAACCGCCACCAGGGCCACCGCGTCCCAGCAGGTGCTCAGGACCGCGTGCTTGTACATCCACACACAGGTGAAGAGGCACCACAGGAGGAACCCCACGCCGTAGGTGACGATGGTGACCATTTCGCAGGCCCCAGTCGGGGCCACGGGCAGGACCAACACCCCGGTGGCTCCCAGTTGCAGGAACAGCCACAGGACCCCGGCCAGGCTTTGTCCCAGCACAAGCCACGGAAATCGCATGTGCACCATGAGGACCCGACGATTGGCGACCATGACCCCCGTGGTGAACGTGACCCACAGGCTTGCAACCAGGACGACCACCAGGGACGTAACACTACCACCATGGGACAGGCCGCGACACACAGCACCCGGCCCACTGTCCTGATCGTCATCTGCCATGGACCCCCCCTCCCTCACCAAGGTGTACCCCCACCCCCTTACCAGCTCTCATTCATACCCTGCCTTTTTTTTTTACAAGGCAATAGGGGCCAACAGGTGCCCCAACACAATTCAATTACACCATGGCCCCGACCCCGGTCCTGACCCTGGTCCTGGTCCTGACCCTGACCCTGGGCCTGACCCCAGGACCCGTTGCCTCAACCCTGCCCTCGTTCTTCACCCAGTCCAAGGTCTTTTGGCAACGAGCCGCCATCGAGAGTCGGTTCCAAATGTCCAGTGTAACCACCCAGGACAGCGCAATCGCACTGGCAATCGCGGTCAACATGACACGGGGGACCTCTCAATTTTCCAGCATTCCCATGGAACGGGCAAGGTCCGACGCCCTGGGCCCCCAATGGATCGAGTGGGATGACATGGTGACGGCGGCGTTCCCTGCGGCTCCAGACGCCACGGCCAACCCCCTGGACTGGTTCCGAGCCCCTGCGACGTCGGGGCCGGTGACCCCAGGCGGCAGAGCAGCCACGGGGAGACGCGCCGGCCGAGCCGCCCCTAGTGTCTCCCTCATGCTTGGCCTTGACGCGTTGACGTCCCTGTCTACGGGCAGACAGCCCACCCCCGCCGCCCTGGCAAACGCGACCCTGCTGACCTCCAAGACGGTCAAGGTGGCCCTGACCCCCTTCCGGTTTCGGAACTCCACAAGGGTCGCCAACGCCACCACCGTGTTTGACACCATCGCCACCAAGAACAGCAGTCGCAGGGGGCCGGAGCTGGCGACCCTGCAACCAGCAGACGTGAACATGGCCACTCCCTGGGGTGCCAGTGACGTGGACGCGGGGTGGACAGAGGCCCCTGACGGCTCTGAGTTGTTCAACCGACAGATGAGGCGCCGAATGAAGCGCCTGGACCCTGGACACGACGTCCCCTGGCCCTACCCCTTCTGGGGAGAGGAGGTCACCTGGAGCGCCGTCCGGGCCTTTGTCCACACCTGGGTCGTGGCCTACATCGGGGACCGGCTCCGCAACGCCACCGCCGCCGCGGGGGCCCCCGACTACCTCCTGGACCCTGGGCGGTACAATGACACCTCCAGGGTGCCCCGCCCCAGGACACCCCCACCCCCAAAGACCTACGTGTGGTTCCCCGTGGAGTACTGCACGGGGGAGGACAGTTTCAGTTTCACGGTGCAAGAGTGGACCGGGGTGACCTCGGGCGCCACCGCCACCGTCGCCTCCATTCAGACGGCACACCTGGCGGCCATTCCCGCTGACAATCTGTTCAACTCCTTCCACACAAAGTTCCACCGAGTCGTGGGCGTGTCCGAGGACACCCACATTCCCAAGCCCTGGGAGGGCATGTACTTCAAGACCCGGGCCGTGTACGAGGACTGCGAGTTCCAGGGCCAGGGCACCTCCAAGTGCTCCCTGCCCAAGGTCACCCCCGCGTACTCGGTGGCCCTGGCCAAGGAGCCCCACTGGCGCGGGGCCCAGAGGTGCTGGGGTGCCAAGTGCGAGGCCTGGCGATACCCCTCCAGTCCCTGGATTTCCGCGGTGCCCGGTGGGGCCTGCACCTGGAACCGCACCTGCAACGCCAAGGGCAAGAGCTGCGTGGTCAACTTTCTGACGCCCAACACGGTGCCGGTGCCCTACCAGGCAGAGCGCCCCAGGTTTGCGGACCCCTACACCCGGGAGGGCCTGGCGCCCCAGGACGGCCTGGTGGCCTTCCCCCCAAAATTCTTCGACCCCGTGAAACGGGCCTTCTCGGGGCCCGACAGGGACTTCCAGGACCTGGACACCCGGGAGGAGCGGGAGGCGTACAAGTGCTTCACCACCCCAAAGACCTTCTCGGACACCTTCATGGGCCCCGACTGGGGGTTCACCTTTTACCACATGTACGCCGCGGCCCAGGGGGTGCCCCTGGCCCCCACCACCTCGGAAACTGGCCTGTGGGGCCCCGCCTCGGGGTTCAAGGGCACCCCGGACGTCCTGCCCCTGCTGCAGAGTCTGCCCAACTACCCCATCACGACCCAAGACATCTGGCAGGCCGCCAACACCCTGGGCCTGTCCAGGCCGTACACCTTCCCCACCTCCGCCTCCTCCCTGAACAAGGACTGGTGCGACCAGGACGCCGCCGCGGGGTTTGGACCCTGCAAGCCCGCCCCCACGGGCCCAGGCGTCCCCGCCACCGCCTCCATGCAGGAAGTCGAGTGGGGTCTGTGGCGGAACCGCATCGCGGGCGTGAACAGCAGCATCATGGCCGCGGCCACGGCGCTGCGGACCGCCCTGGAGAAGCACATTTTCAGTCCCCACGCATACGGCATGGCCACGGTGTGTGGCGGCCCCGGCTCCGTGGGGTACCTTGCCTGCGGAGCCAGTCCACCCTCCCCCTCTTCTGCCCTGCTGCAGGCAACGTGTGCTCCCGGGGGCACGTGTCTGTACGGCCTGCCTCCCGAGGTGCCTCCCTGGACCTGCAGCCGCTGCAAGGTGGACCGCCAGGCGCCGGAGGGCCCCTGTGTGCCAGACCCCACCAAGGGCCCTGGCTTTGCAGGCTTTGACCTGTCCATAGACCAACGGGCGCCCCTTGCGGCCGCCACCGCTGCCACGAACACCCTGAAGCGCAAGGCGGCAGTGACGCCCCCCGGGACCTTTCCCGGGGACAGCACTCCCACGTCTGCAGTCAAGACGGCACTGTCGGTCCCAGTGGTGGACCCCATTTCAGGGACCCTGCTCTGTGCCGCGGGCATGGGAGGGCCAGACTGTGGCACCCCGTGCGGAGACCTGACAGACGGAGCCAACATGCCCACCACCACCATGGACCCCGCGGTGGGCAACCGGACCTCGTGCCGCCCCCTGGTGCTGTCCACCGGGGAACGCACCCCGGGGTGCTACAATGACGTCCCCACTGTGACGGGTCCCCTGCGACGGGGCTGCAGTGGCCACGGGGTGTGCTTTTCCCCCGCCTCCCCGGACGTGTGCGTGTGCGACGCGGGATGGGCGGGCCCCTTTTGCTCCGCCTGCGCCTACGGTCGTTGGGGGCCTGCGTGCGAAGCCAGCTGCATCGGAGAAGACCCCGGAGCCTCCGCCGCGGACTTCGACGCGGAGTCCCAAGAGGTCCGCGTGTGGGACCCCACTCGGTCCACGGGCGTGTTCAACCTGTCCACCTGCCTCTCCAGCGCCACCTGGCGACAGTACACCGGACCCCGGGACCTGTTCAGGGGCACTGCCCCCCGGACCGTGGCCGCCCTGGCTGACGCGTGTGCCCTGTGGAGTCCCGCGGCGACGTCCGAGCAGTGGCTGGCCCGGGCCCGGACCTGCCTCCTGAACGCCCCCAGTGCCCCGGGGGGTGTCATACCCCTGGGCGCCCTGTGCGACTTTGAGCCACGGGACTGTGTGAAGAAGACCCTGTTCAACACGTACAAGGCCCTGGGTGTCACTCCCCAGAGTCTGTTCGGGTGCCCCTCGGACGCGGACTGGGCCACGCACCGACCTCGGTGGACGAGTCCAGCCTGGGCCGCCGCCACTGCTACCTCCACCGTGTCCACCGTGTACCCCGGGGTCGTGACTGGACCCACTGGCCTGCCCTACGCAATCCGACCAGACCCCACCGAGTTCTACCTCCAGTCCACCGTGGACCGCATTCGGGCCCTGGGCATTGCCAGAGACGGCACCTCGGCCAGGAGCTACATGAGGGCCAACGGGACCGCAGACCAGGTGCTCAACGCCTCTAATTGCGGAGACCCCCGGACGTGGGGAGCCAGGCCCGGACGATTGCGCACCCTGACCACCGCATGTGACCCCTGGGTGTTGATGCACCCCAATGTCCTGGCCCTCGTGGACGACGTCGGGGTCATGAGTGACATTCCCTTCGCGGGAGCCCCCGCGTCACCGAGTGTGCCCGCCCCCTGGCCCAGTGGCGCGGGCAGCGCCCTGAGTGGCGGCCCCGGCGCCAGCGATACCTCCCAGGACTACCTGTGCGACCCCATTGCCTTCCGATGGGAAATGGAGGCCCGGACGGGAGTCGACCCCGCAGTGGGCTTGAACCCAGTCATGTGGGGCGTGTGTCCCCCGGAGAAGGTCAAGCCCAGGTGGCTGGCTCCGGGCGCTGCGGTCCTGTGTGGCGACGCCGAGTTCTTTGCCGGGGGACCCGGGTCTCCCCGGGCTCGCCACCTGGGCCGACTCGGAGGGTGGGACCGCTGGACCTGGAGCACACACGCCGCCCGGGGTGCACCCAGGCCACGGGCCCTGTTCCCACTGGGAGACCCACACCCGGCAGACGGGGCTTGGATCCGGACCTTGTTGGCCACCGGGGCCAGGGCGGCCCTTCGAAACTCCGTGGACGCCTTCGCGACGTGGGAAACCGGCTACATTTACAACAGCACCCTGTGGTACTTTCTGAACCAGACGGGGCCCCACTACCTGTGGAACGCCACCATCAAGGACTGGAGGACGGACGCCAACGGGGACCTGGTCCCTAATCTGGCATGCGGCATGGACTGCCAAGTGTGGGTGGGCATGGGCATACCCACCTACAAGGAGTCCCCCGAGCTGGGCACGGTCCTGGTCCCCTTGGCGGCGTTCATCAACCGGGTCGCCACGGCAGTGAGGGCCGCAACGACCCCCGCGGCAAAGGACGCTCTGGTGGCCACCCTGGGTCCAGACATATGGGCCCTGGTGCGGGGCCTGGCCGCCTTGCCCACCAACGCCTCCGGGTACCCCATCGACACGGACTACACCCAGCTGCCCACCATGTCCCCCCAGCAACAATTCGTCGGGCTGGTCTTCTCGGAGCCACGGACGCCGTGTCCGTACACGACCGCCAACGCAGCTCGGTGCAGAAAGCCCTGGGACACCCAGGGCAGCCGGGACGCCCTCGTGGGGGCCACTTCCAGGGCGGCCACTCTGGCCACCCTCGCCGGGTTCAACACCTCTGCCATGCACGACACCAGTCCCAAGAACGCCCTGTGGAGAACCCTGATTGAGTGGGTGCCCACCATCGACGCGTACGTCAATGACACGGGTTCCGTGGCGGACCACGGGCCCTGCTCCGTCCTGAACGGCACCGCGACCTCGGCCAACTGTTCCCTGTTCCCAGAGGTCCTGTGGGGACCCGTGGGCCAGTACCTGGCCGCCATTTTCTCAGACACCCCAGGACTGCCCATGCAGGGACTGACCCTGGCCCCTGGGACCCTGCCGGGAACCACGGCCCCCACCACCCTGGAGCCCTCCATCATGATGACCGCCTGCATTCCCACCGCCACAGGCCCCCAGTGCGGGCCCTACGGAGCTCAGAACACCATGGTCTTCTCGGGCATTTCCCCAGAGAGTGAACTGGGGTGTCCAGGGGCCCTCACGGGACGGTCTCCCTCCTTCTCCGTGCCAGACCTTGGGCCCCCAGTGAGCGTGTCCCCCGATGCGGCCGCTCGGGCCAGGGCCATGTCCGTCCTGGCGGCCCTGAACACCGGACCAGAGGCCCTGACCCTGTGCGACTGGACCCTGTTCCTGGCGGCCAACCCCCTGGACTTCGCCTTTGACTCGGACTTCTGGAACGAAGACTCGGGCCTGGTGCTGCCCTCCCCAGACACCCTGTGGGGCCTCGTCTCCAAGGTGGTGACCCTCTTTTGGGACTCCACCGCGGGGTCCACCACGGCGGCCACGGTGCCACCCGGGAACGCCACCGGGCCTTGGAACGCCACCTGGACAGTGACCCCCATGGCGCCCGTCCCCGTGAACGACACGCGGCAACGGGCACTGGCGTCCCTCATGGACACCTACCTGGGCCTGTCTGGGTTCCTGAGCGTGGGCTCCCTGGACGCGATCAAAGCCCTGCAGGACGCCCTGGTGGCACTGGTCAACAGGACCATGGACACCGGGTGTCTGAACGGTGGCGCGGGGGCCTCTGGGGTCTGGGCCTACACCCGGGTCAACGTCCCCGTGGCTCGGACCAGGACTCGAGTCTGTGGCGGACCCACTCGAGCAGCCACCTGTGGACCTGCACCCCCGGGGTCCCCCGGTGCGGCCGCCTGCACCGGGGCCGGCTTCTTGCCCTGCTCCGGAGGGAACCCGCCCCCCGGGTCCACCATGTTCTGCAAATGCGGAAACACCACCGGGTGTGCCTGCGCCCCCGGGTCCAATCTGGACCCCGTGACTCGGTGCATGACCTGTCTGCCGGGCACCCTGCCCCTGACCTTCCCCCTGGTGTCATGCGGGACCCTGACCCCGTGCCCTGTCGTTCAAGGGGCTCGGTGCTCGGGCAGGGGCACCTGCATCGTGTCAGGGAAGGCCCCCAACGGCACCGCGGTGGCCCGGCCCTTCAACGGCGCCACCGTGGCGGCCGACACCCGGAACTGGACCCTCCTCGCAGTCACGTGCGCGTGCGGCCCTGGATGGGCAGGGGACGCATGCACGGTGCCCGTGCCCACCCCCCCCGCCGCGGTCAGACTGACCGCCTCAGCAAGGAACGCCAGCGACCCAGGGGCCCTGGCTGCTCCCAAGGGCACCCCCACCTTCTGTCCCGCCACGGGCCTCTTTGTCGCCCTCACGTCCCTGCACACCTACTGGGCCCAGTGCGACGTGGAGGCCCTGTTCTCCCAGGCGGCGGCGCAAGAGTGTCGTCGCAGTGTCCGAGAAGTGTGCGGCAGACCCTTCTACTGGGCCTACGGCGCCCGGACCTTTGCCCCCCGACTGTCCACCATCAGGGCCGTGGTTCAGACAGACATCGAGGCGTGCGACGCCGCGGGGGGCACCATCGCCTCCCTCGACGACATCAGCGCGGGAGGCCAGCTCGGGGCCACCCTGTACTCAAGGGTGTGGCACGGCGACATGGAGGGCTGGCCACCCACCGCCTCCCTGACCCCGGTGGAAGTGGAGTGGGTGAACACACAGGGCGGCGCCGCGGACTTCGCCGCGGTCCCCACCATTACCAATGCCAGCTTCTGCATCCGACTGCAGACGCCCCAGGGCCTGGCCACCTTCTTGGCACCCGTGGCGGACACCTTGGTGCGGGGCACCATGGTGCCCCAAAGGGGAACGGCCCTCTACCCAGTTACCCCTGGGTGGCCACAGGCCCCAGACAGTGACACCGCTGAAGTCTGCACCCTGTGGGCCCCACCCCTGTGTGCCCTGAGACAGTGTCCGGCGGGGGGCAGTCGGTCCCCTCCTGGCTCTTTTTTCTTTGCTTGAGTGGCATTGCGTAATGACACGGACACGCGAGCACACACGCGAGCACACACACACTACACAAGTGCAGTCTGAGGGTGGGTTCCGCCCTCCTCGCCGTCCCATATCCAGTCAATCATTTCACCAAAGCCCTCTAAGACATCGCCTCCGTCCAAAATGTCCAAATCATAATCGACCAACACTGGTCCTGGTCCTGGTCCTGGTCCTGGTCCTGGTCCTGGTCCTGGTCCTGGTCCTGGTCCTGTCCCCGGGACCGGCCCCAGTCCACGACGACACCCACGACACACCGTTGCTTCGTCCACCTCCACGCCCTCAATGGATGCCCCTGTGCCCTGCTTTCCGTGTGGCCCCTGGGCGCCCTTGCCTCTACCCTTCCACCGCGACGTTGGGGACGGGAAGAATGTCTGCAGTGCCTCTGCCAACTTTGCGTGTCCACCAGGCGGCATGGCGGACAGGGCGTCCGCCAAGGTGGAGCTGCACCCAAAGGGCATCGCGGCAGCAAGGGTGGCCCCACAGGGCACGAGGGCCGCCTGCAGCTTGTCCATGCCCCCCCCTGGCTCAGCGCCAAGCCGCAAGGCCTCCAGCGTCTCTGGCGTGACGGTGGGCATGGCCAGCCCCGGCACCTCTGGCCGTGGGGAAAAGAGGGCCACTCTGCCTGGCCCAAACACCTTGTGGCGCCGAGGAGGGCCAGTGCCGTCCGACACCCCATCAAAAATGACGGCGCTCTTCTGGATGCCAATCAGCTCCTGGAGGCCCATGAGGTTGACGCCAATGAAGAAGCAGGGGCTCGGGGTGCCGTCCGGCCCAGCCCGTGGACCTCCCTTCAGCATGCGCACCACCGCCTGCAGGACCTCCCCAAACTTGGGCAGGGACAGCCCCCCCGAAATGATGAATTTCCCACTGCGGTAAATGGTGACGCGGACACACAGGCCCTGGGCGGCACACTCCCAGGGAATGCCAATCAGGCCCGCGAACTGCCGCAGGGACAGGGCCCAGTTGACACTGTCGTACAGCCGGACCCCATTGATGTCCACGGTGTAGGGCAGGGTGCCTGACATGCTCAGGTCCAGGGTCTCGGTGCCCTGGGGGAACAGGAAGTCGTCCCCGGACCTAGACACGTGTAGACACAAGTCCCTGACGTTGAGAAACTGCTCGGGGGCACTGCACCCCCCATTGATCGTGCACGCGTACTGCCTCGTGGTGGTCACATTGGCCTGGGAGGGGCCCATGTGGGTCTGGGTCTTCTTGGCGCCCTGGGCCACGTGGCCCCCACACAGGGCCATGGCCCTGGTGTGCAACTCCTGGCGACGGGCCCGGGACGTGATGCACACGTCACTAACAGGCACCGAGGCCCGGCACACGACGCTCGTGGGCTCGTTGTTCAGCCGCAGGAACAGGCCATGGGTCACAAACCATTTTGCCAGCAAGGCAGCGATTTCCCAAGCGGCCGCCTCTCCCGCGGAGCCACCCCCGCCGCCACTCCCTCGGGCAACCAGGTCCTCCAGCACCTCCCAGCTCTTGGGCTCCCGAGGGTTTAGACAGCTCAAGTCCCTGGACCCCGAACAGGCCTCCCGCAGGGCGCCAGCCAGGGTGGACACTTTGTCCCAGAACTCGGGCCCTGGCGTGTCCGCCTCTTCGTCGTCGCCCCCCCCGTCGTCAACCCTGGACCTCTTCACGGGCCGTTTCCCACCCGTGCCTCGCGGCAACGCCGAGGACAGCCCTGTTTGCAACATGACCTCCCACGTCCCGTGTATGCATGACCCAGGTGTCCCCATTTCACATACACGCTCCCGGGACCGCGACCGCGACCGCGACCCCAAGGCCCATTAAAAAGTATAGTTCCGCACCACCGGTGTTTTTTTCGTGACCGCGGCCTCGGGTGCGGGTGCTGCCGTGGACGCGGACGCGGACGCGGACGCGTGCCCACGAGTCAAGCTGCAATGGCCGCCGGAGCTGGAGCTGGAGCTGGAGCTGGGGCAGACGCGGTTATGGCCTTCGTGCCCGTGACGAGCGACGCGGACAAGGGCTTTGAACAAGTCATTGACAAAGACTCCACAACAGTAAAGGCGGTGCCCGAAACCGAAACAGCCAACAAGCTGGTGTTCTCCCTAGAGTTTCAAAGAGCCCCGGCACGCGTCCGAGAAGCCCAGGTCAAACTGGAAACCGGTGACTTCGTCACCACCAGTACCACTGCGGAGGTGGAAGCCGCGAGACGAATGGCCCAGGCCATGGGACCCCCCATGTTCGTTGCCTCCCTGGACTCCAACGGCACCCTGACCAAGGTGAAAGTCAAGTTAGCGGTGGACCCTTTCACGGGTGCGTGGCACGCCACGCTGCCAGAGTCAGAGCCCATGGGCATCAACGCCGGGTTTGCGCTGGTCACCATGCCAGCAACCCTTGAAGAGTACGTGAGGTCCAATGGGGCTGTGCAGTGTAACGTGTTTCTGCACACGAAGGGCGCGGCGGGACACGAGCCCGGGCCCCTGCCTGGGGACGGCCCTGGGGACGGTGACTCTGAGGTGCGGCACAACAACGACGACTTTGAGTAGGAGGCAAGGGTGCATTCAAAACGTTTTGCGGGCCCCCGCACACTGTGTCAAAAAATGAGAAATAGAAATCTGAATGGGGATGAGCTTGCGGGGGCCGTCTTTGAAGTCAGAGGCAAACAGGGGAGGGGGCACAAAGGACAGTTCCGCGTGGGGCAGGGCCACCACCCGGTCATGGCTCGTCTTCACGCCCTCCTTCAACAACATGAGAAGCCCAAGGGTGAAGTCCGTCAACGACATGCGCTGCATGGGACTGGACCCAGGGCCTGCGTCACTCCCCGCCTGCAGCATTCCCAGGTACTTGTGCCAGTTGAAGACGACCATCCGGGAAATGTCCAGCATCCGGTCTGGGGTCGGGACCACCGACCCCACACTCCTCGCCTCCAGTTGAGCCCGCAACAGGGCGGAAAACATGGCTTTGTAGTACACAATGTTGTGCTCCACGGCCACGGGGGCCGACGGGGGCAGCCCCTTTGCGTTGGTACTTTGCCCACTCACCGCTGCCCGGAATTGGATGAGGGCCTTTTCGTGGGCCCCCCGCTGGGCTTTCTTCTCCATCAGCTCCCTCTCCTGTGGGTGGGTCAGCTTCCGCAGAAACCGCATGACGCCCTCCACGTCCCGATCCACGACGCTGCTGCACACCCCCAAGCCGTGGCACCAGTCTGCAGGCTTCGCCGGTTCTGCCACGTGCACGGGCGCTGCACTGGGAATCGGACCGGGTCCCAGGGCCGGCCCCGGGACCGGGACCGGGACCGGGACCGGGACCGGGACCGGGACCGGGACCGGGACCGGGACCGGGACCAGCCCGCCGTGCTTTTCACGGGCCACCACCTTTCGTCGCTTTACGTCAATGACGTCCCCAACTCGGACGTCCTTCCCGGGACGAGTCCCTTTTCCAGTGCGTCCCTTGTCAGGGCCGGCGTCGTACGTGCCAGACGTCCTGGCTGCAAATCGAATGCCCGCGCCAGTTGTCGTCTCGGTGCCCCCACCCTCACACTCCCGCACCCGTCGCCATGTGAGGGCACAAAACACGCCGGAGCCCCCAGACACCGTGTGACCACACTTGTTGCCACAGACGTGCAGGGAGCCAGACAGTCGGCACTTGAACACGGTGTCCTCTGGGTGCCTAACGCGGGAAAAGTGACAGGTCCCCGTGCACACATGCCCCGGCTTGCCACTCATGGGTTCTCCGGTGGTGTCCAAACGCAGCGTCGACGTGTGCCATACAATGGACCTGTCCAGTGTCAAGTCCCGCGACCCAGACACCAGACACCACCACCTGTATAGTGTACACGGGAAGTAGTGGGGGTCACCACTGACGGTTGACAGCGTTGCACGGGGGACTGTGTCGCGCGTGTGTGTGTGTGGCCGAAACCGCCAGTACCGAAACCGCCAGGGTGACCACGCCCCCTGACCATTCCCTACCCGAAGTCGAGGGCCCCATAGCCACATTTCAAGTCACAGCAAGTCCCGTGGTGTCCACCCGTGGCGGACACCATGGCAACCGTCACCGTGCCGTCTGCACGACACGCGGACACGATCCAAAACTTGGTCGTGTACCCCGAGTACGCATGGTGCATTATGCTCACCGGGGACGCGCTGCGGGTCCTGCACGAATTTTCGGTGGCAGCAGCGGAGACCCTGAGTGCCTCGGACCAATGGATGCTGGCCATGCTGTCCGCGATGCTTAGTTGTGCAACCGCCGTGAAGAACACCGCGGGGGGCAGTGGGGTCACCCCCCAAATGGCCACCGCAAGAGCCGAAGAACGCGTTCGCCAGTTTGCCCACTTCACCGATTTCTCGGGACTGCAGCTCGCAAAGTATTCACGGGGTCGGGGTCGCGGACGGGGTGGCGGTGGCGGTGGCCCTGGAGGGGACAGTGACGCAGAGGGCGGCTACGCATCAGGTGCCAGCGCTGGAGCCGGCGCCGGTGCCGGTGCTATCGTGGCAGGCCCTGGCGCACCAGGCCAAGCGCCCGGCGTCTCCACCTCCATCACCAGACTAAAGGGGGTCCTGACCACGACCATGCCCTCCTCCCCCGCCATGCAAGTCGTCATGGAGTTCCTGCCCAAGAAGCAGACCAACTTTGGGGCCGGCCCCGTCGCGACCGTGTACGAGGCCACCTGTGGCTTCCAGGGCATCACCTCGAACATTGCCGCGGTGCGGTTCTTTTTCGTGGCGGACGGCCCCGACTCGGGCCAAGCCTTCCTGAAGCACCTGTTCGGCCACATTCAAAATGCCGCGGGGTGTGCCTCGGAGTCCTCCTTCGTGGACTCCATGAAGAGCCCAGAGCCCGGGGGCAGCCAAAAGGCGATGCCCTTCAACCCCAAGGAGTTCCAGTACATGGGGTGGCGCATCCGCAGCGCCCAGGACCTCCACGCGGCGGTCAAGGTGGCCTCCTACCAAACGGTGCGCACCCCTGCCACCCGCAGACTGCCCGCCAGTGTCCTGTGTGGACTGCAGGACACCCTGGACATGACGGAGGGCTCTCGCATGGGGTTCGGGAACGGGATGGGCCAGGACGCGAGCGTCGTGTCAACCCTGTCCGGCTACGACATGAGCCCCCTGAACTTGGTGCCAGCCCTGAAGGCCCAGTGCGAGTGGCTGGGGGAGCACCTCGTGTTTGAGACCCAGCGGCAGCTACGGCACTACTGGCAAGAGCGCGACTCGGGCCTGTCGGGCACCCTGTGCTTCCACGGCCACGTGGCCGTGGTGACCCCCACGGAACGACTGGACCCCTGCGAGTTTGCCAAGACCAGGCTCCTGTTGCCACCCCTGGCCGACCCCTGCGCCGGGGACATCATGAACTACTTCACGACCATCACGTCCGCCATGAGGGACCCCACCCTCATTTCCTGCCTCAGTGTCATCCACGAGGTAGCGCCCTGGGTCCTGTCCGCCCTCCTGGTCCTCATCGTGCCCTCCGTTGCAAAGTTCGTGCAGCGCGTCGAGACCCACCACGCCAACTACGCGGGCCACATGTTTCAAAAACGGAACGCCACGGGAACGGGAGCCGGGGCCAGGGCCGGAGCCGGGGCTGCGTCGTCTCCCGTTCGAGACGATGACCCTGAGGCATTTTTCGACGGTCTGCCCTCGGGGAAGACCTTTTCGGCTGAAACCACCGCAGACGGCAAGGACGATTTCGAGGCCCCCTTTCGAGGGAAGGCAGACAGCGACCCCAGGGAAACCGCCGACAGTGTCCGAGCCGACGCAATCGCCTTCCTGGGGTCCACCAACCCGGCACAGGCCCGGCACTGCATTCCATGCCCCGTCCCCACCATCATCATGGATTGCTTTACGACCCGGATGTCGGACTGTGCCTCCTTGGTTGCTCAGCTGTCCGCAGCACGCAGGCAGAACGACGAACACGTGGCTGGACGCCTCGGGGGAGCCAGTGCGGGCGACCCCCGTGCCCCCCCAGACTCCCCACGAGTGTCCGCGGCGTGTTCACCTGACAGGGGGTTCTCCCCGTCTCCATCCGTTGGCAGTGGCTGCGGCAGTGCCGCTGGCAGCGCCGGCGCCGGCGACGGCGGCGGCGGCAGCAGCGGCAGCGTGAGCAGAGACGGTCGCACTCGGGGCAGTCTGAAGAGGGGCAGGAAGCCCGAGTTCAGTGGCGAGGTGCCATTCATCAGGGACTACGACACCAACTACGTGGCGGACATGATGTCCGCGTCCCGAAAGCGGGCCGCCATGTCCATTCCCAAGCCCATGACCACCGACCCCGCCTTTGACAGCCCAGCGGCCGTGAAGCGCCGGGTGTCCAACCTGACGGAGGGCATGTTTCCCACCATGGTGGCCCTGAGCATGGGGTACCTCGGGTCCAACCCCGTGTCCCTCGCCAACCTGCGGTCCCTGTACCTCATGGTGTCCACGGCCCTGGCGGCGGTGGGGGTCACCCCGGAGGCCATGGGTGTCTGCTTTGCCATTTGCGGGGAGGCGGAGGCCCTGTCCCTGGACGCCCTCATGATGACCATCAAGCGGTCCCAGGACAGCATGAGCACCCCCAACCAGATGAAGAGGGCACCCCTGGACGCCATTTGCGTCATGGGGCACGGCGTCAAGCTGCTGGCCTTCAAGTCCTACGCGGCGTCCCTGAGGCTGGCGTTCCAGGGCCGCATGGCCGAGGCCGCCGCCAAGAACCGGGCCCTGGTCAAGTCCACCGCGGCCCAGGTGGAGGCAATGCTGCAGGCCAACCTGGCCCACCCCACCATCCAGGCCATGTTCAACTACGTGAACGAGGCCTTCCGCAGGGCCGCCAACACCCGGCACTGCAACCGGACCCCCGACCTTGCGGTGACCACCAGTGACAACTTTGGGCGCCTGGGCAACACCCTCATCAGGGTCACCTGCCCGGCCCTGTCCCAGTGGATCGTCCGGTGGTTTGCGGAGCTGGAGTACCGGGCGGGCATGGTCCACGACCACTCCCACGCCCTGTTCAGCTGCTGGTACCTGTCCACGGTCCTGAACATGGAGGAGGGCACCATCGCGCCCTGGATCGTCAACGTGGGGCCCCCCGGCATCGGGAAGAGCTTTTCTTCAGACCGGGCCCGGGAAATGTGCTTCCCTGCCCTCACCGACACCGAGAACCACTCCAGCAGCCTGTACCTGACCGGCCTGGGCCCCACCCTGAGCATCCAGTTCTCAGACGACGCCCCCCGCAACGGCATGGGCATGGAGGGGGGCATCGCCACCAAAACGGCCGCCCTCATGAAGTCCGTGGCCACCTCCGGGGAGCTGTCCACCGAGGTGTGTCTGGGCGTGGGCCCAGACAAGAAACGGGAAAACTTCAAGTCCAAGGTCTGCATCAGGCAGGCCCGCATGGTCAACAGCAACGGCATTGAAATGGACCCGGGCCTGGAGGACCGCGTCCTGTACATCCACAGTGGCAAGGGCAAGGTCCGGACGGACAGGGCGGCCACCCTGACCACGGACGTCATGGCGTCCAGGCCCGAGTGGCAGGCCACGTGCGCCATGTCTCACATGATGCAGGCCCTCATGGGTCTGCTGCACGCGGGCCACAGGGCAGGGCTGCCGCCCCCAGACACCATGCCCGCGGAGTTGCTCATGGCGGAACTGACGGAGGAGGCACAGTCTCGGGGCCTGCGGTGCGACCCCCGCACCTCCAAGCGCGTCATCCAGTTGGCAACCACCATGTGCATCATCAGCACCCTGCAGTCGTACCTGGCGTGGCAAAACCCCATGAGCCGCGCTGACTCCTTCGACCTCCAAGCCTTCCTCCTGTTTGGGGGACTGGCGGTGGTGGACGAAACCCACCTCCGCACCGCCTTCAGTGCCATTTTCAACCACGCCGCCGACGACTCGGAGAAGGAGTTCATGGCGACCATCATCAAGGCGCTGACCACGCCAGAGGGCACCCGGAAAACCAACGCCGCAGACCGGGTCGCCCTGGACCCCGAGTCAGGGTGCCCCATCCCGGGCTACGTCATGATCACCATCCCGCCCTCCAGCCCCCACCGGGACATCAAGTCCTACCTGCGTTCCATTTTCCAGTCCACGTACCGCAGGTGCGACGGCTTCAACAAGGTGTACGAAAAGTTCAAGTCCACACCCGTGGACGACGGCAGGTCCCCGGGCTTTGTCCCCGTGTGGGAGACCGCGCTGTGGCCTGAGGAACTGACCCCGTACCTGGAGCCGGGGGTGCTGGGCAACAACGCCGCCTGCGCCGCACGAGCCATTGCCAAGACGGGGAGAATCCCAAACAACACCACCGCCATCACGGCCATGACCACGGCCCTGTCCAACTCTTATGACGCCTTCATGGCCAGCGTCTCCTCTGCCCGGACTGGGGGCGAAGGCTCTGGCTCTGAGGGCAGCGCGGGAGCTGGCGCTGGCGCTGGCACTGGCACTGGCACTGGCGCTGGCGCTGCCTCGGGACCACGGGGGGCCCTTGGCCCCGTAAGGGGAGGCGGGGGCAGCGCCAGTGTTGGACCTGGGGTGCTGCAGGGCACCGTTGGCGCCGACTCGGGGTTCACGTCGGCGTCTGTGCCGCCAGGGGCCCCTGGGTCTGCCCTCACCTGGGTCTTGCCCACGGCCAACACCAAGCTCCTGGAGTTTGCAGGGCCAGCCCAGGGGGGCTCGCGCAAGGTCATCGCCTGTGCCATTTCCGTGGCAGACCTCGTGCCCCAAGCCAGTGGCTGGAAGCTGTTGCTGGACATCATCATGAAGCGGCGCCGGAGGTACGAGCAAGGGGACACGTTCCTGGCGGCAGACAGGCAGCCGCGGCCCATTGTTGTGCCCATTGGCCAGGAGGGCCGACCCCACGTGCCGGAGCACTGCTTCATTCCCAGTGACCCCGATGCGCCAGAGGTGGTCCTGGCACCCCCCGCGGGCACCTTGGACCCCGTCATGAGGAACATCGACGTCATTTCTCGATTTGCGACGGAGCTGCAGTGTGGCCCCAACCCCGCCGCCAGTGCCCACCTGCAGCCAGGGGCCTCCTTCAGTCACGTCACCAACGTGGTGGCCCTCCTGGGCAGTGAGGAAAACTTGGGGGACTCCGTGTCCCTGTCCCACCCCACCGCCCAGGTCGCCATGTGGGGCCAAATGTTCAAGTACGGCTACGTGGGCGTGGAGCACGACTACACCACGGGGGGCATCAGGGAGATTCCCGTGTACCCCATTGGGGAGCACAAACTCACCCCCAAAGAGCTCCTGAACTTGGACATTTTCTTCACGGACGTCATTGCGGGACACGAACGACGCATGGACATGACCACCTATGGCCAGCCCCCCCCGAAACACGCCATGCCCAAGCCCGTGTCTCTGTCGGCCCTACGGAGACCGTCACAAGTGGGCCTTGGAGGGGGTGCCTCTGGCGCACCAAGCCCCAGCCCAGGCCCTAGCCACGGACACGGACACGGACACGGACACGGACACGGACACGGACCCAGTGCCCCCAGGAGTGCCAAGACCGGGACGGCAATTGGGCCTGGACACCTTGGCGGGCGTTCAGTGCCCCGAGCAAGTCCAAGCCCAGACTTTGGCCCTGGCACTGGCCCTGGCACTGGCCCTGGCCCTGGCCCTGGCTTCTCGGGCATGTTTCGCCATGCAGCACCAGCAGTAGCCAAGGGTCGAGACACAGACGGGGAGTCGCCGTCCGACAGCGGGTCCCGCGCTAGCGAAGACGGCTTTGTGGCTCTCAAAGTCATCAGCGCAAGTGGGAACGGGAGGAAGGCAACCGTGGATGCAACCCGTAAACGGAAACGAGTCCCCGTGCTTGACCAACCCAAGGAACACACACCCTTTACCTCAACCCTCGGTAGCCTTGACTACGACGAAGGCGAAGGCGAAGCATGACCCCCCCCCCCCCCCCCCGCACACACCTG